>Ga0080013_1001236_pt1 | contig 34544 bp, 44 predicted proteins | sample ETNvirenome_6_85_FD_69236 | JGI IMG/M metagenome (GOLD analysis project Ga0080013, IMG submission 69236) | Marine viral communities from the Pacific Ocean - ETNP_6_85 (SPADES assembly) (version 2) | ecosystem: Environmental > Aquatic > Marine > Oceanic | place: Pacific Ocean | collected 2013-06-19
AAAGACTACTGTATCTGCTAGAGCAGGTGCAGGTTTAGGCTGGTTAAAGAGGAAGTATCTAAGTTATGGTGCAAGCCACTGGCGTAAATCCAAGACACATTAAGGCAATAAAAGCAATGACCCCCTTAGAAGATAAGATTTACAGACATTCTGTAAAGAAGAAATTAATGAAAACCAAGAAAGATAAGGTCAGGACTATTCCATACAAGAAGGATTATGTAAATGAACCTTATTTTCATAAGAGTGAATCCAAATTAGAACGTGTGTATAAGAGAGCAAGCCCTTGGCTTGGGTCAGGTCTATTTAATATTAAAAAACACGTTCACAGAGCCTATAGAGATGCAAAGGACATAAAGCAAGGGGTACACAGAGATCCTTTTGCTGGTATAATCCGAACAAAGTCATAATGACGGACAAATATACAAAAAAGTCTTATGGTAAAAATGTAGTTGAATACAATCCTCTACATTCTTCAAATTTGCCTAAAGCAGATATTGCTAGAATACCTGAACAAGTTAAATGGCTTAAAAAACATGGAGTTAAAACTGCTAAAGAAAGAATTTCGTTTTCTTCTAAAATAAGAAAATCCATGAATGTGAAAGGAACTTCAATATTGCCTTTTGTTTATGTGGTTAGAAGAAAATTAAGAGCCACAGCAACAAAAAAGAAGTATCCTGAGTTTATGGAAACAAAAACATTAAAAGAAATGCACGACATTCCAAATTATAAGTTTAAAGATATGCTTAAAAGATAAAATGAACACTGAAAAACAGCTAAAATTCATAGAAAACTACTGTGAAACAGGAGATGCAGTCCAATCTGCTGTAAATGCAGGCTATAAAAATTCTCATACCATCGTTAATCAAGCCTGGAAGCTGAAAAGAGAACTTTCTAGAGAGATATCCAAGCGTATGCTGGAAAAATTCGTTGATAAGGCTCCTGTCGCCTTTGGAACACTCATCGAATTGATGAATGAGAGTGATTCTGACACGGTTCGTCTGCAAGCCTCCAAAGATATTATGGATCGTGGAGGATTTAAGCCTAAAGACACAATGGTTATTGAAGAAGAGGCTAAAACCATCCCTGAACTGGAATCAGAACTTCAGATGCTTGTAGGAAAGGACAAGGCAGACCTTCTTCTTGGAAAAGTGAAGCCTGAAACCGAAGAATTCGCAAAAATCGCAGTCTCAAAGACTAAAGAAGAGGATTCCAGCCAGCATATCAACTGATGCCCACCATCAAGACATCTCAAATTAAAGCTCAAAGGCTTGCAATCAAGCTTTCTAGAGAAGGGATGTTCCGTACCTATGATCAGGCTCTGACTTTTGCTAAAAGCGTATATGGTGAACTAAGAGAAGGATTCAGTAAACCTGCTAAATCTAGAGTAGGCCAATTCAAGAATGCATGGCAGGTTGCAACAGATAATTTCGTTAAAACCGAAGCAGGTACTTCAAATCAGGCCAGAGGTAACGAACAATACCGTGTCTGGTTACAAGAATTGGAAAAAGAGCCTGAATCTGTTAAAAATCATCCTGATCTCAAAGATAAGAAAGGACTTGCCCTAAGAAATACCAAAGGAGGTCAAGAAACTCAGAAAATATCGAGAGTTAATCTAGGTAAGGGTACTGTTCCTTCCAAGAATATAGATACTGCTCCATTTCAGCAGAAGAAAGATATGAGAGCGCAACAGGTTCAAAGAGAACCAACTACATCAAAGACCGCAGGTGAATCTCCAAAAAATGTAAGTAAAACTCTAGTCAAAGCTCCAGAACAGTTATATCCAAGTACAACTCAGACTCCTTCCACAGCACCTTCTAAGCAGGGGCAAATGTTAAAAAAAGCAGATTTAACTAATCCTGCTGGAGTAGCGGAAGCTAATTATGAAAGAGATCTGATGCGTACTGCAATGAAAGAAGGAGAAACTGCTACAAGAAAGAAACTAGAAAAACAATCTGGAGTTAAACACTCCAAGTCTTCATGGACTAAAATCTGGGAAAAGATGTCAAAAGCATTGCAAGAAGCTAATCTACGTACAGGAGGAGGACCAACTAAAGGAGGTGGCACTCCTGCCAAGAACCTTACTGGTGGAAAGATGGGAATCAATGATCATATCAAACTCCTATGACTCTTGAACGTACAGTAGAAATCCTTACTGATATAGATACTCAGAAATCTACTAACAGGATCTTCTTCTATGAGCCTTATGGATATCAAAGTGAATTCCATAGAGCCAGAGACATGACAGGTAAGTTTGCCAGACAACGCCTACTCATGGCGGCAAATAAGGTCGGTAAAACCTACTGTGGTGCTTGTGAAGTTGCTATACACCTCTTAGGTGAATATCCTGATGATTGGGAAGGTCATCGATTTGAAAGACCCATAAAAGCATGGGTTGCTGGTAATACGACTGCAAATACTAGAGATATCGTACAGGCAGAACTGTTGGGAGAACCTGGAGATCCTGAAGATTGGGGTAAAGGTATGATTCCTAAAGACCGAATTCTACATACAGACAGAATGCCTGGAATTCCAAATGCCTATAGTGCTGTTACAGTTAAGCATAAGTCAGGCAGAAACTCTAAACTCTGGTTTAAATCCTATGAACAAGGTAAAGAACAATGGATGGGGAAGGCTGTAGATATTGTCTGGCTGGACGAGGAACCTCCTCAAGATATCTATTCGCAGGGGCTACGTGCCACTTTGAAGACAAGAGGTTTGATTTTTATGACATTCACTCCCGAAAAAGGGATGACGAATGTTGTTGCTCAGTTCATGAACGATTTAAAATCAGGACAACAACTCTACCATGCAAGTTGGGATGATGCTCCACACCTTGACGAAGAAGCCAAAGAAGAGATACTTTCTGCCCTTCCTCCACATGAAAGACAGATGCGTTCAAGAGGGATTCCTCTACTTGGTTCAGGTCTGGTATTCCCAATTGACGAAAACACTATTAAGGTTCCTTCATTTCCACTTCCCAAATTCTGGCCTAAAATCTGTGCCATCGATTTTGGTTGGGATCATCCGTTTGCTTGTATCTGGATTGCTTGGGATCGTGATACTGATACCGCATATGTGTATGATGTCTACTCTGTACGTGCTGAGACTCCTGTTACACATGCTCATGCAATTAAAACAAGAGGGGATAAGATCCCTTGTGTCTGGCCTCATGATGGTATGCAACACGACAAAGGATCTGGGGAACCTCTTTCTAAGCTTTATCGTAGGCTCGGGGTTAATATGCTTGGTAGTCATTTTAATAATCCCGATGGTGGTAATAGTGTTGAGCCTGGGATTATGGATATGCTTCAGAGAATGCAGTCGGGCAGGCTTAAAGTTTTTGACCACTTGGGGGATTGGTTCGCAGAACTCAGAATGTATCACAGAAAAGATGGAAAAATAGTAAAAGAACGAGATGATATTATGTCTGCAACCAGATATGCAGTTATGTCTTTACGTTATGCTTCAGTTGGTGTAGATAAGAAAAGAGTTGACCATGCATACGGTTCTCAGGATTATGAATACGATTATTACGGAACACCAAGTAATAAATCAGAAGTTTTTAAACCAATTTCAGCAATAGGGTGATTATGGGCGGATCAATAGGAAATGTTTTAGGAGAAATTGCAAAACCATTACAGCAAGTAGGCGGAATGCTTGGTGATACAGCAGGTAAGGCATTAGGGCAAACGCCTTTAGGCGGAATGCTTGGTGATTCCCCAATGGGCGCAATGATGCCAGGAGAAGATCCATTAACTCAAGGTGCAATGCAATCCCTCCCAGGAGGTAAAATGGCTAAAAAAGGAAATGAATTGATGGGTGGAAGTTCGCTAACAAGAAATCTTAAACGAAGAATGATGGGGTAATATGGAATATATCCAAATATTAGAAAACAATAGACCTTGGGATTGTGAGATATTTCCTGAATCCAAAACGATCTGTTATGGAGGTGGAAGTCCAAAAATCGATTTAACACCACCTTCTTTACCTAAGCCACCTGTAATAAAAGCTCCTACTTTTAATATCCCTGAAGTTAGTATGCCACATGTCAGTGTTCCTGACATATCAGGAGTGAATCTCACTCCATCTCAGGGCAATCTAGATGCTCTATCATCATTTGGAGAAGGTGTAACAGGTGCTTTAGAGAGGAATATAGGTCAGGATTCTGCACTAGGTAAAAACTTACAAGCAAATCTGGAAGGATTACGAGAAGGTGTTGATCATACTATAAAACAAGTCGGAATTGGTGGGCAGATGATAGGTGGTATGCTTCAAAAATTATTTAATCCTCCAAGAAGTGGAGGCGGTGGAGACTCAGGAGGTGGAGGGGGTGCTATGGGGCCAAGTTCAGGTGGTCTTGCCAGATTAGGAGCATCTAAACTACAACAGAAAAAAGCAGGTATGGGTCGAAGACAGACTTATCTGACTAAGGCATAATGGAGAACGAAAAGTCTGATTTATTTGAAGCTCTAAACAAAGAACTGGCATCTGTTAAAGATGCTAGAAGGAATTGGGAAGAGCAGTGGCAGAATATAGGTGATCTCATGTCTCCTAACCGTGGAGACTTTGTTGCCCTACGTTCTGCTGGTGAGAAGAAGAGAGAAAAAATCTTTGATTCTACTCCTTTACGTGCATTAACCAGATTCTCATCTGGAATGCATAATCTTCTTACTCCGTCTGCACAACATTGGTTTGAAATCCAATTAAAGAATACAATTCTTAGTCAGGATAAAGATGTCCAATTATGGTTGGAAGAAGTTACCAAATTGGTAATGGAAGGTTTTAATCGACCTAACAATAACTTCCATCCTAGTATGCATGAATATCTTCTGGATCTTGGAGCATTTGGTACTGGAGTTATGTACATCAAAGATGTTCCATCAGAAGGACCACATTTTATGACCTTTCCTCTCTATGACTGCTATCTTGCAAAGAACGAGTTGGGAAGAGTGGACACGATCTATCGTGTATATGAACATACTGCTAAAGAACTATTGGAAACTTGGGGTGACAAAGTTCCTGAGAAAGTCCTTAAATCTAAAGAAAAGAACTCAATCTATGATAAGTTTGCCTGCTGTCATGTAGTCAAACCTTCAAATACATTCAAAGAACCTCCTCAGAATAGATTTCCCTGGACAAGCATCTACTTCATGCCTGATGAAAAGGAAATCCTTAGTATAGGAGGATTCAACGAATTCCCATTCATATGTAGCCGATGGGAAAGAAATTCCTTGGAAACTTATGGAAGAGGTCCAGGGGGTGAAGCACTTGCTGATGTCAAGATGCTCAATGAGATGGAAAAGACCTACCTGAAAGCATTACAGAAGATGGTAGATCCTCCACTCATGGTTCCAGATGATGGTTTTATCAATCCTGTAAGGACAACGCCAGGAGGCTTAAACTATTATCGAACTGGACTCAGTAAGGATGAACGCATATTCCCTTTACCTGCAATGCAGAGATTGGATTATGCAGAGAATAAAATGTCTCAGGTCCGTGAATCTATTGAAAAGGCATTCTATCTGGATATGATGGAATTGCCTGGACCTACTGCACAAGATGGTGATGTTTTGAGGTTTACAGCAACAGAAATCCAAGCAAGACAGAGAGACAGGATGCAAATTCTTGGTCCTCTTGTATCTCGACAAGAAATCGAATTGCTAGGACCAATGATTGAAAGAACTGTCAATATCATGATGCAGAACAATATGCTTCCTCCTCCTCCTGATATAGTCTTAGAACAAAAGGAATTCAAAATTGAATACCGTAATCCTATTTCTATTTCAATGCGTGGATATGAATTGAACAGTATTTCTCAATTAATTCAGTTCCTTGCACCGATGGCTCAAGTCGATCCTACTGTAATGCAACGATTGGATATTTCCAGAATCGCCCAATTAGGGGCTGAGATCCTGAGAACACCTCCTTCTGTAATAAAAGATGATGCTCAATTCAACGCAGAAATGGAAGCACAGCAACAACAACAAGCAATGATGGCACAGTTGCAACAAGGACAGATTATTGCAGGAATAGATGAAACTTCAGCAAGCGCAGAAAGCAAACGAGCGCAGGCTTCAGCAACAATAGCTAATGCTACTTAATAAAGAAAAACGTAGACGAGCAACCTATAAAGAGGTATTTACAACGGAAGCAGGACAAGAAGTCCTTGAAGATTTACTAAAGTCGAACTATTTTTTTAATAGTACAGTAGGGGATACACCCTACGAAACGGCTTTTAACGAGGGTCGTAGATCAGTCATATGTGCGATTCTTAATTATGTAACGCTTGATATTGATAAGATACAAGCACGATTAAAGGATAGTTATGAGCGAGGAAGCAGTAGCGACTTCGACAACTTCTGAATCAGCACCATCAGCACCAGTTGACGGTGGATATGGTTCAGAATCCGCAAGTCCCTCTTCTATTATTAGTGGTGGACAAGTCAATACCCCACCAGATCTTAGCTTTAGCCCACAGCATTTACCTGATGGGTTATCAGAAGAGCCTTCCCTACAGAACTTCGATTCTGTGGACAAGTTGGCTAAATCTTATGCCCACCTTGTTAAAAAGATGGGTGTTCCTGCTGATCAGTTACTTCGGTTGCCAGAAGCAGGACAACCAATGGATGATGTCTACAATGCTTTAGGTCGACCTGAGAGTCATGAGGAATATAATATTGGTGATTATGATCCTGATACTACAGCAGACTTCAGACAGTTGGCTCATGAAATTGGATTAAACAATGATCAGGCTAGTGTCTTATTTGATACTTATGTGAATGCAATTGCTGGACAACAAGAACAGGAACAGCAAGCATTCGATCAGTTTGAAGTCGAAAACACTCAAGCTCTTCAACAAGAGTGGGGTGGTAATTTCGATAAGAATGTGGAATTAGCCAGACGAGCATTTATGAACTTTGCTACTCCAGAAGCAGTAGAGATCATGGAGCAGACAGGATTGGGTAATCATCCAGAAATCCTGAAGGTATTTAGTAGGGTTGGTGAGTTGTTGCAGGAAGATTCGGTTCTTCCAGGCTCCAGCACTCCTATACTTGGAGGTATGAACCCTGCACAAGCCCAAGAAACATTTAATAGTAAGATGGCAGATACTGAATTCCGTAATGCATATTTGGATGGTTATCATCCTAATCATGCAAAAGCGGTTGAAGAGATGACCAAATTACATAGTTACATGGGCTAATTCGGACCCTTTGGGATAATCCGTACCTATAAATTTTATTAACTTAAATAGGATCGGAATATGTCTACACAAGTAACAACTGCTTTTGTTAAGCAGTATTCCGCAAATGTTCAACTTCTTGTCCAACAGATGGGAAGTAGAATGCGGAATGCAGTGACCTTGGAGACAGGTAAGGTCGGTGAAGAAGTTTTCATGGACCGTATTAGTGCTACTGCACCTCAAAAGGTGACAAGTCGGCACGCTGACTCTCCATTAATTAGTACACCTCATGATAGGCGTAGAGTCACACCTATCGATTATGATTGGGGTGATATGATCGATAATCCTGATAAACTCAGGATGCTCATTGATCCTGCCTCTGCTTATTCCGCAAATGCGGCAATGGCAATGGGTAGAGCAATGGATGAAGAAATCATAGGGGCCTTGAAGGGGTCTGCATATGGATCAACTGGAGATTCTGCCACATCAGGTAGTTCTTCTAGTTCTTCAATTGCATTACCTGCGGCTCAGAAGATTACTTCTGTAACAAACACTTATGCAGTTGATGGTGAAACTGTTGGTAATCAACAGCCATTAACCGTAGGTAAACTTATTCATGCTCGTAAGCTTCTAGGTGCAAGTGAAGCTGATGATTATGATGTAAATGGAAATAGCAACTTGTTCTTAGTTGTAAATGCCGCTCAATTAGCCTATCTGTTGACTTCAACAAAGGTTAATAGTGCAGATTACAATCAGGTCCGAGCATTAGTTGCTGGTGATTTAAATCAGTTTATGGGTTTCAATATTATCCGTACTGAAAAAATCCCAACGACTTCTGGTACTGAAGAGTATTCAGGGTCTGCATCAGATAAAGTCCCGCAAGTCACATCTGTTGATGAGCATTATGTATATGCATTCCACCGCAGAGGCATTGGCCTGTGTGTTTGGGAAGACATTGTAGCTAGGATCTCTGAAAGACCTGACAAACGATTCAGCCAATACATCTATTACCGTATGACACTTGGAGCGACTCGACTTGAAGAAGAACGAGTTGTCCAGATTATGTGTCAAGATGCGGCTGTAGATAAATCTTAATCGTTTGAAAGGAGATTAAATATGGCACAAACCATTCAAAACGGTACACAGCACGCTAATACCGTTGCTGTTCCTCCAACGATGAATGATCCTTCTGATCAACATGGGAGGATGAGAATTATGTATTTCTCGCACGATCAAGATGGTGCTGGAGATGCAACGTCGTATGTCAGGCTAGGCAAACTTCCTGCTGGTAAGGTTCGTCTTTTTATGGGGATGAGCCGAGCTTATGTTAATTGGACCACAAGTAGTGCGACAATTGATATTGGTTGGGAAGCTTATCAAGACTTAACAGGAACGACAGTTGCGGCAGACGCAGATGGATTAATTAACGGAATCTCTGTAGATACTGTTGGTTATTTCGGTTTAGAAGGGGCATCAGGTAGTACAGGTGCGCCTTTGAAAGCAACTGGTGGAACTAAGTCTTTTGAATCCAACTCTGGTGTAATTATCATAGCATCAACAACAGATGTCGCTATTGTAGATGGCGATGATCTTGCAGGATACTTGGTTTACACTATAGATTGATTAATTGGGGGCTTCGGCCCCCTTTCTCCAAAAAATAATATGAGAATTGCTCTTTATTCTACAGATGGTGACGAAAGGGAAGTTACTAGAGGTTCTTCTGAATGGCGAGAACTGAAAAAACTAGGTTGGTCTGACAAAAAACCTGAAGCAAAACCTAAAAAGTCCTCTAAAAAATAATGGCTGAAAATGTTGCAGTTCAGATTGCAAATATTGCACTGAATAACCTTGGTGATAAGACAATTGCCGCTTTTTCAGATAAAACTGCTCAAGCATTTGCAACCAAGGATAGACTGAAGGATGTAATCAATTCAGTATTAAGGGCGCATCCTTGGAATTGCATGACTAAGCGTGATGCTTTGACAAGACTCGGTACAGTTCCAAAGTATACGTTTGATTATGCATATAGTCTTCCTGCGGATTCATTGAGAGTTTTATCTTTGAAAGAAGAAGAAGATTATGATTATGCCTGGAAAATTGAGATCATACATCATGAATCTCAAGATCAGTTGGCTCTTCTAACAAGTGCAACATCTGCAAATGTTAAATATGTTAAAAAATATTCTGGGAATCAGGCTCATGACAGTGATAACAATACATTAACTTTGTTTGATCCTTTACTGATTCAGGCTTGTGGGATGGCATTGGCAGGTGAAATTGCAATGGATCTTACAGGTCAATCCCAGTTAAGAGATTTAATGTTAGGCAAATATCAGACTCTTCTATCTGAAGCCAGAAGTATTAATGGTCAAGAAGGAACTGCTGATAAGATTGAGTCTAATGAGTGGATCGATTCTAGATCCAAGTCTTCTTCGGGTTGGTTCAAACCCTTCTCTGCAAGTACGGCAAGTGGTGTTTAATGGGCCGACAAACATTTACTCAAACCAACTGGTTTGGTGGTCAGATTGCAGAACAACGTCATGGTAATGCATCTGATGAGCAATACGCTTATTCTGCCGCCACAATAGAGAACTTAATAGTTCGTCCCACAGGTAGTCTTACACGTAGACCAGGAACAAAATTTGTCAGTCGTACTGATGGCAATACTTCATTAGGTAATGAAGCTAAAGCTGTTAGATTAATCCCTTTTGTCTTTGGACATGAGAGTGCAAACAACTATGTTCTAGAGTTTGGTCAAGAATACATTAAGTTTTATAAAGATGGTGCAATTCTGGGTGGAACAGAATCAGATGATGATTCTACTACTCATTTAAAGATTACTGGTACTCCATACAATACGAATGAGAAGTTACAGGATCTTCAATTTGTGCAGTCTGCGGATATCCTTTTCCTAGTATCTCCTAAAGTCACTCCATATAAGCTTTCTAGATCTACTGGAACTACTTCTGGATGGAGAACAAGTGATGGCTTTGAATGGACTTTAGAAGAATTCCCTTACAAGAACGGGCCATATTTAGGGCAACAGGAAGATTCTGTCCAAGGTACAACTGATACAAAAATAACTGTAACTGATAATGCAACTGCGACATTAGTCACTACTTATTCTTTTGATGATTCAACTTGTGACACAAATCATACATCTGGATTAGGAGACCCCGCAAGTACATCGAATATAACGATGGATAGCACATCAAAAGTCCGTGTTGGGATGGCTGTTTCAGGAACAGGAATTGCGACAGGATCATACGTTACTGCTGTTGTAAGCGGGACGGTCTTAACTTTATCTGCGGCCACAACTGCCACAAATTCAAATCAGACATTAACTTTTAAAAGGGGTGAAGAATTCATTAATTCTAATTTTGGCGGTAATACTCCTGAAAAAGCTACTAATGCGGCATATGAGGATTATAAAGGAAACTTTGCTTCTCTTTCTTATTTTCAAGTAAAAAATCATGGTCTTCAAGAAGGCATGAAAATTACTTTATCTAATGGTAATAGTTCAAGTGGAAGTTCTGTACCAAGAGATGGAACGTGGATTGTAAGAAATCCGACTGCAAATACTTTCCAAATGGCACTTTCAGCAACAGGAGAAGCTGAAACTTTTACAACAGATGGATCAGCAGACACTGAAGCTTTTCATGCAGAAGCAGATACAACACATGATGTATTTGCACAGTATTACCCTAAAGGTGCGGCATTAACTTTAACTGCATCTGATGACATATTTACTTCTGCATCAGTTGGCAGGCACTTTAGAATAAGTCTTGTAAAGAAAGGACAGATTTGGTGGGTTTGGGGGAAACTATCAAATATCAGTTCTACTACAGGACAGAAGACAGCAACATTTACATTAGAAGAAGATTGTCCTGCTACTTCTAACATGGAAAATATTACTGCATGGAAATTTGGAGAATGGTATACAGACCAATATCCTCATCATGTCTCCATATTTCAGCAACGTATGGTGTTTGCAAGGAATTCTAGGAGTCCACAAACTGTCTGGTTTTCGCAAACTGCTGACTTTGAGAACTTTGCTCCATCTGAAGCATTAGGATCTGCAACAGGTCAAGCAACTGCAACTGGAGCATCAATTATAGGAGATCAGATTCTTGCTACCAATGGAATGACCTTCACCTTTGATTCAGGAACAATTGATGAAATACAATGGATGATTGCACAACAAAAACTTTTAGCAGGTTCAACAGGTGGCATATATGCAGTCTATGGTTCAGAACAAGATTTAACGATCACTCCTTTCAATTTCACAATCAAAAGAGAAAGTACACAACCAGCACAAACAGGTTCTAATGCCATCCCATATGACAGTAATGTCATGTTCATACAAGGTACAGGTAAGAAGGTAAGGCTCATTACATATGGAGACATATCATCTTCTGCAACATCAGCAGATATCACCTTTAGAGCCACTGATATACTACAGAATCAGGCAGTACAAGTTGTTGAAACAGATATCCCCAACTTTGTAAGCTGGTTCAGACTTAAAGATGGAACCATTGTTGGTGTTACGTACATCCCTCAACAGGAAACAATAGCGTGGCACATTCATAAGATTGGAGGTGATTATAGTTATAATTCTACTAGAGAAGGTGATCCTACAGGTCATCTGATAACAGATAAGACTCATGCTGTTGTTCTAGATATGTGTACAATCCCTTCCAGTACAAGGGATCAACTCTGGTTATTAGTCAGAAGAACTATTCCTGTTGCAGATGGTGATAATACAGAACGTATTATAGAAACAGTAGAGATGATGGAAGATTGGATGACTACTGAAGCTATATCTGGTTCTAGTTATCTAGATGGTTTTGCTGAGTCAACTGCTGGATCAACATCATTTGCTGTTGAATCTGCAACTTTTACTGCATCAAGCAGTAGTGGATTACTTATAACTTCAACTTCACATCCTTTATCTGATGGAGATAAAATCAGAGTGTCTTCATCTGGTGATCCTGTTGATTTGCCTGTGAATTTAGCAGTGGATACTGATTATTATGTAAGAGATAAAACTACAAATAATTTTAAATTGGCAACAACACCAAGTGGGGGTGCTATTGCCTGGAGTGATGCTGGGACAGGAACGCATACTTGGGTTGCTCAAAAAATAGATGCTACTGCTCATGGTCTTGCAGTCGGAGATATATTAGCTTTTACAGGTGATGATTTACCCCAACCGTTAGTTTCAAGTACAGATTATTATGTGAAAGCAGTTGTAAGTGCTAATGAGTTTACAATAGCAACTGTCAGTGCAACTGGTACAGAAGTGTATTTCACTGATAAAGGTTCTGGAACTATGACTTTCCATAGAAAGTCTTTGAATGGATTGGACCATTTAGAAGCAGATAGTCTTGGTATCCTCTCTGATGGTAGTGTTTTAGATGATGCAACTATTACTTCCAATGGTATTATTTCTTTGGGAGGCAAGTTCACTACTAGAGCTTTAGCAGGTTGTAAATATACTTCCAAAGTGATCTCTTTACCTATATCTATAGGACCACAAGGAAGAATAAGGGTAGGTAACAAAAAACGTATTCACAGAACATGGGTAAAAATACACAGGACACCTAACTTCAAGTATGCTACTTATACAGATGATTATACAGATGCTGATCTTGTTGAACTTGTGACAAGAACTGTTGCTAATCAATATGGCGAAGCACCGCATTTGGCATCTGAGACAAAAGAATTGATACCTAAAAGCCAAGGCTTTACTGATGGACAGTTTCTAATTCAGCAATCAGATCCTATGCCATTGAATATTCTGGCATATGAAGTAGACTTTGAGACTAATGATAACTGATATACAGATATACCCAATAGATTCAGAAGAACTAAGGCAGAAGGTATATGAAGAAGCTCAAAAGGACGGTAATCGACATCCATTAATGCCTACTCATGTTGTAATGAGACATGGCGAAATAGTAGGAGCATTCTCCACATGGAGTCCAACTTCCTACTGGTGGATGCATACTCAAAGAATGAAAGTAAGAGACTGTAAGTTGGTATTTCAAGGAATGGATACATTAATGAGACAACAAGGAACACCTAAATATGTAATGCCTTGTGAACCAGAATCATCATTCTATTCATTACTACAGAATAGATGTGACATACATCCTGGCTCAGATGGTGGAGATTGGACTCTTTTCATGAATAGAGATTGATGGATAGAGAATCTGCACGTAGCCAATTTGATGATTTAACAGAGAAGTATGGAGTAGAACATACTTTCTCTTTTGATGAAGCATGGGATTTCCTTGAATATAAAGAACATCAGGATACATTAACTAAACCTGATAAATTCTTTCCTCCTAAGTACACAAAGGATCAATTCAGGAAAGGAATTACAGATTTAGAAAAGAAAATGATTGAAGATGAGAACTCTGTAACACCTGAAACTGATCCTGATTTTAATCCTATCAAGCATACATTCACTGATAAACAGTATATTCGTGAGATATTTAATCCTGCTGGTGAAATGCTTGTTACAAAAATCCATACGGTTGAACACCCATTTTTCCTGTTAAGAGGAGAAATGTCTATTCTCACAGAAGAAGGTGAAACTTATATTTCAGCACCATATTATGGAGTTACACCTGTAGGAACGAAACGTATCATATATGCTCATACTGATTGCACATTTGTCACAGTTCATCCCACTTCTTGCAAAGATATCTCTAAAATAGAGGAAGAAGTTACTGCTAAAAACTATCAGGAGCTTAGTCAGATATGAGTATGTGGGTTGTAGGAACGATGGCTGTAGCTGGTGCTATTGGTAGTGCTATCGGGACAAATAGACAAGTTGACAATCAAATAAAGGCTTTAGAAGCTAAAGAAAAAGCTTTAAGAGCGCAGGGAGTCCAGACTAAAGGACTTTTCCATAAGAAGTCTGCACAAGCACAGATATTTGGAGATTATGAAGAAACCCGAATAAAACGAATACAGGCGTTTAAGACTTCACAAAAGGCGGCCTCAATGGGAGGTCGTGGTGCTTCCTTTTCTAAAGGCGGTGGAACTCCTTGGAGTGTTGTGATGAGTCAAAAGGCAGAAGATACTAAAAACATAAGTCTTCATAAATATAAGATAAAAACTCAGACCGATAATTTAAAAGAAGAAGGTCAAAGACAATATGATAGCTTTATGAATCAAGCTGAGAATGCTTATGATCAAAAACAACAATTACATGCACAAAGAGGTGAGATGCTTTGGACTTCATTATTAACAGGTGGAGTCCAAGGTGGTGGAGCAGGAGCTTCAATGTCAACTTCTTATCATTCAATGAATCCTTCTACTTCTTGAACAGATGTCCGTACTTAATCCATTTTTCAGACAACAGATTCAAGATCCTGGAATGTCAACGAATGCTGGCCCAGTAGTTGACACATGGACTAACGAACTGAAGATGAAAAATGAATTGCTTCAGGAACAGATGAATTTGGTGGGTGAATCTCTTGAATCATTCGCTATTGTAGCAAAAGCTAAAGATCAACTAAAAGATGCTGAAAGAGAACTTGATCTGAAAGATTTTAGAGTTTCATTGAATGAAGAGGGTACTTCGATACATAAAGGTTTCCAAAGCAACTCAAGTATTGGATTAAAAGGTGAAGAAATATTAGAAGTTCCTAAAACTGGACAGTATAAATACTCTGATATTGATGAGTACAAAAAAACTGTCCGTAATAACCTTTTTGAAAAATATAAAAAAGACAAAAGATTTGATTGGGATGATAGTCGTTTTAAAAGGCAAGCAGAAGCAGAATTAGATGTCTTAGTTGAAAATAATTTTAAATCTGTAGATGACCTTTTAAGAACTCGTTTATCTCATAGAACTTTAAAAAGCATTAAAGAACAAGGATATTTGATTTCAAATCAGATTATAAATGGTGATTATAGTGGTGTTAATAGTTTAGATAAAACAATAGAGGGACATGTACTAAAAGGAAATATTTCTGAACTTGAGGCAATGAAGTTTAGATCTGAATGGAGGCGTGGTGTTTGGTCAACAATTGCTACTCAATTGAATTCTAATCAAATGAATTCTAATGGCAATGAAGGTCGCAAATCTTATGAGGAATGGTATAAAAATGCATTAAAGATCAAATCGAAAAAAGGATGGGAAAATGCTAAATATGATGTAAAAACAGAAGAGGAATTTAATAAAAAAGACCAAAAGATAACATATGAAGAGTATTTATCTAATTACAATAAATTGTTTTTCATCAAGGATATGCCTATAAGGGATATAATCTCTATCAATGCTTCAGTAAAAGGGATACACACTGTTAATCTGGATACTCAAAAAACAACTTTAGATATCTTATTCAAAGAAGAACCTATTAAATCTTTGTCTGATTTTGGACTTCAATTAGCACATAAATATGATTCTGAAGGTAAAATTATAGATGTGACTGTAGTCTCTGCTAAAAATATTGGGAAGGATGAAATTGCAGATCATATCAATGGTATTCTTAAAGAGAAAAAATTCCCATTACTTAAATCAGAAGATGTAATAAAACTTGCTGAATCTTTTGCTGGTAAACATAAAAAGAGATTATCAGCAAATGAAGGAGCAGGTGACTTAACCAAAAAAAGGAAATTGTTTAATGCTGACATTGATTACTTTTTTAGTAATTGGAATTCCAGAATTCAGGAACTTCTTTCAGGAAGTACAAATGAAGAAATAGCAACTGTAGAACCAGATTTACCTTGGGATACAGCAGGATATACTAATGCAGATTGGGCTGAAGATCATCATGGTATAATAGAAGAAATGAAACAGACATTAATAGTTTCAAATGGGATATTGGGTGATATCACTGTATTACTTTCTGATTTAAATAAAAAAGATGGAAGTGTTAATAAAAATAATACTGAGTTGGGAACTGGTATAAAAGACAGAATTATCAGTATTAAAAAAGCTATTTCAAATTTACCAATAGCAGAAGATTACTTGGGTAGATATGGAGCTAGAGAAGCTTTATATAAATTTCTTTCTCCTGTCGAAAGTAAAGTTGATGCATATATTGCAGTAGAAGGTAATTCTGGGAAAGGACCAAATAAACTTGATCAACATGGGGCAAGTAAAGCTTTCAGAAAAGATAGTGACGGGAATGTGATTCTAGATCCTATTTTAGCGACTGAAGTTCTCATACAATTAATGGACTAATGATTGAAAATGTCTGAATTAACTAATCGCCATATAGGTCCAGTTCTGTTCTCAGAGTCTTGGGCGAATCATTGGAGAACATTAGATCCTTTTAGGAGAATGGAGGAATTGAAAGCTCTATATCTTCATAATGAGAACCTTCCATATGCAGGGTTTAAAACTTTTGCTCATGTTGTACGTAATTTGAGGAGATTTGGTGTTTTAAACCATACTGATGATCTCTTTATGTATGAAGCAGGTAAAGCAGAAGTGCCTGTAGAGATGTACACTAAAAAAGACAACAACGGTGTTCCACAACTACTTCAAAAAAAATCTCACTATGATGAAACAAGACCTGGAGTAAATGCTCCATATACATCGAAAGTCACTCTTCCAGTAGCAGGCGTTCCAGATATTATTAAATCCTCTATGGTTGAGGCTTATAAAACTGACATGCCATCTTTATTGACTCTTGTTAAAGCTAAAGATGAATCATTTAAAAGTCTAAAAGGACAAATCACTATTGCTACTCAATGGGATCAATATTCGGCAGATACTCCAGAATATTTAAATAAAAAGTCTATGGAAGCATGGAATATCATATCTCCAGCATTCCGTGGAATTAAGGCAGGAATAGGTAAAGTTGATTCAAATAAAATTTACAAAATAGCTCACAAGGAATATATACAAAAATATGCATACCAGAGATATCTTGATACAGGAGTACCATATCAATCTGGTCAAGATATCATAGATGATTTATATGGAGGTTCAGATTGGCTTATCAACACTCCTAATTTTCCAGGTAAGAAATCTTTAATACCAAAAGTGTTGCCATTTAGTTGGGCTACTGATTATTCCAATGAGGATATGGAATTCTTTATAAATCTTTGGGCTAAAGAAGGTGATCATTATAAAGACTCAAAAATCCGTTCATCTATACATTATGACGATGATTCTAATGTGACAATATATCCTGATGTAGCATCTAATGGGGCTGGTTTGACTTTATATTGGAAAAATTCAGGATCAGAAGGAGATGATTTAGGAAGAGAAGATGAGCAGTCTTTTATTTCTTGGAAAGATTTTGGTGAATGGACTGCAATGAAACACAAGTTTCATATCTTATCTGAAATCCAGAAATGGTTTCACGCAGATGGAATCCCATTTAAACAACAAGAAAGATCAGCACAAGCAATAGAACTTATAGCAAGATATGAAGCGGCTTTAAGAGGTGAAGCCTATAATATAGGAGAAAGTCCGAAAACTCCTGATTATTCAAGAATGTGGATTGATAATTCTTACTATGATGATGCAGATAATGTCTTAGGGTTGAATCAGAACCCTGATCATCTTTGGCAATTGAGACATTTAGGAGATTTTTCTGATGAAGCTAATTTTATCAAAACTTTTTTCGGTCTTACTGAATTAGGATTCCATGACAGAAAATCCATATATGATGCCTTTAAAGGAAGATCTTCTGAAGCATTAAAAGATGAGAATTTAGATCAAGTTTTAAATGAAGCTATGATTCAATATGTAATACAAGAAGAGGATTGGTGGAAAAGATTATCTGAAGGATCTTCAGCATTTGCTGAATATGCTAAAGATAGATCCAATCTTTTCCATAAACTTCAAGCAAGATATCATGCCAGTAAAAACAAAGGAGATAAATTTTATTTATTCCGTTGGCTTGAAGATTATGGATATAAATTACCTTCTGATAACGCATCATTCGGATTGTAATAATGGTAATACCTCCATCTGGATATCAGCCATCATCTGGGATTGAACCAATAGCCCAATCTTATTCTCCTAGTTCTTCAATGCTTTTTTCTGAGTCTATGCTTTATGGACTTAGAACTATGTGGTGGCAGGAATGGCTGGATGAAATAGAATTTGATAGTCATTCTGGTGTAAATTTATTGTCTGAATCACAATATCAAGATTCAGAATACTATAGAGATGGTATAAAATGGTTCGATGGAATGACAATAGGACAAGCTGAAGTAATGGCTGAAAGCTATGACAGAAATGAATATTATTCTAGTTTAACTCAGAATGTTAGTTTCCTGTCTGGTAAAGGTGTCGCAATGTTTGGAGGTATATTAGCAGGTTCACTGCCTGATCCTCTCAATTATATTCCATTTTTAGGTTTAGCAAATAGAGTTGTTAAATCAGGTAGAATGCTTGCTTCATTTAAAACTGCAAGAAATGCATTTAAAGCAGATAGAGTCCCTGGAAGACCTTGGACTCAAGTATTAACTGATATTACTGATCCTATGATTGGTGCTGGTATTGCAAATATAGCAATTGCTGATAAGCGTTCTAAATTTCAAGAGCAACATGACTATAAGATGGTCCTTATGGATATGGCTGTTGCTGGTGGAATAGGTATTGGAATTGCAGGAGCAAAAAGCATCAGGAGTAAACTTGCTAAAGTCAGCGCAAAGGCTCATGCAGATAGGATTGCAATGGGAATGGAACAGCTTGAAGCAGGAGAAGGATTGAATTTAGCACCTCATCCACACAAAGGTCTTAATTATCAGAATTCACCTGACACAACTATACCAACACAAAATGGTGTCATATATTCAAATGCTGTAGTTAGGGTTTTGGATGAGAACTATCTAAATGTTGATGTCCTTTCTGGAGTCTCAGAAGTAACAGATGAAACTATTGAAGTTATTCAAGAAGGATTATCTGTATCTAATGCAATGGGGTATAAAGGGCTTTTTATACGTGATGAAGTTTTAGGAGAAATTGTCGATGATCTTTCTCCTGATGTTATACTTGCAGAAATAGAAGGTACAGAAGTTCATATTGAAAGAGTCCCTGAATCTGGAGGAATTATTATTTCTGATGTACTTACAGAGGTAGATGGAGTTTCATGGGAGTATGTAGACACTAATAACCAATGGTCTTACAATGAAACAGCTAATGTTGTTGCAGAAAGCATTCAAGATAGAATACGAGAAAGCATCGGAGAGTTTGCTGAAGTTTCTGATGTGGTTAAAAGATCAGTTGATGAAATTGGTGAAGCCAGTTCAAAAATCACCGATACATTCAGAAAAGTAGGAGAACGTGTTACTGATGCCGCTAATTGTCTAATTAAGAATGGCTGAATTCAATATATGTAGTTCCATGCTGGTTCAAAAGCATGGTATGGAAGAAGCAGATGCACAAAAGCTTCTTAATGATCTGAAGCGTGGTGTAAGTCCTGAGAAAATTCAGGATAGAGCAATGCGTGTTCGTGCGATTGCAGATTTTACTACAATGCAAAGAGCGAATGCAGATGCTTTAAATATGTCTGCATATGAGAATATCCGTAATTTCATATTCAATGATGGTGATCAGACAGAACCGATGATGGCTTTTAAACGATTTATGTCGTTTATGACAGGTTCTACCCAAGAAGGGAGGACTTTAAATTCTGTGGCTTCTGGTCAAATGTCTAGAATTGCAGGTGTTTATGGTCGTATAGAAGTTAATTGGATGCGTGAAGCAGGTATAACAAGAACTCAAGCACATAAGCTTTTAAGAGATGAAAAATTTGGAAAGAACGTGGTCCGTGAATTATTCCCTTTTGATGGACAACAAAAAACTGGGAATATCTATGCATATAAACTTGCTAAACATATTGCTAAAGAAAAAGAACGTGTTGTAAAAGAAGCCAATCTTGCTGGTGCGGCTATTCCATATAATGAAAAACACGTTACTACGCAATACCATGATATGACTAAAATGCTTGCATACGGTCCTACATTTGATGATGCAAGAGCTAATTGGATACGAGTTGTTTCAAGATTGATAGATCAAGATCAAATGATCAATCCTCATGCAAATATGGATGAGGTTTTAGGAGATATTTTTGACCATATAACTTCTGACCCTGATGGAACAGGGGCTAATTTTTCCTTGTCAGAAGTTATGTCTCAACATAGATCTTTGGTTTTTCTAAATGCAGATAAGTGGCTTGAATATAACAGTTTATTCGGACACGAAGACCCTTTATCTGGAATTATGCAGGGATTAGAAATCCAAAGTGATCGTACTGTTCTTATGCAAAGAATGGGTACTGATCCCGAAATGGTATATAAAAATATTGTCCGTGATTTAAGAACTGCATATCTAGAAAGGCAAGCACATGGTTCTTACTTTGATTTTAAAGAAATGGAAGTTTTAGATTTCTTTTTAACTCAAGGTTGGGATGAGAATAAATTGTTAGCAAGATTCAACCAAATAAATGGGCAAGCTCATATTCCTGGGAGTATATCAGGTGCTAAAATTTCTTCTATGATTACCAATTTCCATATTATAACGAAAATGGGTAAAGCAATGCTTGCAAGTTTTAGTGATGTTTTATTGCAAGCAATGAATTTGCATTACCAAGGACAAGGGTTCTTGGAGTCTTATGCAAATGTCTTCAAGCAAATGAAGAGAACTTTCCCTCTTGCTAGAGATACAATGCCTGTATCTGAACGTGATATGTTTGCAATGCTAGGAATAGGAATAGACGGAATCTTAGGTTCTACTGTGTCACGTTATATCCCTGTAGATGCTCTTCCTGGGAAAATGTCAAAAATGGCAGATTCCATGTTTTTCTGGAATGGTTTGAACATGTGGACCAATGCAGGTCGTGATGCTCATGCAAGAAATTTGTCCAATTGGCTTGCTAGAAATGCAACTTATACATGGAGAGATCTGAATCCTGACCTTAAACGTGCATTAAAAATGTATGGAATTGATGGTCAAGATTGGAAAATCATAAGTGAAAAAGGGGTTTATGATATAAATCATATAGATCCACAAGAAAGTGCTTTAAGCCAAAAGATGCAGTATGTGACTCCTGATAAGATAAGAAGATCTTCTCGTAGTAAAAGAGCGCAAGCATTGGCTAAGAAGTTGGAGATATACTTTGTTCAGGAATCAAGATTAGGTGTTCCACAGGTAGGTGCAGATGATAAAGCATGGATGATGAGGACTGCAAAACGTGGTTCCTATCCTGGTGTTTTATTAGAACAGTTCTGGTTATTCCGTAGTTTCGGTGTAGCAATCGCTAGACAAATGTATCCTAGAATGAAACAAATGGGTATAGGAGCCACATTACAGCACTTGACCCCTGCAATCGTATTAGGATATGCTTCATTATCAGCAAAGTCTTTAGCACAAGGAAGAGAACCACCAGATCCTTTAGATATTGGTATTGTTGCTAAATCATTTATGCAATCAGGAGTACCAGGATTGGCAGGTGATTTGATCTACAGCAACTTTACACAGTATAATGCAGACATAATAGACTTTGCATTAGGACCAACTGGAGGTACGCTCAAAGATACTGCTCAAATATTTAAAGGTCTTTTAATGGGCGACAACGAAGCGGCTAAAGCTTGGGGTGCTATATCGAACAACGTACCATTTGCAAATGTATTTTATCTAGAACCAATAGTGAATTACGGATTACTCTACCATTTACAGGAGGCAGTAAACCCTGGATATCTAGAGAGAATGGAAAGAGCAGTTGCAAATTTACAGAAAACAGATTATATAGAGGCATTCAGACCATCTTCATTCTATAGATAAATATGGCTGTAACAACAACAACAACCAGACATAGCTTCAATGGTTCAGGATCAGCTTATTCTTCTGGTGGAACTCCAGTAGGTCAAGGTCCATTCAGTATAAATTTTACTGTTATTGATGCCACTCATATTGATGTCTATTGGACTAAAGCTTCATCTGGTGCTGGAACTCCTACTTCATTGTCTGTATCAGGCAATCTTACGATCAATACACATTATACTATCCAGAATGCAGGAACAGGTTCTACTGCAACAATAACATGGGTTGAATCAGGTTTTACTGCTGATAGTACAGTAACATTCCCTACTTCTTCAGATCTTATTGTTATTACAAGGAATGTCCCATTAACACAGGTCACTAATTATCAGAATAATGCAACAATTGATGCAGAAACAATTGAAGCAAGTTTTGATAAGTTAGCTCAAACGGCACAGCAGTTAAGTGATGATAAGGATTATTCTTTTAAGTTCGCATCTAATCTAAGTGGTGCAACAGGATTTGATTCAACTGCTGATACAGCATCAACCATCACTATTGGGAAAACTTCTAGAGCAAACAAAGTAGTAGGTTTCGATGCTGATGGTAATGTGCAAGCAACACAAGAGATTGGGTCATTTCTAGGGAATTGGGCGGCATCTACTGCATATGTAGCAAGAGATATAGTAAAAGACTCATCAAATAGTAATATTTATATATGTAATACTGCTCATTCTTCTACAGGTTCCACTCCTGTTTCAACTAACACAGATGTCGCTAAATGGACTTTAATCGTTGATGCGGCTTCTACTACAACTTCTACGACTACGGCTTCAGAATGGGCATCCAAAACCTCTGGGATAGTAGCAAGCACCGATTATAGTGCAAAAGCTTATGCCATTGGAGGTACAGGTGTAACTACATCTTCCGGCAAGGGCGCCGCTAAAGAGTGGGCAACCACAACTGGAGGTGCGGTGGATACCTCAGAGTATTCAGCTAAAGAGTATTCAGTTGGTACAACCGCTACAAGTTCTAAGTCATACGCACTAAAAGTAGATGGTGCAGTAACGGGGACAGACTTCAGTTCAAAGGCATGGGCTGTTGGAGGAACTAACGTAACTACCACCTCTAGTAGAGGAGCCGCTAAAGAGTGGGCAACTTCTACAGGAGCGGCTGTTGATACATCAGAATATTCCGCTAAGGAATATGCAATTGGTGGTGAAACGGCTAGTGGAGGATCAGCAAAGGCATGGGCAATTGATGGATCGAGTCCTGATGGTACAAGTGAAAAGTCTGCTAAAACATTAGCTGGAGAAGCAGTAACCTCAGCAGGAACTGCAACTACTCAAGCAGGGTTGGCATCAGATCATAGAGAAGATGCAGGGAAATATGCTGTAACCGCAGAAGACAGTACTTTTAGCTTAACATCTACTAATGGTGGAACATCAGGATTATATTCTGCAAAACATTACCAAGCAAAAGCTCAAGCTAATCAAACTGCGGCGGCATCTAGTGCTAGTGCGGCGGCATCTAGTGCGGCATCAGCGATGGATACTGGGAAGGCTATAGCTTTTTCATTAATTTTTGGAGCATAAATAAGGAAACAAAATGGCAAATCCCAACATAGTCAGCGTAACCAGTATTTACGGTGAGAGTATTGGTGAGGCATTAACTACTACTCTTACAACTGATATTATGACAGTTGCGGCAGAGAAATTGGTTAGGGTAAATTTTATATCAGTTACAAATACTCATGCAACAACTGCAACTGATGTTACTATTGCGGTAGTAAAAGCAGGTTTTACTTCTGCTGGCATCGGTGCAGGAGAAGATAATGCAGGGACATTTAAATTATGTTCAACAGTAAATTGTCCTGCTGATGATGTATTAATCGTTCTTGAAAAACCAATTTATTTGATGGAATCAGATGTTCTTGAAGGTGGAGCAAATCCAGCAACAGCAGATATTTTTATTTCATACGAAGTTTTAGATGATGCATAAGGAGTAAAATGCGATTATTAAGAAAACATTCTATCGGATTGACTTCAACTGAATTCGATTATTTAGATGGTGTTACATCTGGTATTCAGACTCAGATGGATGGCAAATCAACAGCTTCAAGCACTGATAGTCTAACGAACAAAACTTTTGATGCGAATGCGACGGGTAACAGCCTGAGTAATGTAGACCTTAGTGCTGATGTGACAGGGAACTTGCCTGTGGGTAATCTCAACTCTGGTACAAGTGCTTCTGCAAGTACCTTCTGGAGAGGTGATGGTGCTTGGGTAGCCCCTGCTGGTGGCGTATCTGGCATGACATCAGATGGCACTGATATAACTATAACGAGTGGTAGTTTCATCATCGGCACGGCAGGAGAGGGGATTACGTTTGGAGGTGATCCCGATTCCAGAGCTACTGGAACAACAGAAGGGGACCGGACCCTTTACGATTATGAGGAAGGGACCTGGACTCCGGGTTTTACTGGAGGTTCAGCATCTGGCGTTGGTCATACACTTGGTCAATATATTAAAATAGGCAGATTTGTGTATATCGCATATAACAACGCTGGTTGGACTATGGCATCCGCCACTGGTAGTGCAAAAATTACTGGCTTGCCATTTACTGTATTTACTGAGGCATCAGGGCAGATGTTTCACACGTTTAGGGTGACTCATAATACCGCGATCGATGGAGGTACAACGGGAGGGTATATAGCCCCTAATACAACGGAGATGACGTTTTTAGATGCGGGGCTGACTTCTCATGCATCTTACATAAACTTATCATCAAAGTATTTTATGGTTTCTGGCTGGTATAAAGCCGCGTAACGAATAACAAATATTAGGATCAAAAATGGCATTAACAAAAGAAGTCAGATGCGACAAGATTGAAGTTATAGGTGACCACAAACACGTACAATGCCGTCAGGCAACGATAGTAAGTGAGGACGGAGTCGAACTTTCAAGAAGTTTCCACCGTCATGTCCTGCATCCTGACTCAGATATTTCAGGTGAACCACAGGAAACTCAGGATGTCTGCAATGCAGTCTGGACAGATGAAGTCAAATCTGCATGGGTAACATTCAAAGCTGAACAGGAAGCAAAAATGAATCCTGAGTAAACATGACAGGACTTTTCATATTCTTTTCGATTTATATCACTCTGATTTTATCAGGAGTCTATGTGGTTTGGTACTTTATGAATAACTATGATGAGATTATTTTTAGGAGGGATAGTGTCAAATGAACCCAGCAGATTATGCATATGCGACTGGAAGGGTACACCCTGACATGGAAGTAAATACTATATTAGACTTACTGAATCAGGTTGGGATTCCAGTAGCTATCTCTGTGATCTTGATGTGGTTTATCAAGTACCAATTCGATGAATCACGGAAGGAACGTGAGGAAGCAAGAGAAGATCGATCTGAGAATGAAAAGCAGGTGCTTGATTTACAGAGGGATTTCAATTCCCAAATGGTTGATACCATAGGGAAACTAACCCATGCGATTGAGAATAACACTAGAGTCGTTGAATCTCTACGATGATTACACTCTCAGGAAATAGGGGGCAGTATTTCAGTGTTATGGTTTTAACGAACCTGGCTGAGCGCCATTTAATGCTGGAAGGGTCGGGATACCTAGTCCCCTATTCCTCTGGAAACGGTATATCAAATGGCTAAAGAGATAACAACTACAGTCGAAAAAGTCACAGACCCGCCGCCGAAATCGCGTGCTAGCATGACTGTCAACGAGAAGATCCAGGTCACACGGTTCTATGCTAGGTTTGTGATTGCATGCAGCGCGCTCGCTATTTTCGCATACGTTGTTCATATCATGCTAGGTTCAGGAGAAGAGTTACCAACTAGCTCAAAAGATTTATTGAATATTCTCGTTGGAGCTTTTATTCCCATACTGGCAGGTATTTCAAAATTTTATTTCGATAGCGGCGGCGACCTAGCACAAGAGCCGGAAAAGCACGAAATCCCACCGCATGATGATAATAAGGAAGACAGTGAAAAATAATCCTTTTAGTTGGATCTACGAATTAATTTATACAAACAACCATGCCAATAACCCTGAAGAAAGAAAGGAGCCACCCATGCTCAATCTCGTCCTTCCGTTCATTGCGAACATGCTTCGTGATGCGGTAATCGACAAAGCCACGAATTTTGGTAAAAAGGAACTTGAAAAACACCTCGACAAGCTACCCAAGGATGTGCGGGAAGCTATCGATGGTGCTGTGGATGGTGACAATAGCCACGGTCACAAGTCCTTGCTCGATATGGTCAAATGACCTCGTGGCGATGAGAATAAGTCAGAATTTTTCTCTTCAAGAACTGGTTTATTCGCCTTCGGCAATACATGCCGGCATTGACCAGGAACGACATTTAGATAACAACGCAGTCGCCAGAATAACAGCGCTCACGATTCAAGTGCTTCAAAAGGTGCGGGACAAGTTCGGGCCGACTAAGGTTAATTCTTGTTTCAGATCACCTGAGTTGAACACTCTCATCGGGGGGAGCTTAAAATCTCAACATTGCTGTTCAGGAACCTCGGCTGCTGCCGATATCGAAATCACTAGCGAGGATGTTAGCAACCTGGAGCTAGCACGCTGGATCAAGGAAAACCTGGAATTCGACCAGCTAATTCTTGAGAACTATCAGCCGGATCGAGTTAGCAAGATCACCGGCAAACCCGAAGGGCCGAATAGTGGCTGGGTACATGTATCGTATTCCTCAGTAGGTGACAATCGAAAGGAGGTGCTACGCATGGTGAAGATCAAAGGTAAGGCGAAATACTTCCAAGGTCTAACCGACTAATCTACGGCTTCGGGGGTAAGCGCGGGTGGTTCTCTCCTTCCTTCTCCCCATCCGTGCGCCCCTTTTTTAGAAGCGCGCAACGCGCTTTAAACCGCGCATTAAATACCTCTTAAACACCTCAAGAGCATTTAAAGAGCATTTATTATCTGGAAGTTAGCGGGCCGATATGACCCGCAAGTGACTGATATCGTTGGTGGGCGATACAAGGATCGAACTTGTGACCTACGGCTTGTAAGGCCAACTATAGGCTAGCATTTCCAACGACTTATAGGCTAAGAGCATAAATCGGAGCATAAATTAGCCTATTGCAGCGATCACATCCTTACCATCAAGCGCGCGCCGGTTGACATAGTTATTGAGCGTAGTCTGCTCGTTCTGATGTCCTGCCATTGCACTCACTTTTGAAAGTGGCATTCCTGCATCCAGCATTTCCGTAATTCCTGTGCGCCGTAATTGGTGCAGAGGATCGCCGGTCAGACCAGCTTTATTTCGGAATCTGCGCATGCGTGCAGTGATGCTGTTTTTATCCTGGTAAGAAGGTTCCCCTGTTTCGCAATCGAGATAATGAACTTCTTCAGGAAATCTCGCAAGCAAATCTTTTCTCAGGAATGCTAGCAACTTCGGATGAATATCAAGTTTACGCTTCTGCTTCTTCTTGAGCTTTACCTTTTTACCTTGTTTCGGATAGTCCTTAACATGGTCGATCTGAATAGTCTCTCTTTTGAGATCAATCCGCGAAAGTGGCAGCGACCAGATTTCAGACAGCCGCATGATGCCGTAGCGTGCTAGCATGAAAATACGCATATCGGTGCTAGTCCCTTTCTCGATTTCAGCAAAATAGCATGCAACCTGCTCTTTGCTCCAAGACTGAGGTTCTCCATCCGGCTGCTTCTTTAGAATCTCAATCGAAATCTTTTCAATCTCAATCTTCCTTGGAAGGACTTCAGGATATTCACGCGCTATCCAGTTGAAGCATGCTTGCACGCTGCGCTGGTTTTTATGAATCGTGCTTTCTGCTCGGTCTAGCTCAATGCAGTGCTTGACGAAGCGTTTGTTTATTTTGGATTCCCAACCGGCTAGTTCAAAGTTTCCAACGATTTGCTGAAACTTATCCAGCGCTTGCTGCACATCCTTCCGATTGTTATCAGACTCCCAGAGCTTCCCTTCCATGAAAGTTTTCTTCGCCCACTCAAAATCACTTTTGCTCGTAGGCAGTTTTTGGGTGGTCTGGGCTTCATGTTTAGCCAGCGCGAGCTTATAGCGCTCGCTGAGCAACAAAGCAACCTCTTGCTCGCTCAACTCCTCTAGCTCATCCATTCGTGCTAGCACCGGCCGCCTGCTGGGTTTGCCTTCGACCTGGATGTACCCAATCACACGATTACGCTTCGGCTCTTTCTTCCAAAGCTCGCGTTGTCTTCCTCTCTTTCTCATTTTCTTTTTCTTCCTCGCGCTCCCATTCAAGAGCGCGCTTTGCGGTTGTTTGATTTTCAGTACAGTTTGGACAATCTTTAGTATCCACACACATAACAGGCTCCTTTTCCAATAGCCAATATCTCCGGCTGTTATTATTCATTTAGCGATCTTTTCCAGAGCAGTTCGGAATATCTCTAAAGTTTTTTCCTGGCTGGCAACAAGTGCTTCCAGATCAGCCACCCGCATGCGCAAGTAGTCGATTTCACTGCTTTCTTCTTTTTCAGAAAGCTTACCGGCGAACAAATCCTCTAGGCGCTTCAAGTTCCGCGCGCTAGGTTTGTTGTCGCCTTTTTCCCAACGATATACAGCGCTGTAAGGTGCGCCAACCTTCTGAGCTACTTCCTGTAAAGTAAGACCGAGCTTCCTGCGAGCGGCTTTGATCTCTTCTTTTTTCATACATTTATTCTTTTTCTAAAAAAGTTTATAAAAAGGCTTGACATCGCATATGCTCAAGCATAACCTGGATTCAGCATAAGATATTGCAAACAATATTACAAGCTTTTTTATAAAGACATGGACATCCCGATAAAAGACCTGATGAAACAAGCAGGCATAACGCTGTCAGATGTTGCGACTGCTGCCGGCACGAACATACCAACTGTATCACGCGCTCTTGACGAAGACCTTGTTAAGCGAGTACGCGCCAATGCTCTCGCTCTTATATATAACAAGAGCAAGCACCTTGCTGAGAAGATCAAAAGCATGGAAGCCACGGAGGGCATGGATGCCCAAACGCATATACGCAGGACAGCCTAATAACCCGCTGAGAGGGCGCGCTGATCAGTTAAGGCTTAGCTGTTCAAAACTCGCAGCGGTAACTGGATGCCCGATTCCCACGATTAAAGGGTGGTTACGTGGGAGTCATTATCCAAGGCCGAAAGACCACGAAGGTCTAGCACGCGGGCTTCAAGTCGAACTCGATACTCTTGAGGGTTGGCTGAACCGCATGCATCCAGGGAAAGGTATCGGCTTTCGGAAAATACTAGATACAGAAGCAAAAAAGAAACTACAGAAACTACATCTGATGAGACAAAAAACACCACGCACACGCAGCGAGATTGCGAAAGCAGTCGCTAGCTATTTGCAAAGCGGAGGTGAAATCAAAAAGCTTCCAGATGAAGCCGCATACAATCTATTGAAGGAATTTTTGTGATCGAACACTATTCGCCGAGTCAGTTCGGGAAGCTCGCAGACTGCCCACAGCAGTACGCGTACAGATATATAAAGAAGCTTCATGAAGGAACTAAGCCTGCGCTAGTTTTTGGAAGTGCAGTTGACGAAGCACTTAATTCGATTCACCAGAATCTCATGAATCCGAGCCTGCCTGCGAAGCCTGAAGTCTTTTTATTCCAAAGCATCGAATTCAGCCGTGCCACCTATGGCGATGACATGAGTAAAGAAGAATGGGATGCGGTAGATGAGCTAGCTGCGCGGTGTGCGGATCAGGATGTTTTTGGACAATACAAGGCAATGATCGACTACAAACCGCGTGCGATCCAGCATGAGATGGTGTTGCGCATTCATGGCATTGAACGGCGCATGATCGGCTTTACAGATTTGATTGCAGAGCGCCCGATCTTTGAACAGTCAGACCATTATGAAAGCGCGCTGATCGTTGATGTGAAGACAAGCGCGCGCTCCATGCAGCAGCCGAGCTACCGTCATCGCTTCCAGCTAGCATTCTATGCACTCGCATGGATGTGCATGCAGGGAACCGACAAGATTCCTCAGTGTGAGATCCGTGCGTTGATTAAAAACAAAACAATGCTCTGGCAGATACTGCCCGCGAATATCACCGAAGATGACCTAGCGCACGTTTTAGAGGTAGCACGCAACCATGACCGAATGGTGTCTGCACAGTATTTCCCGATCAACCGAGATTCTAAGTTTTGTTCTAAGAAGAACTGTTCTTTTTTTAATCGCTGCCATGAAGAACATGGTGGCCGGCTCACAGATACTTTAGCTCAGTGTATCCGTGCCTGAATTCAACCAAACTGAGCGGCTAATCCAGGCGCTGAATGAGAACACACGCGCGCAGCTTCTACTCATGCAGGTGATGCCGGATTTCATACAGAACATGAAGTCAGCAGATTCACTAGCCCGCGCTGGATTAAGTGAGACAAAATTGTATGAAGAAGCTAAGAAAATGGCGCAAAAAATAAAGAGAAGGTAGGAGATTATGGCTATTAATAAAACACGCAAAGGAACTTTGATGCAGCTTAGTCCTGAAGAGATCAAGTCGCTTCAGACGAATGACTCAAACAGAGTTAGTGGTGTTGCAAAGTCAACCAAAAGTAAACGCATGACCGTTCTCAAGAAGAACCTGAAAAAATACGGATACCGCCGTGCGTTTCCGATTGTGCTAAATGAAGATTTAGTGATCTGCGATGGTCATCACCGCGCGCAAGCCTGTGTCGAGCTAGGAATAAGCGGATGGGTGCTGATTGATCCTGATGCAGTCGTTCAGGAGTACGCTGAGATGTCTTCCAGCACGAACCGCTGGGGGATTCCTGATTATGTCAAAGCAAAAGTGAATGAGGGAGTGCAAGCGGCCCAAGTCGTAGAATACTTAATGGAAAAATATAAATTCCAACCCCAGTTGATCATGCGTTTAGAATTCGGGTTTTCGCTTACAAATCCGATGATTATAAACATGATCAATGAAGGCAAATTCGATTTCATGAGTGTGAACGAAATAGAAGCACGCTGCGAGCATATCAAACAGTGCCAAGAGTTTGTCTTACCCAAGCAAGACAAATTTAAAATTGCAATAGCTATGATGATGCAGAATCCGCATTACCGTGGGGCAAGGATGTTATCGAAACTTTGCCAAAAAGGTGGTGATGTTTATCCGTCTGCTCAGACAGGCAATTACATCGATCAGTTGCAACGAATCTATAACCACGGACTAAGTACTGGAAAAGTCTATTTTGCATAAAGGAAGGAATGAAAAAACCAACACTCGACCAAGTAATAACAGGCAAGCGCATGAATCCCTTGCGCGTGCTTCTGTACGGCCCTGGAGGTATAGGCAAAAGCTACTGGGCTGCACAATGGAAAGAATCATTGATCCTTGACCTTGAAGATGGTTTAGGCGGAATCGACTGCGCGAGCTTACCTATGCGTGATGCAGAATGGGAAGATATTCTCCAAGCACTCAACATGCTAGCAAGCGAGAAACACGACTACAAAACAGTTGTGATTGACTCGCTGGATTGGTTAGAGAGGTTAATGCATCATGATATATGCAATGTCCGTGGATGCGTTAGCATAGGCGATCTCCAGTATGGTGCAGGATACGTTCAAGCGCTCTCGTATTTTGAGAAGCTGGTGAAATACCTGGAACTGTTACGCACAAACGGGATGAACAGTGTACTTGTCTGCCATGCAGCGACCAAGGATGTGAAAGACCCTACAACGCAGCTTTATAGTAAATGGCAGCTAGCACTTCATCAGAAGGCAGCCGAGAAGATGTTTCAATGGAGCGACTGCACCCTGTTTGCGAAGCAAGAGATCAACATTCTCACAGAGAAGAAGGATTTCGGCGGCCAGCGCAAGCGCGCAGGCGGTGGCGAGCGCCGAATGTATTGCAACGACTCGCCAACTTACGCTGCGAAGAATCGCTACGATCTGCCGGATGAAATCCCGCTGGATTACGAGATTTTCCGCAATCACATAACTCAATATTTTGGAGAAGGAACCAATGCCTGAAGAAAAAGAATTCAGCTTTTTTGACCCCAGTGAAGAAACTGTTTCATCAAGTTTTGACCCGATCAAGGATGGGACATACGAGTGCGTGTTCAACACTCATAACTGGAAGGAAACAAATGCCGGCACAGGCATATATCTGGAAATGGAGTTCGTCATTATGGGTGGTGACTTTGATGGCCGCTTGGTCTGGAATCGTTTGAATCTGGTGAACAAGAACGAGCAGGCAGTGCAGATAGCACGCGAGCAGCTAGCAGAATTTTGCCGTGCGGTTGAGTGTACTGTCGTTCTCACAGGCGAAAAGGAACTGCTCCAGTTCATGGCGAACTGCTGGGGCAAGAAAGTCATGGTCAAAGTGCAGAACAAACCACGAAAGAACAATCCTGAACAGATCGATCTTGTTGTCAGAAGCGTGAAGCGCATGCCAGTAGAAGCTAGCACGCCGAAACCCAAGAAACAGAAAGAATCGGATACCACCGATGTCAAAGACCCCGACGCACTCCCTTTTTAGTGGTGTGGGATACATCCAGAACTACCTATATAAAGGCTATCGCATCAAGCGCGATAATTTTATGCAGGCATATGAAGTGATCAAGGATGCTTCTATTAATGGTAACGGAATCACAGAAATTGTTTACCGCTGGTTCCCGAAAAAAGAGGATGCAGAAACTTGGATACGCGCCCAGCAGCAGGTGGCGCACAGTTAGTAACCTGCTGCCTGTTATGTGTGATTTTTCTCCTAGCATCATTTCGCGGTGCTGGGCTTTTACACACATGACTCTTATATCATTCCTCTCAACGCGCTCGTTCATCCATGCGGGCGCGTTTCCTAACTCTTAAATGGAAATAGAAGAACTAGCAGATTCAGCAATCAAGGACGGTCTGAAACGCGGCCATGCTCTCATCAAGTGCAAGAACGTGGTTCAGGCTGAAGCCTTGCTAGCACGCCTGGAAGCACGGATACCAGAGCCATCAGATCGGCGCTGGGGCGAGATGTCGCCATCAGGGCAGCACCGGCATCTGGTTGCCACGATTATCAGGAATAAGGAGGTGAACGTATTTTCTGTTTCCTACTACAGGGAGGGTGAAGATGCTAGCGAACCTACTCGTGTCCAGCTTTCTACTGGTGGCAGGCGCTGGCGTTCTGATGTTGTTGCTGGCCCTCCGAAGAAGCCAAAGAAACCTAGAAAGAAAAAACCAAGATACATGAACAAAAAATAAAAGGAAGTCATGAGCAAAGGATATGATTTTGTACAAAAAAGAAGTAAGAAGTCTAAAACTTACCAATTTAAACGAGGTGGTTTCCACCGTGGATTCAATGGATTTTTCAAACGGAAAGCATGGGTAGTAGGAGTCAAAAATTTCTCTTCAGATCCTGAAAAACGATTTATACAGGAAAAAGGGCGTACATGGCAAAAAGAAGGATTTAGTTCATTTAAGGAGTATTTCAATCAAGTCAAAAAACAGGATAAGGAAGAGCTAGAGCATTTAGTTTCCAAGGGCAAGCATCCTGTAACTATCACTGAGGAGGACTTAAAATGAGCGGTAAAAACAAACCTTGTTTCCCTAAGAACAAAACCCATCGGAACAAGGATTTTGTGAAACAAAGTCTTCAACAAGATTGGTCTTTCTATATAGAGATGCCCCCTCATATTGAAGAAGCAATAGGAACCATTAGACGATTAGAAGAAGAGAAGAAAGGAAAGTGACAGTCCAGCGTTTGAAGTTCGTCAGGTTCGACCACATTAAGCGTTACCAAAGACCAGACGGCAACACAGAACGAATCATTTACGATCTGTATCAGTGCGTGTGCGGGAACAGAACAGTCGCCAGAAGGCGCAGCGTGCAATCACCAATTCCTAGAAGCACGTTTTCCTGCGGATGCTTGCGTAAAGAAAACTGCAAGCGCCTGACTGAGTTAGGTTTGAATAAACATCAAGGGAACAAAGGCAAAACAGGAAAGATTCCGCACAACAAAGGGAAGATTGCAATTTTCATAGAAGGCAGGAAGCGATTCGTTAGCGAGCAGGAGTTGGAAGATATCTATTATGGTAAAAAAGATAAAACAGGTTGAAGCATGGCTCCCGTACCCGCCAGCGCTTAATCATATTTGGAGGATGCACAACAACTCGATCTATTTAAGTCCTGAAGCACGCAAGTACAAAGACCGTGTAAGTGAGATTCTAGCATGGGACGGCGAGTGCATCTGGAAGTCTGAAATGCTAGCAATGCATATCGTTTCGTACCCGCCGGATCGGCGCACGCGCGATGTCGATGGGATTCTGAAAGCACTCTTGGATGCAATCCCTTCAGGAAAGGGTGGTATTTTCGCTGACGATTCTCAAATTGCTGAATTATCGGTGCTAAGAAAGTACGAAGAAGGAAGGCGCGGGTGCGTGCATCTTAAAATCAACGTGTGCCGGAAGCATGGAGTGCGGAAGCAATGAGCGCGAAGGTTCCCATTATATAACGGGAATCTTCGGTCATCTTCGGAGAGATCAAAGCGTGAACAAAAAAGCAGAGAGTCTTATTAACGAAGTCCTTGAAGTTTTTGGGGGCAGCCGAATTATCGAAGGAGAAGACATGACAACACCTGATTTTGAAGCAGCAAACAAAGCA
>Ga0080013_1001084_pt2 | contig 34541 bp, 43 predicted proteins | sample ETNvirenome_6_85_FD_69236 | JGI IMG/M metagenome (GOLD analysis project Ga0080013, IMG submission 69236) | Marine viral communities from the Pacific Ocean - ETNP_6_85 (SPADES assembly) (version 2) | ecosystem: Environmental > Aquatic > Marine > Oceanic | place: Pacific Ocean | collected 2013-06-19
TTTCTACTTCTTCTAAGTCATAAGTAGGTTCGCCAATATCTATATCTCTATAAAACCCTGAAACTTGTAATTTACGCATTTCATTTTTAGTCTTGCGCATTACATGGGTTACACGCTGAGCAGTCTCTAGATTGGAAGCACCATAAGGAACTACAATATCCTCAGCTGGTACAAAGATAGATACTTGTCTTTCAAGATTACTATCGTAATAGACTTTCTTAAACGCGTTACCTGCAAGGCCTAAACCCCATAACATTCTTTCGTGTTCAGGACGATATTCAGGCATCAGCTCCATCAGCTGATAGTTCATGTTTTCTTTAACACGCTGAGAAGCTTCTATATTTTCTTTGGTTTCTTTGCCAATAATCTGGCATTTGACGGGACCGGTGGCTGGAAAAGTCTCCATCATAGTTTCGGCTTGAAATTTAACTAACGCCTCAGTCATTAGTGGGTGAAAGACATTACATGCGCCCTCCCAAGGTTCAGAGCGATCCTCCATTTTAAGCCCTAATAATTCTAAGCCATCTACATAAGTATCTAACCAGTCTCTACGAGAATTAACATCACCTTCAAATTCTCCTAATAACTCACTAGCTATTTCATCTAATATTTGATCATCTAATTCTTCAGCTAAATTTTCGTTAAAGGTTTCATCTATGGCGGCATCGGGGTCTATGGTTATTTCGGTATCACCTGCAGATATAGTTACGCTTTCTGGGTCTTCTATTTCAATCTCTATTGCTTCTTCATCAACAGCTTCTTCTTCTACACCTGTTGGTAGTGCGTAAAGACTTTTATCTACGTCTGCCATAATTAATCCTTAAATTGCGTATAATCGTTTCTGCTTTGAACTTCTGAACAACTGCACTTCATCTTTCTCATCTGAAGGCAGTCTAATAAACCCACCTTGTCTGAACCTAGCAATAGCTAGTGTAGTGGCGTCAACTAAGTCATCATTCGCGCCACTTGGAAAGTCATTACATTCTTCAATAACTTCCTGAGCCCACCTCTTTTCAGGGGCCCATACTATACCAGAATGGAATAAATCAGCTACCGAGTTTACTCTGCTAATTTTGTCCTGCCCTTTACCCGGCGTAAATTCTCCTACTGGTATCCCCATACGTCGCATCTCCTGATACAGAGCCGCTCCGTTAGATTTCTTCTCCACAATAAACGCATCAGGTTCCCAATCAGCATACTCTTGTAAAACTAATTCTTTAAGTTCGGGAAACTCTAGACGCTTCTTTATAGCATTTAACAATATAATATTATAATTATCAACTTCTTCATTAAAAAATACACCCCATGTCGTCAACGCATTATAGTCCGCACGGTTATTTTTCTCCTGCGCCGCATCCAAACTCATGATAATAAACTCACAAGTCGGTGGGTTATCGTACTCCCATGTCTTCCACCATTCTCTTTTTAATAAGGCTCCTTCTTCACTTGTGGGGTTTTGAATATATTGAGCCTGCCAGTAACGCGGATCAAGACTGGCTCGTTTAGATTGTAATTCTTCCAAAGGCCAGAACTCAGGCCATAGAGATCTTTCTTCTCCACCTTTATCTTCAACAATGGCTGGAAACTCGACAACCTCCCATTCATCAACATCATCATTTTTCACCATCTGATTAACAATCTGACCTGTCAGATCAAGCTTCGACCATCTGGTCATCACCACAATAATCGCCCCACCCGGCATCAAACGCTGAATAGGCCCGGACTGGAACCACTCCCACGCGGGTAGGAACACATCAGGCTTCCCAAGTTTGGCGTCCTGCTCTGAGTGCGGGTCATCAATAATAAACAAATCAGCTCCACGACCTGCGAGCGCTCCACCTACACCAATAGCGAAATACTCCCCGTTGTAATTAGTACCCCATCTGGACGCTGACTTAGAGTCAGCCTGTAGTTTGACATTCTGGAAAATCTCCTGATAGGGGTCGGAGCCTACAAGGTTCCTCACGCGCCTGCCGAAGTTAACCGCGAGATCCGCTGTATGCGAAGCCATGATTACTTTCTTGTGGGGGTTCTTGCCTAAAAACCAAGCTGGGGCTAAGTAAGAGATAAGCTCTGATTTGCCATGTCGTGGCGCGATATTAACGATGACCCTTTTTTTAACTCCGTTAGCTATGTCCTCAAAGATTTGAGCTAACCGCCTATGATGAGGTCCGACTTTGTAACCAGGATATACGTGTTTTATAAAAGGTAAAAATCTATCTTGTCTTTTTTGCAGTTGGGTTTGTTCTTCATAAGCTTCTAACGTTTCTAAGAACTCTATTTGTTCCGCTCTAGGCAGAGTATGCAGTTTAGATAGAGCTAACTGAAGTTCAGCCGGGGCAAACCCTTCTATATTCATAACGTGCTAACGAGCAACATGGAACACCCACATAGAATAAAAACAATTACTGCTAAAATTATAAATCTCATATCAAAGTTACATCAGCCTGCGTTTCTATCCACACTCTAGCCCCGCAGGATAAGGGTTTATGTGGGCTATGGACTACCTTTGACTCCCCATGAATTGTAGCTTCATGGCAATATCGGTTTTCTTTGTAGTTTTTTACTGTTAAAACAGGCTCATTAGTCCCATTTTTGGTATTAGCCTTAATTTTGTGTTGATTTACATGAATTATCGTCTTCATAAGCCTATTTCCCCTATTTCCAAATACAAGGCGCGTATATACACACCCCCACATTCCCCTTAGAAGCAATATATTGCTCTGGCAACGGAATCATAGGTTCCCCTAAGTCCGAAGTAAAAAATACAGCCATAATAAACACTAAAGCAGCCATAATAACAATACTGTAGCTAAAATAGCGTACAAATAAACAGAATAGTTAAGCCAATTCTTAGATATAAAGACACTTATAATCTCTAGTAAATCTAATATGTCCCAATATACATCTTTTAGTTTCTTATTCATTCCTGCCGCTTATCATTATCGTTTAGGCTACTATGTTGCACCGTCATATCTGACGCATCGCCGCCATATAAACCTAATTCATCAGCTGTTGCGTGGTGTTTTACAGTTAAAAACTTATACATTCCTGGATTACGGGTACGAAACCAACCTCGTAGCCCATGATATATAGCTAAAGATAGTGGCCCCGTAAATAACGAAGCTAACACAATCATTTTAAGTTCATTAGTGTCAACACTGGTCAACGCATTAATTATTCCACCCATGCACCATTGCGTTAATGAGCCAAATACTGCTCCAGCAATTAGTATATTGGTGAAAATAGTTGATGATTTTAATTCTGGATTGCCGTCAGCTCTATTGGACCTCTTCCAAGCCACCAATAATATCATGCACATGAAGGCACTAATGATTATTGGTAATAAAACTGAAATTAACGACAGCCAAGGTGATGGAACTCCTTGCATTTTATTCTTCTCCTTCTGGTTCTTTCTCTAATGTCCCCATTTCGTCGTCAATTACTTCAAAAGATGTATTAATTGTTTTTTCCTGGCCTATGATGTTAGCCAGTTTGCTTCTTATTTGTTTTTCCAACTCTTCCGTAGTTGCATGTTTAACAATAACTTCTGTTTTTTCGGAGAATAACCCCACATCTGAGATTTTCCCTAGTAATTCTAACGCCTTCAGCCTATGGCGTGGGTCATTAAGACCAGTATCTTCTATTAATTTATTAGTAACAAAGCGTCTAAGCTGCACTGCTTCCTGTACAACCTGATGATCATAGTCACTAAGCATAGCATACAAATGCTTAACAGTTGCAGGGGTTGATAAAGATTTATTTACTGCAGCGTTTACCATTCCTTTCTGATCCGGGTCGGTAAAAACTTTAAACAATTCTTCTGCTTCAATTTTTTCGGGAGTACTCACGGGAATCTCTGCGCCTCCTTCTACTAGGACTTTAGCGGTAGAAGCAGCGACCTTAACTTTTGTGTTTAATGTAGTAGGCTCTTGTGCTTCAAAATCATCCGGCAAAGGTATATCTTTTTCCGGAACAATAGTCAATGGCATTTATTTGTCTTTTAGGTATTGGCGGTCTTTAATTTTTTCTGTTTTGTGATCAATACCACCCGCTTTATCACGTCGATGCCCCTTGCCTATAGAGGGGCCACTATATGTTGTTTTACCAGTACCTTGATACCAAGTATGATTTGCAATCCATTCAGCTGTTTTTTTCTCCGCCTTTGTCTGCTTTTTAATATCTGCAATCTTTGATCCGCCTTTCTTTGCTAATTCTTTAACCCATTTAAGTTTTCCCATTTTACTTTCCTTTTTTCATTGAATACGCTTTAGTAAAACCGCGTTTAGCAACACCGTCTACTTTACATTTTTTAACGGGGCCGCCTTTTTTCATTTTAGCCGGGGCACGTTTACGCCCCCTCAAAGATTTAGCTCCTGATTTAAGCCCCTTCCACACTTTGCCATAAGGGAAAAAAGTTTCCGCAGCTAAGATAGCAACATCTTTTGGGTTTTCTTTTACATATTTTGCTATTTTCTTAGCTTTAGCCTTTATGATTTTATTCGTATAGGGCTTGGATTCTTGTAACTCTTCCGCAGCATCGGCTAGGGTTCTACGTTTAGTTTTTACTTCCTTTTCAGCCATCTTATTTATGCTTGGCTCTTGTTAAGCCTCGTTGAGCAATACCATCTATAGATTTTTTAACGGGACCACCGCTGGCATATTTATCGCCTAGTTTTATTTTATCGGTTATGGCTTTTTGCTTTTTTTCTCTTGTTTTTCGTATTTTTTTATTGGCAGGAGTATCTGGGTCCCATGAATATCTAGGTCCTTCATGAGTTTCTGTTTTTTCTTTTAGCTTTTTCTCCTTTAGTTTTTTCTTTTTTAATGCTTCTGTTTCTTTAACAGTTTTAACCCTTGGTCTGTTTTTCCATAAAGTTTTAATAACACCACCAACATTAAATTTCTCAACAGGGCCGCCTTCAGCTTTTTTCACTGCTTTCTTTTTTCTTTTCTTTTTCCCAAGCATATCTTTTTTCATTTGAGCGTCTTTTTGTCTTTTTGCTAAATCCTCAGGAAACATATCTATTTGGTCTCTCTTAAGCTTATCCTGTTGTTCTTTAGTAGCTTTCTTAATCGCATCTGGACTTTTTGGTAGTGTGTCGGGAAATAAATCGTCTTGTACTTCCTTAAGTTTCTTAACACCTTTCTTTATTAATTTTGTCTTTGTGGTCATTTAAAGTCTCCTAAAATATTCTTTGATTTTTACACATATATTTGCTAAGCACAATAAAAAAAGGCGTACCAAACGGAGGAGGAGTACGCCTTAATAATAATATAACGTAGGAGGTTATATTATTTATTATTAATATACATGGTGACTTCAAAGCCGAAGCGGATGTCACTATATTCTGGGGTTTCCCATTTCATGTCATTATCCTCATTGTTGTTATTAACGTAGTTATATATGCAGGTTTCATGCCAAACCTATAAGGCGCATAAAACCACATTTTTTAAATTTTTTCAAATAATTTTTTGGTTGCTATGGACCACTTTTGCAAGGGGGGGTGTTCCACGTGAAACAGGGGGTGGGGGCCTAGCGATTTTTAAATTTTTTCTGATCGTTTGAGCAAATTCAAGTGTAAAGGGGTTAAGTGTAACGTAGTGATATTTTGGGGTGATGGGGGATAGGTGGGTTCGCCTAGATGCCGATTTTGCTAATGAACATCTGGCTATGATAACCATTTGTTCCGAACAAAGTTCTTGACATTGTCTATTTTCCTGTTAGTGTATTTCTTGTAGCGAGCAATCCCGCTTGCTACTTATGAAAGGAGAAACGATTCCATGATTGAATCAAAAGCACGTGAACTTCTGGGTATAACAGCCAAAAGTTCGCTACATCTTAACGCATCACAATTAGATGCGGTATCTGTTATGGTTAACAGCGTTGCTGAGTATGATGTCCAATCAGGTCAACTTCGTAATAAAGAATATGAGTTGGCAGGTTATTTCTACGCCATTGTTTCAGACAATGGAGCTTTAGAGTCTCTTGATTGGAACACTTGGAATACAAGTAGAAAGTTAGTAACGGCAGCATGCGTTAAAGCTCATGAGTTAAGTGAAGATAGAGTTCGCCACATTGTCGGCTCAGCTTTAAAATTACTTAATGAGGGAGTTATGATTAGTAATGGTGAAATAGTCCAAGCAAGTAAACCTGCAAAGGCAACACCTGATGCGGTTCGCATGAGTGCGAAACGTAAGGCGCAACAGGAAAAGTTCGAGGGTAAGTCCGACAGCGATTTGTTGGCGACTGCTGAAGAACTCGGTAATTCAGGAGACTATGCAGAGGCAGGCGAGTTCGCAAAGGAACTTGAAAACCGCCAGAAAGCACAAGCGAAAGCAACAGCAAAAGCAGAGCGTTCTGGTAGAACTGAGCTTAACAAAGAAGTACGCGGTGGATTGAAAGACGCGTCAACTGAGTTAGCGGCTTACATGGCATGGCTTGTAAAGCATGAGGAAAGTCAGGCTGAGTTTATTGGTCAGCAGATTAATGCTTGGAAAGAACACACCAAATAATTAATCTGGTAGTTAATTAAGCCCCACTTCGGTGGGGTTTTTTTATGCCTGTAATCGAACTTCTGGTTATGATAGCCATAAGTTCACTTGGTTGGCTTTGTCCTCTGATACCTTCCCTTACTAGTATCCTTAAGGGTACGGTCATAAGGGAGTAACATGTACGGTCATAAGGGAGTGTGATGCACTGAACTGGTTTGGTTTGGGGGAAGGTCAACCAAGCTAACATTTGGTCATGATAGCCACTTGTTCACTGAGTTAACTTCGCGACATTGTGTCGCGTTATTGTCAAGTTAACTTCGTGGTACTGCATTGCACAATGTGTAATTTTGTAATAATAGGTGTAATTTTATAAACGTAGTGATAGCAAGGGTTTCAGCTGTATTATTACATTATTACATTATTACAGTAAATAAATTAGCTTCAGCAAAATAAAAAAGGTAAGAATATACCATCTGTATATTCTTCGTTATCTTCGTTCAAAGAAGATACGCAGTGCAGAGTTCTTCCCAAAAACGTGTAATAATGTAATTTTACTTACTTATCATGCACTTAAGGTGTAATGATACAAAGCTAACAAAGTTCAAACCTGTAATTTTACTTACCTTTCATATACTTAAGGTGTAATTTTATACCAAGCTAACTTCGTCCATTTATTGGCAAATCAAGCACTTAATAAAATTACACATTCCAAGCTCAACCCGACATTATTTCGTTCCCACCTCATAAACCACCCAATACGACAAAATGTCTATACAGAACGTATAATTATTTATACCATCTGTATAGACAAAATTGTACCTTTTATACCATCTGTATATACCATCTGTATACCATTTTACTTTGAAGCATCACCCACCCCAAAAACATGTTCGCCCCTGTTTCGCGACAAAATGTCGAACATTAAACTTGACATTATCCATAATCCTGTTAGTGTAATAACTGAGGGGAGAAGCTGTAAATGTTCGCACTGGCGGACTTTGTACCCACCGAACAAATGGTTATGTTAGCCATTTGTTCCACCATTTCGAGTGGTGTAAGAGGCAGATACACGGACTAAGTTAACCTCTCCTTTCACTGGAACGGATACCGTAAGACTTACACCACTCACCTTTAAAAGGAGAATCTGACATGACAACAGATAGTCGTATCGACCTAAACACACAACAACAAGCCGACCTTTATAACTGCATGGCTCGGCTGACAACTAACAAACAACGTCAGTTGTTCTACGAGATTTTAATCAGGAAATTACTCATCAAAAGACGTGACTTTTCAGATGCACTAAATAGCGCCAAAGAAGTATTTGACGACACATACATTGACTCTATTGCAACTGACTTTACCAGTTAACATCACCAGAACAAATGGCTACGTTAGCCATTTGTTCACATCTTAAAAGGAGAATGTAAATGACTATATCAACCAAAGAGCATTCAATGCTCGAACTCGCAGGCTATTTCTACCACTCAGCTCACACATGGTCAGCACCTATGTGTGTCCTTCAAGCATGTAAAGAGTACAACATATCTTTACGCCCACATATGTTCCGACTGTTCACCTTACACCTCACACACGGAGTAACCATCTAATGAAAACCATCATCATTGAAGTCATGGGAGGTTGTGTTGTTGATGTACATAACCTACCCGAAGGATATACCTATGATATTGACGACCACGATTTAATGGAGGAGGGCGAGCCGCCATACAAGGAATTTTCAAATGTTTATTTAAAGGAGCGTGAAGAGAAAGAAGCCAAACGTGAAGCTAAGCAAGCCAAACGTAAAGCCAAAGAGGAGGAGAAGAATGCGGAACAAACTCAAAAGACTTAATGGCCGTGAGAGGTCAGAGGCATGGCGTTGGTTAAAATTGCATCTTATGTATTTGTCTAAAAACAATACAAAACCACATGGCTACCAATACGATAGCAGTATTGCTAAGTGCAGAATTATAACCAAGGTTCTCGATCAAAATAGATGGGAGAGAAGTATAAGAGGGTATATGGGTCAGGGAGTGAGAGATAATTTATACCCACATCAACTATGGAGAGTTAGCCAATGGACGCAGGGGATTGAGCACCAATGGGATTGGGACAACCTGCCATTTCCTAAGAAGGTTATTGCCTATTGCCGTAAAAACTATGGGGCAACTCAGGAGCCTGCATTTTTGACTGAGAAAATACTTAAGAAGTACAAACCTAAACGTAAAGTTTTTAAATTGAGGAGATAATCATGGGTAGATATTACTCAGGCGATATTGAAGGGAAGTTCTGGTTCGCCTGCCAGAGCAGTGATGATGCAGATAACTTTGGTGTGGTAGGCACACCACCTGACGACAGACTACAATATTATTTTAAGGAAGAAGATAAACCAGAAGTTGAGAAGGGTATAGCGCTTTGTGTTCACCAACTAGAACATGTAAGCAAAATACTACCTGATTTACTAGATGCGTACCATTTTTCTGGCTCAGACGGAGCAACTGAGTGGAAAGAACAGAGTGATGAGCCTATATCTAACTCTAATATTTTGGCGGTAATGAAATATAAGTCTAACGGAGTTGGCAGTGGGAAGTTTGAAGCAATGCTAACAGCTTACAATATTCTAGTAGATGAGGACGAAGTTAACAAAATACACGAAGTTTATGCCCGATTAATATTAGGCAGAAAGATTCTGATGTCCATTGAGAGAAACGGACAATGTTGGTTTGAAGCCGAACTTTAAATACATGAAAGGAGAGAGAGTATGTTTCAATCATTAAGAAAGCACGTACCCCATTTTAGTTCATGGTTAGACGTGGAACGTAGATACAGACAAACACAGCACTGTAGAACTGATGCACCGCTTGTCAGACGCTTATGTGACGATGGCTCTGGTTCGTATGGGCGTAGAAATAAAAATATATTATTGATACGTGTACATGGCGGTACGAAACCAAGTGAGGATTGTTTTGAGGTTAAATATTATAACTCCGTTATTGCTAGGTTTTACAGGAATCACTATACGATAAGCATGGAGGGGTATAACACAAAAAGCACAAAAATAATATTAGAAAAGTTAACAGGGGCTACCATAAAAAACTTCCACTCAGACCACTACATACCAGAGATATACCCAAGTCTAGTAGTGAACAGTGGTGGCGCACACCAATATGATGGCGTAGAAGATATTAGGTTGATACCTGATATAACTATGACACGCGACAAACTAGGTAATCTTGCCGAAGCCCATGCCCCAGACTTCCAAGACAAATACTCTGAACAAGAACAAGAGACTGGGAGATACACAGATATTAAATTCCCTGTGGAAGAGTGGTGGGCTAAAGATAATAAATTAATCAAGTCACGCAAGATAGTAACTGTAGGTGATCAACCTGATGTACCTGCAGAGACATACCCTTGGGAAGAACAAGAAGAAGATAGCGGACTAGAAACTCATACGTTACGTATACCTGTGCGTCCAATATCGAATGCGGATTTAATTTGGTTTTCTAAAGGTGTAGTTCCTCCTCGCTTATTGAGGGGGGTTAATCAGTTTAATACCCACCTGTCAGGGTATTTAATGGACTGTAATCTGGAGTATAAATTTCATTATGATGGTGTACCTGTAAATAGAAAAGGATTCCGTAAATTTTACAAATACAAAACTGACAGAAGAGAACTACACAAAGCTAGAAAAAATGCTCAACCATTCCTTGATTATACCAAAGGGTTTTTGAAGTTAGCTTCCGAAGATGGAGGTGCGACGGCATGGGTTGAGGAGGAAGAAGGTGAATACATGGGGGGTTTGAAACGACATGAAATGTACGCGCTCGTGTATTGGTACTGTCTAACCAAGAAACCTAAAACTGTACGAGAATTTTTTGACAGTGTGGACATAGGGAGTTTGTGGACAGAAATGTTGGGCGCGACACTACAAAGGTACTCCTCAATAAATCAGAGCATGACATATGATGGGAGGAAACAAGTCTCTTGCGATGGAGTACTTAAAGATTTAAATAGAATTATTAAACACGCTAACCCACGTACATTAGTACGAGTTAGTTAACCCGAACTTTTGGTTATAACAGCCAGAAGTTCACATCTTAAAAGGAGAAGAGTAATGGAAACAACAGTTAGTTTAAAAGAAGCAGAAAATCTAATAGCCGAAGTGGGTAAGGATTTAACTGTACACCTCAGAGGACAACCAGGAATTGGTAAGTCCACGCTACTCACTACACTAGCCAAGAGATTCCCTGACTACGAGCCAGTCTACATTGACTGTGCTGACCTAGACTTGGGTGACTTGGCTATGCCTGCCATGAATCATGAGACAAAGACCACAGCATTCTATCCAAATGAAAGGTTTGCAATTCATAAAGGTAGACCTGTGCTCGTGATGCTTGATGAAATAACTAAAGCATCTGAACCAGTCAAGAATATGCTGTTACCTGTCATGCTTGAACGCAGACTGGGGGCGGTGGAGTTTCACCCCGATAGCATAGTCTTTTCCACAGGTAACCTCACGACTGATGCTGTGGGAGACCACCTCAAAGCTCATGCTAAGAATAGGGTTACTCAGGTAACAGTACGTAATCCTAGTGATGAAGAATGGATAGAGTGGGCGCAGTATAATCAACAAGCACCAGAGGTTATGGCTTGGGTTAATCAGTTCCCTCATTGTATGTCATGTTACACAGATAAATCTCAAGAGGAGAACCTGTATATCTACAACCCTACGAAACAACAGGACGCGTTCGTATCACCACGTTCATTAGCTAAGGCATCATTCATAGTGAAAGCAAGGCATGAACTTGGAGAGAATGCCACGATGGTAGCACTTGCAGGAACTATTGGCGAAGCGGCGGCGCGTGATATGTCAGCGTTCTTTAGTTTGGCTGATGGTCTACCTACGAGGGAAGCTGTGTACAGCTCACCAGATACCGCGAAGTTACCTGATGATCCTGCGGCTAGAGTTATATTAGTTATGCGAGAAATACAAGCATACAACAAGAAAACTTTTGAAGCAGTCGTTAAATATATGACAAGACTACCCAAAGAACTACAAGCTCTGTTCTTTCATTCAATTACAAAATCACCACACCAGTTTGAAGTAGCGAAACTAAAACCATTCACAGACTGGGTGAATAAGAACCACGAATTTTTATAGGAGGATAGTGATGAGTAAATTTGAAAAGCTATTGCATGAAGCACTAGATCACTTAGAAATAGTGTGTGACCACGCAGATGAGGACTGCCCAAGTGAGTACAGGTCTAAACATTTTAACCCAAGCATTCAAGATGCTCGTGCTTTTATAAACGAGGTAACAAAGGAGGATAAGTCATGAGTGGAGAAAAAGAATACAGCTTAGGAGTTTGGGAGTGTTTGTTTTATATGTCAGATGGAGCAGGGGGTTATCTACAAAACCCTGATGGCTCAGTAAAATTGTTTGATGGGGGTAAAGATTTTTCTTGGTCACATATAGCTGAGTACGTAGATGAAGAAGATTTAGTAGCTGTGCCAGAAGAACAAAAAGTATTGCTAGTAACTCTCGAAGAAATAAATGGCGAGCGTGAGTACACACACCAGTGTTACTTTGAAAATTCTGATGAAGAAAACAAACCTTCTGATATGTATATTCTTGAGCAGTTCTTTGGGGATGTAGCGTTAGATAAGGACGACCTTGCTGACCGCAAAGAATTGATGGGCGAGGAAGATTATCTAAGTGGCGAGTTTTGGACTAATGATTGTCAGAGATTGGTTTCAGTCTATTCATTTCAAATGGTTTCGGAGAAGGAAATTGAAGTGCTGAAAAAACTTACGTGTGTTCCATTAATAAATGAGGAGGATAAGTAATGGCGAAGTTAACTAGACCAGAAGATAGGGTTACTAAGGCACACATTCGTATCATGACCAGTCCTGAGTTCTGTATGTTCTCAGGTGTGTTGTCAATAGGGGATATAACTTTTACCAAAGATATACCCACCGCGTGTACAAATGGGCGTGATGTTATCTATAACCCTGACTTCATAGACACAATGAATGATAAGGAACTTACGTTCTTAATACTTCATGAAGCTATACACAAGGCATTTCAACACATGCATTTGTGGCAGAGGTTATTCAAAGAGGATGCTAGGTTAGCCAACATATCTGCTGATTACGTAGTTAACAGCAGTATTCTGGAGGCTGATCCCTACAATAAAAGATGCGAAATGCCTAAAGATGCTTTGTACGATCCAAAGTATAACGGCATGACGACCAAGCAAATCTTTGAACTACTTAAAAAGAACCCTCCTCCTTCTCCTATGAGAAGTCAAGGGAGTAGTGGTAAATCCCCCCAGTCTGGTGAATCAGAAAGTTCACAAGAAACTTTGGACTCACATGACTGGGAAGGCGCTAAGAAAATGTCAGCGGAAGAAAAGAAAAGGACACAGAAACAGATAGACCAAGCACTACGACAGGGAGAAGTAATCAGAGGGAAGATGTCAGGGAATGTCAACAGAGGAGTGAAGGAGTTGCTTGAGCCACAAGTTAACTGGCGTGAACAATTACGAGAGTTCGTAACTGCTGTGTCTAAAAGTAAAGATGAAACTTCTTTCAGACGACCACACAGGAGGTTCATAAGTCAGGACATTTATATGCCTTCAATGATAGGCAACTGCATAAATAAAATAGTTATCGCAGGGGATTTGTCTGGCTCTATTAGTTCACAGACAGAGCGTAAGTTTCTGACTGAGGCAATACAGGTCTGTAAAGATGTCAACCCTAACACCCTCGATCTTATTTGGTGGGACTATGATGTGCAAGGACATGAGGTGTACATGGAGGGGGAGTACGACACTATCCTAGAACGTACCAAACCAAAAGGTGGAGGAGGAACTCGTGTTGGGTGTGTAAATGAGTTCATTAAAGATAAAAGGTTAGAACCTGATGTTGTAATTATTCTTACTGATGGATATGTGGAAGATGATTGGGGAGGTACATGGGGTTACCCAACACTATGGGCGATTACTGAAAAACGTATGACTTCCCCACATGGCAAATCAATTTATATAGATGAATAACAAACGAACAAATGGTTATTGTAGCCAAAAGTTCAAGGAGGTGAATATGTTTTTTGTAACAATTTTATGGGGTGAAAACCCTAGTAAAGATGATGAACCTGAGCTCTATTACTTTAATACTGAGCACGAACGAGAAGCGTTCATGACTGGAGTTAACACAGCGATGGGGTGGCAAGACTATGACGTACAGTTTCATAGTACCGCAAAAAAGTTTAAGCACGAAGAGTTTGATAATTATAAAGGAGAAGATGATGAGTGAGATAGAAGAAGCAAGTAAACATTTACTGAGAGTTGTAGAAATACTTAGAGGTTTTGATAAACGATTAAAAAATTTGGAGGGTGACAAGGTGAATACAGAAGGATTAGATTTAAACCAACTAACTGAGGAAGTAGCGAACAGCATCAGAGATAACGTAGTGAGTGAAGTTGCAAGTTGTATAGACCTTAGTGCAGTTGCTGATGAAATTGATAAGAATGAAATCGTAACTGATGTGGCGGAGTACTTCGGTGCAGAAGGTATAGCTGAGCATGTAAATGTAGACCAAGTAGCTGAGCATGTGGAGTTGGATTACGAAAAAGTAGTACAAGGTTTAATTAAAGCTTTCATGAAGGGAGAAGAAGATGCCTAAATTTAAGATACTAGTCACAATGGATAAACTATCTGGGGAATATGTTATTGAGGGAGAAGAATGGTCTCATAAACACTTTGAGTCCAGAGCCGAAGCACAAGAGGCTTACCATGCTCTCATAGCGAAGTTAGAGGGCGAAGTTAACAGGGTTCAAGCAACACTAGATGCCGTAGTAGAACACGGACATATCGTGGAGGTAGAGTGATGGACTATGTAGACACAAAAGTATTTTGGAAAACTATAGCACTAATTAAATCAGTAGGAGGTATAACTGAAGAGAGAGGTACTTTAGATTCGGGTCTTAAAAAGAGTGGTATACAACAGGCATTTTACAAAGATGCTGATGGAATAATAGTAGGGGAGGTTCTTCGTGAACCCCCTAACCCTACTAATCATTACATCAACTATACCTACATAACAAGTAAACCTGATTTATGGGAGAAGGTTAAGGAGGTGTCATGAATGGAACAGATGAGTTTGACTTTGATGAAGACCAACACTTTAAAGACAAATACCCTGAGTACATAGAGGAGGATAGTGATAGACATTCTGAAGAGCAGTATGAAATGGTATTTGAAGATAAAGTACAAGAAGCTAGAGAGTTACTCTATAACAACCCAGAATCTTTTGCGGAGATAATGGAGGAACTCAGACAAGAAGATAGAGAATATGATTTTGATTTCGCTAAGGCTCTCATGGATAACTTGAAAGACTTACCCTATGCCAAAGAGGAAACAAATGTCATAAGGTCTCACACCATAGTATTAAACATACGAAAAGCGTATGACGAATTGATAGACGCATACGCTGAAACATTAACCAGAAAAGAGTTAGGAGGATAATATGAGTTTAAATATACCAGAGTCCTATCTAAACCATTCTAGTTCAGTAGCACTGATGATGGACTGGAACACGTTTAGTGATGGGCAGAAGAAAAACATTCTTAAACCTATAACCACAGGTGTAGGTAGGGATAGCTATTGCACGACAGCGATGGTGTCAAGAGCGTTAAGCCGTAGCTTTAAAATACCAGTGTGTAGAGTTTCGGACTCCCAACTAACTATACCTAAGAACCTACCTGATGGTCACCCTGCGTACCAACTTCTAGGCGACCACTATAAATTATGTAAAATTATTGCCCCAGAATATAGTGACGATCTTGAGAGGAGGCTAGACGAGTTGGGAGATAAGGGGGGCTCATACAGGCTGTACTTTTATCTGGATAGTTTCGACAGGAAGCACTTTATTCAATTTAAAAGAAATTTAGTGTTTCCTACTCAGGTAAGTGATGAATGTAAGAGTGCTATAGATAAGTTAACAAATGATCAGGTCAAGACATTACGATTAGATTTTATTGATGGATCCTACTACAAACTAATAGCAACGGAGGTAACATAATGGAACCAGTAAGCATAGCATCAAGCGCAGTTCAAATAGACTTAAACATATCTACATGGACGGCACGTAAATTAGACAGGAAAGTTTCAGAAGAGATTGATGGAACTAAGAAAGCTAATACAAGAGCAGGTAACTACAACAAACATTTACTTGCAGGAACTAAACAACTAAAAGACATTCAGTCATTGACTGGGGAGATAAGGAACTGGCATATAAAGCAGACACTTCCTTGGTCTGACAATGGGACTAGGTTGTTGCCAATGAGTAACTTCTTTAAATATAAAGAACAACTCAATGAATACCAACACCAATTTGATACTATGGTAGACCAACTTGTATTAGATTATCCTCAGTTGATAAGTCTATCAGCTTATAACTTAGGGGAATTATTTGATGTAAATGATTACCCCCCTGCTGAGCATATAAGGAGTAAGTTTAACTTGAGTTATACTATTATTCCTGTACCTGAAGCAGGGGATTTTAGAGTAGACATTAGCAACGACATACGTGAGGAACTCAAAGAACAGTATGAAGATGCTTACCAACAAAAGGTGGAGACAGCTATGAGTAGTGCTTGGTCTAGACTACACACCACACTAGAAAATATGGTGAAAAAATTAGCCGATCCCAGATGGGATGAAGAGGATGTAAAGAACCCACAGGTTTATGATTCGTTCGTAGGTCATGGTATGGAGTTAACTTCTCTTCTGACAAGTCTCAACATTACAAACGACTCTGACTTGGAACAAGCCAGAGTAGGACTTGAACAAGCATTAGCAGGAGTTCAACCTGACATGATAAAGAACCAACCTTATGTCAGAGAGAAACTACTTAAAGATGTTCAATCAATTAAGGACTTATTATGAAGGTAATAAAGTTAACTGATGAAGATGATGCTGACTTTCTTAGGAAAAAAGAAAGGGTAGCCATAGGAACGTTAAAACTAGCAGGAGACGGTTCTTATGTTAAAGGTGTAGGTATGCGTGATGGGGACTTCTATTTACTAGAGGAGACATCCGAAGACTCTGAGTATATGGCTTTTATAGGTGATGTTGATCCTACACAGCGCCAATGGTTAGTTGATACTATACTGTCGAACGGTGTAAAAAACACATTAGACATACACTTACCTCCTATTCCAGAAGGTAGCACTCTTGTTTTCTTCAAAAAAATACGCCGTAAAAAGTACTTGTTTAGAACATTATGGGACTTTAAAATACAGGAAAAGGTAGCTGTTTGATCGAACAAATGGTTATGTTAACCAAAAGTTCGAGGTTCATATAATGACTAGCAATGACTAAGAAAGTTACAGAGAAGTGGGTAAAGCGCCAAGTAGTTCAACGCCTAAAAGAACTTGGCGCTTACTACTTCTATCCTGTAGCGAGTGGGTACATGTCCTCTGGTGTACCTGATATTGTAGCCTGCTACAAAAGTAAATTCATAGCTATCGAATGCAAAGCCAACGGAAACAAACCAACCCCCCTCCAAACTAAAAACCTCAACGAGATAAACTTATGCCTAGGTATTGCTTTGGTTATTGACGAGAATAATCTAGAAGATGTTACTGCCACGCTGCTAGAACTTTAACCCTTCCCCCATGACACACCAACCGTGATAGATAAATCAGAAACTCCATGCGCTATAAATAAAAAAACCTCTGGTCAATCTATGACCGTACATGATACACTACCTTCCCTTAAAAACATTTCTATACTTATTAATATGACCAAGCAACATGCCTACATACTAACCCCCACCAGCGGAGTAATTAGACGCTCTCGTGTAACACATAATGAGATAACTAATTATGAAAAAACTAACATACCAATAAAGGACGTTATCAAGAGCTACAAACAACAAGCACTATCCGTCCCTGCGTTTAACGAGTTAAAAAAACTAGAGAAAAAAATAAATGCATAATTTTATAGTTCTTGATTTTGAAACTTATTATTCAAAAGAGTATGGTCTAAACAAACTTACAACAGAGGAGTATATAAGAGACGATAGGTTTGAGGTTATAGGCGTGGCTGTTAAAAAAGATAACCTAAACCCTATATGGAAAAGTGGTACGCACGAAGAAATAAAAAACTTTTTATTATCCTACGACCTAGAAAATAGTTTTGTTGTAGGGCACAACTTAAGATTTGATGGCGCTATTTTAAATTGGGTATTTAATATTAAACCGAAAGGACTTATTGATACGTATAGTATGGGTGCAATACTGCACGGTCTAACAGAATCACTCTCACTAAATAACCTGTCTAACTTATACAACATAGGGACTAAAGGGAATGAAGTGTTAGATGCCATAAACAAAAAACGTAGTAATTTCACAATAAAAGAATTAGACGCCTATGGTAGATATTGTTGTAACGATGTAATCCTAACACACCAACTTCTCCTAAAAATGATCCCGTCCTTTACAAAGGTAGAGCTCAAACTAATCGACTTAACTATTCGTATGTTTACAGAACCTACAATCAGAATAAATAAACCCCTGCTACTAAAACATCTACATGATGTTAGAGAAAATAAACAAAAACTTTTGGACAAAGCTAACGTAGATAAAAAAATATTAATGAGCAATCCTCAGTTTGCTGACCTACTGAGAACCCTACAAATTGACCCGCCCATGAAAATAAGCCCCACCACAGGTAAACCTACATTCGCATTCGCTAAAACCGATCAAGGCTTCAAAGACCTCCTTGAGCATTCAGATGAGAAGATTCAAATCCTAGCTGCCGCAAGAATTGGAAACAAATCTACATTAGAGGAGACACGGACGGAGAACTTTATCAGTATATCTAACAGAGGTTTACTGCCCGTCCCCCTAAAATACTCTGGTGCTGTGGTATCTCACAGGTGGAGTGGTAGCGATGGTATAAACATGCAGAATTTACCCAGAAGCTCAGAATTAAGGCGGGCGTTATGCCCTCCGATAGGACATAAGTTAGTAGTTTCAGATTTGAGTAACATAGAATTACGTTTGGCTTATTGGTTTTCTAACTCCCACCAAAAAATTGATCAAATAAAACAAGGTATAGACCTGTATACTCAATCCGCAACAGACATAACAGGAACACCTTATGATGAGGTAGATAAAGATTTACGTTACATATTTAAAGTAGTTAACTTATCTGGGATATATGGTGTGGGCGCTAATAAGATGCATAATATTTTGACACAAGGTGGGGTCAAGAAAGATTTAGACGAAGTTAAAAATATAGTTTATGCCTATAGGAGAAACAACCCAGAACTTGTTGAGGCTTGGTCAAAAGCTGAAGAGATGCTAACTGCTGTTATGAATGCCCAAGCTTATAAAATGGGGGCGTCTGGTATTATTAGTAGTGTCCCTAAAAAAGGAATGTTGAAACCTAATGGAATGTTATTGGGGCTTCCTAACCTAAGAATACTAAAAGATAAAGATGGGAGGGAATCGTGGGCGTATGATAAGAAGTTAGGTCGTAAAGTAATCCCAGAGTATATACACCCAGCCAAGACTTTTCAGAGGTGTATTCAATCTCTCGCTAGAGATGTCATAGGAGAACACTTACTTTCGGTGGCCTCTAGATTTAAGGTGGTAATGACTGTGCATGATGAATTAGTTATTGTATGTCCTAATAATGACGTGGATAATTGTGTGGAATATGTAAGAAAGTGTATGCAAACTCCGCCGGTTTGGTGTTTAGACCTTCCCCTAGAGTGTGAAATAGGAGTAGGGGATAACTATATGGATGCTAAATAATGAAAAAATTTACTTGGTCTTATTCTAGTGCTACTACATTTGAGAAATGTCCTAAGCAGTATTATCACTTATATGTAAAAAAAGATATTAAACAAGACCCCAACCAAAAACATTTTCTATATGGTAACGAAGTTCACAAAGCCGCAGAGTTGTATGTTAGAGATAGTGTACCCCTCCCTGATAAGTTTTCTCAGTTTCAAGCGCCACTAGATAAATTAATTTCTATCCCAGGTGAAAAATTTTGTGAGCATAAAATTGGGCTAACGCAAACACTTGAACCCACTGAGTTTTTTTCTGACGTCGTGTGGTGGAGAGGAGTAATTGATTTATTAATACTTGACAAAGACCAGAAGGTGGCTACAATCGTAGACTATAAAACAGGAAAAAATAGTCGGTACGCAGATATGCGCCAGTTATCTTTAATGAGTGTAGCAATATTTAAACACTTTCCTGAGATAGAAAAGATTAAGTCAGCATTATTATTTTTAGTTAGCAAGGAAGTTTTACGATCTGACTATAAAATTGAGAAGATTGACGATATGTTTAAGGAGTGGGGTACTTTAGTAAAAAGAATAGATCATGCTTATGAAAGCGATATATTCAATGCGTCGCCCAATTTTGCATGTCGTAGTTTTTGCCCAGTTCAACAATGTGCTCACTGGGGTAAATGATGGCTAAAAAGAGGGTAAGAAACTACCAAAAAGAAAATGAGTACAAGAAAAGACCAGAGCAGATAGCCGCTAGGGTAAAGAGAAACGCGGCTCGTAGACTGCTCATACGAGAAGGATTAGTTAAAAAAGGTGATGGCACACATGTAAACCACATAGTCGCACTAAGTAAAGGTGGTTCTAATGATAGGAAAAATTTGAGCGTAAGAGACGGAAAAAAGAATAGTTCCTATGCTAGAAATAGTGATGGCTCCATGAAAGGAAAAAATCGAAAAGCATAATATACTGATGACATGACTTTCTATATCGAAGCTAGGAACTCTGAAAGTATACGACGTATACAAGTAGTAGCTATAACAGCTGATGAAGCAGAGGAGAAAGTTAAGAACCTTTTGGGGGAAGGTTATTTTGTAGAATCAGTCTCTACATTTGAACGACTAGAACGGTCATAGGGGGGGTAGTTAGGGGAAGGTTATGCTAGATAGTTTATGCATTATATTTTACACAGCTTACTTTAAATGGGCTGACGGTTCGTATCATGCCTTCCCTCAAACGACGAACCGAATTGAAATTAAAGTAGAAAAGTTTAGAACTCTATTACTAAAAGCAAGAAACAATACTTGGTTTGGGATTGTGAATGGGAGAATTTTTTACGGCTCGTTTAATAAGTATAGAGATCATGTTTGTAAACTAGCAGAGAGAGAACCTTTGCCTGAGGTAGCTTATAAATTACGTGCAGTTTTGGAGGATTAAAATGGAGTATATAAAAGACACTAATATTTTAAGAGCGCCTACACCTAAGGAAATAAAAGACCTTAGAACCGATGCTGGATTAACTGTTGCTCAAGCGGCTAACTTAATACATAAAACAGCACGTTCTTTCCAAAGATGGGAGAGAGGTGACGGCGATATGCCATTAGCTTATTGGGAATTATTTGAACTTAAATGTAAAGTTCTAAAAATGCGCGAAGGCGCTATGGTATAAATGGAGGACTTTTATATACCAAACGAAAAAGAAATACGAGGGCACAGACTACGTGCTCAACTAACCCAAGGACAAGCGGCTAAATGCTGTTGTGTGGCACAGGCTACTTGGGCTAGATGGGAGACAGGTAGAAACAAAATGCCACCAGGTTTGTGGAAATTATTTTTAATTGAGCTTAAATATGAAAGTGATATTAAAGAAGTTGAAGAAGAAATACCAACTACTTCTTTAGACCAAATAACTGAAACTTGGGATGAAGATTATATTAGTCAACTAGAGGGGCGTTAAAGATGAGTGAAGAAAATTTATTAAAAATGGACGGATATAACAATTGCCTAATTGGAAAAATATCCGGGGCAGGTATACCAGACAAATTATGTTACAGCTATGATTTAGTTATTAAAGAGAATATGAACATGGGTATGACACATGAAGAAGCAGTGGAATATTTTGAGTTCAATCAAAGAGGTGCTTATGTGGGCGAGCATACACCTTGCTTCCTAGAGAACATAGCATTTACAGATGAAGAGCTATAGATGGAAATATATAAAGACAAAGCTTTAATAGTAAACACAAAAAACCCTAACCTTATACTATCGAGTATACCTAAAAGTAAAGTCCTGAAGTCTTATGAAAATGGTGTATCTAAAGTTGTAGTTAACTGGGGTATTGACGAGGTAATTACACTATCTAAATTAGTTAAATTTCCGCCTTCACCAATAACTAAAGACTATAAATGGCCGGGGATATACAAACCTTTTAACCACCAAAAAGAAACAGCAGAATTTTTATCCGCCCATAAACGTGCTTATTGTTTGAGTGAAGCAGGTACAGGTAAAACCTCAGGAGTTATATGGGCCGCTGATTATTTAATGAACAAAGGTAAAATAAAAAGAATGTTAGTTATATGCCCTCTATCTATTATGAAGGCCGCCTGGGAAGCAGATTTATTTAAAACAGCTATGCACAGAACTGTAGCTATAGCACATGGAAGCGCTGAAAAAAGAAAGAAAATTTTAGCGCAAAATACTGACGTTGTTGTTATCAATTACGATGGTATTGAAGTTGTACGTAAAGAATTAATTAAAGGTGGGTTTGATTTAATTGTAGTGGACGAAGCTAACTATATTAAAACTGTTACAACTAAACGATGGAAATCACTCAACAAACTAATTAACCCAGACACATGGGTATGGTTGTTAACTGGTACACCCGCCGCACAATCACCGTTTGATGCGTATGGATTAGCTAAAATGGTAGACCCAGTTTCTGTCCCACGTTATGCCGGTACTTTTAAAGATATGGTTATGCAAAAGGTTGGTCAGTTTAAATGGATACCAAGATATAACGCTCAAGATATAGTATTTAAAACCTTACAACCCGCGATTCGCCACACGAAAGAGGAATGCTTGGACTTACCAGACGTGTTATATACGTGCAGAGAAGTAAGCTTAACACCCCAACAAAATAAGTATTATAAAAAACTTAAAAAAGATATGTATATGCAAGCGGCAGGAGAAGATATAACCGCAGTAAACGCAGGTGTTATGTTGACTAAATTACTACAGGTGAGCGCGGGGTCTATCTATTCAGATGATGGTGAAACTGTAGAGTTCGATATAAAAAATAGGATCACTGCGCTTAAAGAAATAATAGAAGAAGCAAGTCATAAGGTACTCGTGTTTTGCTCATTTAGACACAGTATATCTAGGATTAAAAACGAACTGAATAACAGTAATGTATCCTGCGAGTGCATACACGGGGATATATCTATGAACAAAAGGACTAAGATATTTGACGACTTTCAAAAAACTCCGGACCCGCAGGTATTAATTATTCAGCCTCAGGCCGCTTCTCATGGTATTACTTTACACGCGGCTAACGTAGTAGTTTTCTGGTCTCCTGTAATGTCAGTAGAAACCTACATTCAATGTTGCGCCAGGGTGGATAGAGCAGGGCAACGAAACCCTATGACTGTAGTTCATCTACAAGGTAGCCCTGTAGAAGAACGAATGTATAAAATGCTGCAAGGCAAAATAGATTTACATACACAGTTAGTTAATTTATATAAAGAGGAAATTGAGTCTTGACAATATAAAGATACATGATATGCTTTGATTTGTTTTTAATCAAAACGAGGTAAATAAAAGTGAATGAAATAATGACGAGTACTAGAAGTGAGGGGGTAAAAACAGTTGTGGAAATGATTGAAATCGAATCTATGACTGGGGAAGACATTGAACGGATTATGAAAGCCATCATAGAAATACGTGAAAAAATAGCCACTCACGAAAACGAAATAAAAAAAATGAGGGAAGAAAAATCAGAACTTGATGCTATTCTTATTGAAGCTTGCCGTGTTTTAAAATCTGACAGTCTTAAAAATGAAGTAGGAACACTCACCAGAAGAGTTAAAAAACGCTATTGGACTACAGATTGGCCGAGCATGTATAAGTTTATCAAAGAAAAAGACCTTATAGAGTTCATGGAAAAAAGATTAAACCAAACTAACATAAAAGAATACATAGCTGAAAATCCTGATGAGTTACCACCAGGATTAAGCACATCTTCTGAATATACGGTATCAATTCGTAAAAACAGGAGCTACGAGGAGAAAGAATAATGACAAATGAAATAGATGTATTTCAAAATCAACCTACAGAAATGGTTAAAAGTAATAGAGAGGATGGGTTTTCTCATAACATAACGGGCAGCTCATCTACAAGCAAAAGGATTTCTATACGCAATAATTTATTTAGGTTAATTATTAATGGGGAAGAAATTAGCAAAAGCAATCAACGACACTTAGATGTAGTTATTGTGAATGCTTCTCCATCTGTGCATAGAATGTTTTACCCAGAAGCTTACAGACCAGGAGCTAAATTATCTCCTCCTTCGTGTTGGAGTTCTAATGCTCAAGTTCCTGATCAGGAAGTTGTAGAATCACAACATAAAGATTGTTCTAGTTGCCCACAAAACATAAAAGGTTCAGGTCCTAACAATACTAAAGCGTGTAGATTTAGTAGGCGTATAGCTGTTGTGATGGCTGATAATATAGAAGGTGATATATATCAACTGACTCTCCCGGCTCAATCTATATTTGGGACTGGTGATGATACTGGTAAACCATTAAATAAATATGCAGATTACGTGAAAGCAAATAAAGAAGCTGTAGGGTCAGTAGTTACTCGCATGTCTTTTGATGAAAACTCTTCTAGTACTAAGGTTAAGTTTTCACCTGTCTCTAGGTTATCTGATGAAGAGTTTGAAGTCTCTAAAAGCCAAGGAGCTACTGAAGATGCTGAAAGAGCTATTACTTTAACTGTAGTTAAGAAAGAACCTGAGGTAAACGAAAAAGATATACCTGAGGCTTTCAGGTTAACAGAGGAGCAAAAAGCTAAAACGCAACAAGAAGAAGTTGTAGAGGAACCCACTAAAAAGAAAACAAGTAGAAAAAAGAAAGTTAAAACTGAAGCAGTCCAAAAGGATATGTTTAAAGAATCTGAGGACAAACCCGTACAAGACACAGGTGATGTGAGTCTTGATGATCTAGTATCTGATTGGGAGTAAAAATAATATGAGAGGTTATTCACAAAAAGTAATTATTGATAATAAAAAAGCTAGGCCAATAACGTCTGGTGTTAAATTAGGTAAATTATGTATTAAACTTATGTATCCTGTAGACGAGGTAGCTAAAAAACTAGAAAAATCTAGGCAGTGTATTTATGATTGGTTTTGTGGCAAAGCTGCCCCTACTAAAAACAACACTAAAAAAATAAATCAGTTAATAGATGAATTAACTGCGCAACTTAAATAATGCATCTCCATGCATATAAAAGAATTTTTACGACATGTGTGGTCAGAGCAAGGGTTTTATTGCGTTGTAGGTAAAGATCAACAAAATATTATCCACCCTAAATTTGTCAAAACTATTGACGAAGTAGAAAGACAAGCGCTCAAACTTTTAAAAGATAAACAAGATGTTTATTTTGCTTGCTCTACGTGGGTTGAACCTACTGATAGAAAAAAGCCAAACGCTAAAGAACAACGTGTCTTATGGTTAGATATAGACTGCGGTTACGATGAAAAGAAACGTAAGTGGAAGGATTATCGGACTAAAGAAGATGCGTTAGTAGCTTTAAAAAAGTTTACCGAAGAGACTAAACTTCCCGCGCCTACATTAGTAGATTCCGGGAGGGGTATACATTGCTATTGGTCATTTACTGAACCTGTAGATAAAGTAGTTTGGCTTCCTGTAGCTCAAGGGCTTAAGTTTTTATGTGTTAAGCATGACTTCCATGCAGACCCCATGTGCACTGCTGATGTCACTCGTATACTGAGAATACCCAACACTAAGAACTTTAAAGATATAGATAATCCGCAAGATGTTAAGACTATAAAGATTGGTAAACCAACCCCATTTGAAGACCTTGCATCTATAATTCCTGTTCAAGTAGTAAAAGAATTTACACCCAAAAGAGAAGCAGATGCTGCTACTAAAGCGTTATTAGGTAATCACTCATCTAGATTTAGAAAAATTATAGAGCGTTGTAAAATAGATGATGGCTGTGCGCAACTAGAACATATAATGACAAAGCAGCAAGAAATAGAAGAGCCTTTATGGAGATCCGGGTTATCTATAGCAGTTCATTGTGAAGATAAGTCAATAGCCATTCACAGTATATCCAAACTCCACTCAGACTATGAATATGAAAAGACTGAAGAAAAAGCTTATCAGATTCCCGCTCCGCACACTTGTAAACAATTTGAATCATTACGTCCTCCTGGCTGTAAAAATTGCCCACATAAAGGGAAAATCACTTCCCCCATTCAACTTGGACGGATCATAGCCAGAGCTCGTGGCGCAGATAATATTATTGAGGCTAAAAGTGAAGCTCTAGATGAGATGGTTACTTACCAAGTGCCGGAATACCCATACCCTTATTTTAGAGGTAAAAATGGTGGGGTATACAGAGTCATGCCGGACGATGATGAAGATGGCATTAAAATTTATGATTATGACTTTTACCTTGTAGAGAGATTACATGATCCCAACATAGGAGAATGCGCATGGTTTAAATTACATCTACCTAAAGACGCTGTACGAGAATTTATAGGTAGAACTTCTGAGCTTATGACTAAAGACAAAGCCCGGCAAATTTTAGTTGATATAGGGGTGATAGCTCATGGTAAACAAATGGATAGCGTTATTAACTATATTGTTACCGCTATTCAAACACAACAACGCGCAAAAGAAGCTTCTCCTATGCATAAACAGTATGGATGGAATCCGGGGCCGGTTGAATCTAAAAATAAGATTTTAATAGGTAACAGGGAAATAAGTGCTTTTGGGATAAAGTATGTTCCTATAGCTGATGAGTTGAACGAAGTTAACCCAACTCTACAAAAGCAAGGGAGCTATGACGTATGGAAAAAAGCTATAAGTATATATGAGCGACCAGGTATGGAGCTTAGAGCCTTTGGTTTCTTCTGCGCATTTGGTTCTTTGTTAATGCCTTTCTTTGACTCCAGAGAAAAGTCAGCTGTTATTAACTTATATCATCCAGAAACAGGCCAGGGGAAGACTACTATACTTCAGGCAATGACAAGTGTTTATGGTAACCCTGATCTATCAGCTAAGCTTATTCAGCTATGGGGTGATACAGCTAACTCTATCGTGCATAGGATGGGGTACATGAATAACTTACCCGCTGCTGTTGATGAGTTTACAGACGTTAAATCTAGTGAGCTTCATACTTTCCTTAAGTTTATGGCAACAGGACGTGGTAAGAATAGGTTAACCAGCGGTAGCGTGAATAGAGAAAGAGCTAATGATACTGTGTTTAATCTCATATGTTTGGTTTCCAGTAATACTGATTTTCGTAGTGTTATGTTTTCAGACAGAGCTAAGTCCAGTGGAGAGATGGCACGGTTTATTCAACTGCGTATAGAGAAAGACACCACCCTAACTAAAGAAGAAGCTGATACTCATTTTGGTAAATTGTTTGACAACTATGGTCATGCCGGAGAGGTATATGCTCAGTATTTAATAGCTAATATAGATAAAGTTAAAATAGAACTACAACAAACACAAAGAAAAATAGATAAAGAATTAAATATTAAGAGTGAGGATAGAAAATACTCAGCTACTTTAGCTGCTGTTTTTCTAGGCGCTATTATATCTAAAAGTTTAGGTATTCATAACATACCTATTATGCCGGTGTATAAAGCTATAGCTAAAGAACTACGTAACTCTAAGATAGATTTAAAAGAAAGAGACTTCGATGCATTACAAACACTAGGTAATTTTTTGAACGAGTGTAAGAGCAACACACTTGTTATAAATAGTAAGATTGATTCTAGAGCCGGAGTATCAGAAGCACCAATACTAAGACCCACACTTGACCTCAAAGTTAGAGTTGAACCAGACACTAATACTATTTACATACCGGTTTCTATCATGCGAGAGTATACTAATAATATTAAAGTAGATTATAATGATTTTATTAAAGGATTAAAAAAGGAAGACGTATTAAAAAGAGCATCACAAAATAAAACTCTCCATAAAGGATTAGACATCAGCGCGCCAGCGGTTAGATGTTTATGGATTGATAACTCCACATTTGAAGACATACAAACAGAAAATTTAGACCTAGATATTCCCAAAAATGTTAACTAACGGTGTTGATTACCAAATCATGTGGCCTGACTTTAAACCAGGCTCTTCTATTTTTATTCCGGCTATTGATGTAAAAGCAGCTGTTAAGGCGCTAAAAAAAGAAAGCGAACGTCTGGAGTTTAAGTTCGTGCATAAAATAGTGGTAGAGAATGGAGTGAAAGGTGTGAGAGCGTGGCGACTTAGCTAGTCACCATAGAAAAAATCTTCTTCATCTTCATCATAATAGTCACTTTCTTCTATTAAACGATCTCTTAATTTTGGGTTTAGAGTTACACCATGTACAGCTTCAAGGGCTTTTCTGTCAAAAGTTTTACGTGAGTTATTTAATGTTTTCCCCGTAATTGCAACCTCAGGATTTTTCTTATTAAATTTATTTATCTTTTTTTGTATCCTATTCATCCCATTACTATCTCCAGCTTTAGTAGCAAGATAGTAATTTAATAATAGTTTCTCTTTCCAACCTTCAATTTTTTTCTCTTTGAATTTCATAATAGATACGCGTTCATAAGCAGCACTTAAATCACTATCACTGAAACCTAAAATCTGCATAAACAAATTATAGGCGTTTGGGTCATCCACTATCTTAAGTCCTTTTCTGGTGGTAGCTCCCTCAGATGCAAATCGAAATGTTTTAATTTGGTTTCTAATCCACGTAGGAGTCATTTGTTCTAAGCCTCTCATAGTATTACCATCATTTATATCTCCAGCTCCACGATCAATACCTGTTAATATTGACCAGCTTGGGCCTAAGAAATGTTCTGCTATGTATACAGCTTCACCTACTTCTTCTCTGCGCCTTCTGTCAGGCCGCCACATTAACCCTCTGAATCCAGTTCTAGAAGCTATATCAACATTAAAAGCATAACTTAAAGGCCCTTTATAACCTACTTGACCTACTGATTGTTTAACCCAATCGTCTAATAAGAATGGATCTTCTTCATCATCTGCTAGTAACGAAGCTAACATATCTGCAGCTCCGTAAAAAGGTAGCCCTTGAACTCCAGCAAACATATAAGCCATACCAGATATACCTAAAAGTTGTGACCTCGCTATATTTTTTTCTTTAGCATTTAGTTTTCTGTATTTACCACCACTAAAATGGTATTGAAGATTAAACGACCTTAGAAGAAGTTGAGATACTAAATATATTTGTGCCTGGGCAAATCGTTTAAAAGTAAAGGCTACTTTACCTATACCAGACTGAAATATTAAAGGTCCTACTTCAGGCAGTGCATGTGAATGAGCTTTAACTGTTAGCTTTATAGCTTTATCTATAGCCATTTGTTCAGAGTCACCAGCTTCTCTAGCTAAATCAAATGCAGCTACTAAAGTAAGTTCGCGGTTAGCTCGTTCTGAATTTTTAAATGTCCAACCCAATGCTTGATTAACTAAGTTAGTAGTTCGTCCTACTTTAGTATCAGTATTAAAATCTATATTTTCATGTATTAACCCACGAGTTAATGTCATAGTTTGATCAGCTCTTTTAAATAAATTGCCATACTTTTCTTTTTGTTCTGCATTAAACCCTTCCACCATTGTATAGTCAGGTATATCATCAGTTCTCCAACTTTCTTTTTTACGTAGACTAGCTTTACTCTCCATGTCGCCGTTAAAATAAAGTTTACGTGCGTTATCTAATGCAGAAACAGATTTCCCCACTCCATACTCAAGCCCTAACATAGGCGCTACCACAATAGGCATCTGCGTTAAGTTAACAAAAGCTGAAGATAAATTACCTCCAATGTACCATGCATAACTCAGGAATCCTGCTGTAGAAGCCCATTTCTCAGCGGTTGGGTTTAAATAGAAAGAAGCTCTATTATTTATAGCCTCATACACACCCTTCGCATATCCTTTAGCTGTGCCTCCTTTATCTACATTTGTTTTTATTTCATTTAAAGCAGATTTAATATCAGGAAGATAGGTTAAGTCATTTATATTTTTTATAGCTCTATAAGATGCATTACCATAAGCATATACTAAATCTTGTATATAACCAGGAAACCCATGCCTACGTCTACCAGCAGCTTGAACACTATCAACTCTAAATAAACTTAAGAAATGTTCATGCAATTTATCTTGCAAATCTTCTTTTACATCTGCAGGTATATTAGCTTTATCTAATGCCTCATTAGTAAAATTATATAATTCTCTATTAGGCGCGGGGATTTTAATTGCCTCAGTTCGTGAATATCCCTTGTTAGTAAACCTAACAAAATCTTTTTTAGATTGCGCTTCTTCCTTTAAACGCTCTCTTTCTGCTGGTGTTTGCGCTGCTATAACTACTGTTTCTGTTCCTTCATCGGTTTGTATTTCATAGTCAAACCAATAGTCTCCTTGACGCATAAAGGGCTGATAAAACTCTAACTTTTTTCTTTTAAACTGTCGTCTTAAATAGTCTACATCCTTACCAGTTAATTTCTCTAGCGCGTCTAAAGTTTCTTTAGCACGAAGCATATAATTTCTATGCATACCTAACGCTAAACCCTGAAGTTCTCTAGGTAAGGTTTTAAATTCTTGTACAAGACCATGATCTCTATTTTTAGCAAGAGCTGGGTTTACATTTTGATTTGATAGTTCAAAAGTTATCATAGTCCATTTCTTTATTATTTCCGGGCTATACTTAGCTTCTATTTCTCTTATAGCTTTCATTTGCTCGTTTAAGTTTTCTGATTTTTTCCATAGATCATTAGCTCTGTTTTCTAGATTATCCTGTAATAATTTAACCCCTGGTAAGTCAGGAAATAATTCTTGTATCTGAGGCAGTGAAAGAAACGTGATGTAATATTTTTGCGCCCATGAAGTTAACTTAGACCACGTATCTTTTATACCCTGCATTAACCCTTTACTGTAGATAGGTTGAGACTGAACAACTTGCCCTGAAAAGTCTATTAATTCTTTAATATTTTGAGGGTTAACTCTTTGTGTAGAAGTTTTAGAAGCGTTATCAATATCATCAGTTTCAGGTATCTTACCTGCTTGATTAATAACGTTAGCTTCTGTAGGTGGTCCTGGTGGTACAGCCGCAAATAATCCTGGTTGAATTTCTTTCTCTTCACGTGTGACAAATTCATCAATACGATCTTTTGCGTCGCTAAGACTAGCAGGGGAACTACTTACAAGAGAGCGTATACGTGCTTGATTAGCTTTATCTGTCCAACCAGAAACCTTAGAGGCTATAGGAGACATTTCCCAAAAATCTGCACCTGTCCAGATTTTTTTAATTGTCCAACCTCTATACTCGTAGTGACCTGGGCCTATTTTTTTTGATTTATATTTTTTTAACCCAATAGTTGGTACAGCCGCAAATAATCCCTGTTGTGGATCCCCTTCAATTTGTTCTGTTTTAAGATCGGCAAGTTTAATTTCTAAATCTGCAATTTTTTGATCAAGTTTTTTTAAGCTTTTATTAATCGCATCTATAGCTATCATCAATGATTTTCTTTGTCTATCATATTTTTTTCTAGCAGGATCATTAGGTGTGAAATCTCGTTTGTCTTTCCTTTGTTCATTTTCTTCTCGGTAGTTTAAATCTCGTAAACCAAATTCTAACTTATCTAATGATTTATATTTACTGTTTCTTTCTTCTATAAGTTTATTGTATTTTTTAGTTTCCCTGTCTATTAATTTTTGAATTTTTTTCCAATGTGGAGATCTTGTGTTACGAAGGCCCATAAATTGAGCTTCTGTAGGCAAGCCCTCTCCTCTAATTGCTTCCTGTTGTTTACCACGAGCCCGCTCTAAATTTCTTCTGACTTTTTCTTTTGCTCTTTGCTCCATAGCTACAGCCTGTTGCGGCAACTCTTTTCTATCTAACATATCCACTATTTCTTGGTCTGTCTCCTGAAGAGTATTAACTTCACCGAGAGCAGAACCGTACTTATCAGGCACTACCTTTCGTGTAAATTCTTCGACCTCTGTTTTATAAGCCGCGTCTACATCAAAAGTCTCTACTCCTAGTTCAACTTTAGGAGAAAGAGCTAAAAAATCTGCAAACAATGTATCAGAAGTTTTAAGACCTAAAAGGCGTTTAAGCACAAATATAAAATTATCTAATAAAGATTTACTTGTTTTTTGTCTTTTAATAACAGATGGAAGTGAATTTAATTGCGACATAATCTCAGGACTAGATGTAGCTTCAGCAAAAAAATCATAAATATTAGTGCTTGCATAAGTGTAAGGGAAAGCTCGTCTATAAGCAGCAAATATATTGATAGCATCTTTACCAATTTGAGAACCATCTCTAGCTTCTAGTGGGCTGTCTAGATTTCCAGGATTTACAATTACATGTTTCTCTAGGCCTTCTACTGTAAGCGCATGTCTTACTTCATGTAAGATTGTACCTGCTAAATCCGGTAACGCGTCTAACTCTTGCGAGCTTATAGTATTTTTTGAACCTACAGGGTTTAAATAAAAATTAAAGTCAGATAATCTATCTACATCTATATCTCCTTTACTAACTCCTGAAAAAACATTCAAGTAGTATTCAATATTATCCCCATCCCATATAGACTCTTTATCATTTATAATAATAAATTTATTTTGGGGATCATAATAACCCGCTGCGTCTTCTCTGTAGGGTATACGACCAAAAGTGAAAGGCACGTCTTGAATATTTTTGGCGTTTCTAAACGCGGTAACTAATTCTATTGTAGCTGGGTCTAATAATGGTCTGTTTTTATTAAGTAATTTTAGAGCTTCGCCTACTGTACGAGGATTTTCAGCTTGAAAAACTCTAAATAGTTTTAGATTATTTTCGTATGCGTTAACTAATCTATATTCAGTTGTACCATATAGGTCTTTTTTATTTTTTGATTCTGGATCTAAAAGGTAAGATATTCTTTCACCAAAAGCCTTAAGCGCACTTTCAAGTTCCTCTCCTTTTAATGGAGTTGCGAGTTCTCCTGTTCTTCCTGCAGTTGCAAGCAAATCAGGTGAACGCCCATCCACTCCAGTTCCGTCAAACTTTTTAGTTCCAGCGGCAGAGGTAGTGGCTGTGGGCTCGCCAGATATACGAGCGCCTTCTCTAGTTGTTCTAGCGTCAAATTGTGAAACTCTGGCGTTAAATGCACTACGTTGTTGTTCTCTAACATTATGTTTTTCTCCCTCCTGTTGTTCTATGGTTTCTCTCGATACCTCAGGTTCGGCTTGAGTTCTATAGTCTATTATAGCATCGGTGGGTCTTTCAACACGATTTAATATTTTATTAGAAGCATCTATTACGTTGTTCAATCTTTTCTCTTGGACAGCATCAAGATCACTTATGTTAAGTTGTTGACTAGCAAGCTTTTCATAATATAAATAATTTTCAGGGATACTTAATGGTCCTACAGGTGCTGATTTGTATTCAGGCCATCCTTTTTTAAACCCATTTTCAACTAAAGTCTTTTTTGTTATTGGTTCATCAATAACGTCACGAAAAGTTTCAGCGGTTCCCGCTAAAGCTTCATTATCTTCCCTATCTTGAGCGTCATACCCAGCTATAGTACGTTGAACTTCTTCGTTAGGAATATCACGCCAAGAACTATCTGCTGGAATTGTTTGTTTAGGTCCCGCTTCTGTTTCTTGAGCATCTTCTCGCGCTATAATTTTTTGATCCGCTTGAATATCTCTGGCGTCTAATTCTTTTTGTAGTTCACTAATTTCATCATTTAATATCGGATCTTCAACACTACCAAAATCATCATCTGCATCTCTAGCAAGTATCAAACTGTTAATCTCACCTTGAATATCTTCTCGCGTTCTTCCTTTATAGTTAGGATTTATAGCTTCAATAGTTTCTACAACTTCATCAACTTCAGGACGAGGTGTTTCGGGAGGTGGTGATGGGAGAGCTTCAGGTTCATAGTCTTCATAAAGATCGGGATCCGCAGCACGTCTTGCTTGTTCTGCTTCATATGCTTCTATACGTTCTTGATCTGCTGGTGTAATGACTTCAGCACGTTCGAGCCCTTCTTTAAGGATAGCTATATCTTCATCTAACTGTGCGTTAGATAAAATCTCAGCATCTACTTGAGCTTTACTCTGAGTAGGGAGTTGATCCGCATCAGTAGCAGTTTCGTCCGTAACCTTAGTAACATCAGTTTGAGGAATCGCATCGGTTGGTTCTCCTTTAGTAATGGGTCTAGCAGTAGGGGTTCTAAGGCCACCTATCGTGGCAGGTACAAGCGGCATAGCTATGCCAGCAGCTAACGCATTTAGATATTCCGCAAATGCTTCTTTATCAGCAAGAGGTAAATCAGCACCAAATCTTTCTAAAGCAGATTGAAGTACTTCAATAGGGCCTTCTTCTGCCCCTGCAGCTGCTACGGATTTAGCTACATTTAATAAGGTTCTTTGGGTAGGTTTTTTTAATTTATCTAAACTTTTCTTTAATACTCTAAACCCTAGAAGATTAGCGTAAGCATGGGCCCAACTTACAAGACCAAGCTTAGTAGAGTTAAGATCTTTAACAGCTTGAAGTTGTTCAGCTGGGTCTTCTATATCTTTTGTGGCTTCACCAATAGCTGTTTGATATACCTCACCAAGACCATATTTGGCATAAAGAGAACCTAAGGCATATTTCTGCCCAATCCTTCGCATCTCTTTTTTAAATACGTTTTTACCTTCATCAGATGCTAAGTATTTAGCTGTTATATTAGCTGTGGCTTTCTTTGTGTAATCAGCCGCTGCTTCTTGTCCTTCCTCTTTGAGTATTCTTTTAGCGTTAGCCATAATTTTTGCTTTAAGAGCTTTTCTTCCAATCATAGCTGCGAAACCACCGGTAGCCGCACCGGGGATATTACCCGCTGCGCCACCTATTAATGTACCCGCTACGTAAGTAAGCCCAAGTTCAGCTAACATTCCCACACCTTGGCCCGCCCAATAAGGAGCAAAATCA
>Ga0080013_1001237_pt1 | contig 34540 bp, 54 predicted proteins | sample ETNvirenome_6_85_FD_69236 | JGI IMG/M metagenome (GOLD analysis project Ga0080013, IMG submission 69236) | Marine viral communities from the Pacific Ocean - ETNP_6_85 (SPADES assembly) (version 2) | ecosystem: Environmental > Aquatic > Marine > Oceanic | place: Pacific Ocean | collected 2013-06-19
AGACATAATTCACCGCAACGTGAAAACGGGCGAAGAAAAGAAAAGCCCCGGCACCTACGCGCACGGTGATCGCTGCTAACCAAAAACCCAATCGCGCTCAACGCGCCGCGCCCCGGATGCCCACCGCGCCGGGGTTGCGGACGTGAAAAAACGAAACAGGAGCAAGAATCATGACCAAGTATCGCGTAATTGAACACCGCTTTGATGACCGCAAGATAATGTGCGTTCACACGGTATACGCCGCCGACCGCATGGCGGCGGTAAGCAAGGTCTTCACTGACGAGAAATTCGACTTCACATGCTACACGGGTGGCGCGTACAGCCGCACCCACGGCCATAGGGTCTTCGCCAAGGTGCAAGAAGTCGAACCCCGCTAACCCCGCCGTCTGAGCAACCCCATCGCGCTCAACGCGCCCAACCCCGGAAGCGAAAGCTGGCCGGGGTTTCGGGGTGAGAGAAACAAAGGAAACGCAATGACCAACACACACAACACCCGCGACGAATGGTTGACCGCCGCCGTCAACATGCTGAATGCCGACGTATTTGAACCCGCCGGTATTGAGCGTTTAAACGCTTCCTGGCGGATCGCTTGCTCATGGCCGGGCGGCGGCAGCGCCCGCAAGCGTATCGGCGAATGCTGGCCTAGCGGTTCATCTGATGACGCGACTCGCGAGATGTTCATAAGCCCGGCGGAGGACGATCCGCTCGAAGTGTTAGGCATCGTCGCCCATGAAATGATCCACGCGATTGATGATTGCGAACATGGGCATCGCGGGCCGTTTCGCACCATGGCGCTTGCCATTGGTCTTGAGGGTAAAATGACCGCAACCACTAGCGGGCCGGAACTAACCGCCAATCTCGAAAAGATATCGCAAGCGCTCGGCCCCTATCCGCACGCGAAGATCAACCTACAGGACCGCAAAAAGCAAACTACGCGCATGATCAAGATGGCGTGCCATGATTGCGGGTTTATCGCTCGCGCATCGCGGGCCGCTATTGAGAAGGCGGGATATCCCACATGCGGGTGTGGCGGGTTTATGTACGGCGACGTTTAAACGCAACACCATCGCGCTATAGCGCCGGATGCCGGGGGATTTCCGCCCGGCATTTGGCGTGAATGCACAACAAACATATGGAGTCAGTTATGACAATTCTTAACAAGGCGCAACAACGCGCATTGAAGGCGGTTTATGACCGCGAGTGGAACAAGCCCGAATCCTATCTGGAATTCCGGCGCACCGTTCAACCCGGCTGGGATTGTGTCATGGTCCCATGGTGCGGAATGGTTCTAGGAATCGAAACGGACGGCTATACGCATTCATAGGAGTCAGACAATGCCAATCGAATTAATAGACGATGGAACACTCGACACGGTTTTCGCCTATCGCGGACGCCAGTATCGTTTCGACTCGCACTATGTGTACGACCATGGTGGAGTCGATCAATTCCTAAAGGATTGCGGGGAGCGTGATATTCTTGATGAATGGCACGAAACCGTGCCCGACGAAATGCGGGCCGCAATTAAGAATGTCGAGCATGTGGGCCGCCATAGCGAGTTCATGGATGGCTGGGTTGATGTATACGTCGCGCATATTGATGACGAGTCGTTGCTCGATATAACCGGCGACATCGATTGTGAAAGCATAGCAAAAGTTGCAACGATCAACAGAGATCGTCAATTACCACGGCATTTTCATAAGGAAGAACGCACCCGCGATGTAATGTACGCGCTCGAATTAGCCGTCCATACCGGCCATGACGATACACTTGGCCATGATTGTTGCGGGCGGACGTTTTCGAGTCCTGCGGAGATCATCCACGTTGACAGCATTTATAACCGCATCACGGTCCAGCATACCGTGCAGCGCAACGTATAGGAACGGAGTCAGACATGAGAATCATCACAATAGAGCCGGAAACCATCGAGTCGTTCCGCCAGGGATGGCCGTGCAGCGGTTTACATGACGTTGACCATATCGTCGCGGCATTCGCTGACAATGGCGATTTGGTCGATTATGATTGTTGCGACAAGCAAAGCATTCCCATAGCCAACACCTGGGAAGGCTCCGGCGCTTTACCGGCGCTGCTAGATGACGCGCAACGCAACGCACGCATGATCCCCGCGCCGCCCGGTATGATCGGCCATGGTTGGAAATACTAACCGCGTTTAAACATCGCGAGTCTATCGCCCATCCGGCCCGGCGCATTGCGTGGCGGGCCGTTTCGGGTGCCAGCGGCACGGCTGGCGTAACAATGGAGTCAGTATAGTGAAACTTAGAACATTCGAGGATAAATCCTATAATCCGAAACGAAATGCGCAGACCAATTTGATTGGGCGCACCCATTATGTGGACAATGAAACCCTTGCGTATTTTCATGCGCGAGTCGTCGCTAGTGGCAGCGAATGCAGCGGACTCATATTTTGGATAATCGAGTCGCACGCGGTTGATATGAATAATACCAAGCGGGAATTTCGTTTCGTAGTTTTCGACGTTGGCGGTCACGTTTTAGAGCGTGCAGAAAATGGCAGCGGATACCGCACCCGTAGCGCAGCCCGCAAGGTATTGGATGCGTATCTGACAACCATCGATGCGGAGAGCCTAACTTATGCGGCAATCGAGCGCGAGGTTCGCTGGTTAGAGCGCGAAGGGGAATGGCTGAAAACGCATATGGACCGCAATCGAAAATCTGCCGCGTGACGTTTGACGATCAAGCCTGGACTCGCGTCCGGGCTTTTTCGCCAGCCGTTATTCGGTTGGGTGAAGATGTAGAAACGAAGCAAAGGAGTCAGTTATGACAAAAGCAAAGAAGTCTACCACGACGAAACGCAAGGCCGCAGCAAAGAAAAAAATCATGCTGCCGTGGGCGTATAAAGAAGAAATCAACGCGGAAGAATTTATTCGCCGGGTTGCAGATATGGCATTGGAGCCGCTGAACTCAATGGAAAACATGGAAGGCGATATGTATATGTCGGATTTCCGCGAGTTGATGACCTTGAAATGGAAGCTATACCACGCGCTCCAACGGCTCGACGGGAAGTATTAAAACAAATGGCGGGCCAGGGAATGCACGCCCCGGCCCGCCGCTTGTTTTTATCATGCTAATTGGAGTCAGCAATGATGACTCTGTTTAGCTAAACAGAAGCAATGAAGCAAGGGAGTCAGTAATGAGTGTACATCTAACGAAGTCAGGAATAGTCGAACTAGTCGATCAGTGGGGCCACGGCAAGGCGGCAAGTGGCAATTGGTATTCCGCACCTGCCACGCTGATCTGTGGTGACGGTGACGGTTATTTCGACGCATGGAAGTACAGCGGGAAACTTGAAGATGCCGCCGACGCCGTTGCCGGGTTCTACTGTAATAATGATGGAACTTATGTGGTCGAGCATGATCCGAAAGGTCGCATTGAAGCTATTCCAACGCCGGATGATTTCTGGATCGACAACGACACTGACAGTCTGAGCGATTGCAAGCCAGACTTGGAAAAATATTCAAACGTAATTGCATGGTGAGGGAGAAGGATGATGAAAGCTATTCAAACCAAATTCACTGAGCATGGCCCTGTGCAAATACAGGATCACGGCTCTGCGTTCCTCGTCAGCTACCCCGATCAGAACAATCCGGGTTACCGGCGCGAGAGAACTTTTACCAAGGTCATAGGGGCAGACGCATGGAATTGCGCTCAAGCGTATGCCGCTGAGAAACGCAGGGGGCAGTAATGGCTAAACGCAAGAGAACCCGCAGCAATGGACCGCCAGAAAAGGCATTCGGCCTTGCGCGTGTCAGCACGCAAGAACAAGGCATTGATGGATTGGGCATTCGAGCGCAGAACGCAACCATCCGCGCCAAGGCGGAAGAACTTGGGCTGGAACTGATCGAAATATTTAAGGAAGTAGAGTCAGGAACTAAGCCAGAAAGGCCACAGCTTATCGCGGCCTTGGATGCAGCAGCGAAGTGCGATCCACCCGGCGTTGTGATCGTCAGCGCTTTGACACGCCTGACGCGTAACTTTGATGTCATGTCATACATCATGCGGAGAACGGAACGCGACGGCACCAAGCTAGTCGCGTGCGACATCCCCGAAATGTCGGACCCGAATCAGACACAATTTATCTGGCGGATCATGGCAGCGGTTGCGGAACTGGAAGTAAAGCGCATTCAAGCGCACACCAAAGACCGTTTAAACGTTGCCAAGACCGACCTTCAGGAAAAAGGCTACTACGACACCCGGCCTAAGAAGGATAAACCTTCACGGCGCATTACACGCCTGGGCAACCCCAACGTGGAGAAGGCGTCACCGCTTGGCGGTGAAGCAATGAAGCGTAACACCCGCGCCTTTGCCCTGCGGACGTACCCGATAATCGAAAGGCTGCAAAAAAAAGGCATCATGGGATTGCGTGCGCTGGCCCGCGAACTAAATAACCGCAACGGTCTTCATGGTGAGGGCCGGGCGGTGTTGACCTATCAAGCGCAGCGGCAGCGAGAAAAGCTAGAGGACATCCGCGAGGAAGATTTGCCGCAGTGGAGCGCAGAACAGGTCAAGCGCGTCATTGCCCAGGCAAAAAAGAAAAAATAATCCACAGGCAGATGCGGGCTTTTACCTTTCAATGTGCGCGAAACGAACACAGTAAGGTCATGAATGACATGAGCTATAAAAATCTCAAACGGACAAAAGACGGGAAAATCTATCTGCGGACTACAGCCGCCCAGGCCCGACAAGGCAAAAAACTGATCCGGCTATGGGCAAAGGAAGGCACAGAAACTTTCCGAAAGGAATATGACGAAGCCGTTGTTCTGATGAACGCGGGCGTAAAGAAGCAGAGCGCTCATACACTGAACTGGTTGGTTATGATTTATCTACGGAGTCCAGAGTTTCAACGGCTAGGCGATAGCACTAAGAAAGTGCGCGAAAGATTACTGGCGCACGCTACGCTTCTGCATGGCACGAAGCCGTTTAAACAAATCCGCGTGAAAGACATGCGTGTGCTGCGCGACTCGATAGCGCACAAGCCAGAAGCAGCGAACGCACGCATCAAGGCTATGCGTCAGGTCTACAAGTGGGCGATAGCGTGTGACCTGTCGGAGATCAACCCGGCAGCGAACGTGCCGTATTTGAAGCCCAACAACCCGGACGGGTTTTACACATGGACCGAATCGGACATTCAGCAATATGAGGCCCGGCATGTCATGGGCAGCAACGCACGGCTGGCGCAAGGGTTGCTCATCTATACAGGCGTGCGTCGATCTGACGTTGTACGTCTAGGTCCGCCAATGGAGTCGAATGGTATCTTAGAATTTACGGAAATGAAGAACCGCGCTAATGCACCAAAGGAGCGCATGATTCCAATTCTGCCACCGCTGAAAAAAATCATTGCCGCAACCAAGACCGGCCCGTTTGTCTACCTGACTACACACACAGGCCAAGCGTACACCGCAAACGGATTCGGCAACTGGTTTAAGCGGCGGTGCAAGGAAGCGGGCTTGCCGCAATGCTCCGCGCACGGGCTACGCAAGGCCGGTGCAGTACGCGCAGCCATGGCGGGCGCGACCACACGGCAGCTTATGGCTATGTTTGGCTGGGAGTCAGCAAAGCAAGCGGAACGCTACACCATGAAGGCAGAGCGTAACCGCTTGGCTATGGAAAATATGCACTTGTTAATCAAATGAGAATGTTTTACGAACATAATGTGTTTCAGGGAGACAACCAAGACGCTGAAGTCTTAAAAAACAACGCCTTGCAAGGGAAGTGGTGCCCAGGGGCGGACTCGCTTAGTGGTTTCAAAACAATAACTTAACTACACGCGGGACAAAAACAAGACAGAGGCGTCTTCAACATAGGAGTGAAGACGTTGAAAAAATATCTTACTTACGCCGCTGAATTTATCACGGTCTTACTGATGTTTGGCTGCATGTGGGTGATGTCCCTCTGGGGGCTGGTACTATGAAGCATAGCATCACCGGTCAAGAATCTGGCGCGTCAGATGCGCCCATCATCACACCCATCAACGGCGAGTATCTAACGCCGTTTAAACTGTCGCCCAACGACATGCTTGCACGGCACAGAGCCGCACGCGATGGCGAAGACACAAACAAAGCCACGCCTATAATGAAGCGGGGAAACTATTTCGAGGATGGAGCGCGGCAGTGGTTTGAAGATGAATTTGGCGTGGAGCTAGACCACCCGCAAACTGGATACCGAAACGAACATTGCAATCTGGTTGCCTCACTGGACGGCTTTTTTAAAGACGATTGGGAATATGAAAACCTACCCATACCTAAAGGATCAGTGTGGGAATTGAAGCTCCCGCGTTTTCCCGGCAGTCCTACCGATAGCTTGGAGCGCGTCATCCAAGTGCAAGCCCAACTGGATTGCGCGGATGCTAACATTGGTGTGATTGCGGAACTGGCGCAGAGCGATTGCAAATGGCGAATCGCAATGGTGCATCGGCATGAACCCACCATCTTGGCGATTCGTGAAGCGGTGAATATCTTCTGGCAGCACATGGAAGACGGCACTGATTACCCGCCGATAACACAGAGCGAGTATTCGAGCATGATCCCCGGCAACCGTAAGCCGGGCATCCATGACCTAACTGATGGGCCGTCTGAACTGATAATGAATGACGCCCGTCAGGACATGATCGACGCAGCGGAAACGTTGGTTGCGTGCAACCGCACAATGGCGGCAACGAAGTCGATGGAAGAGTCATGCAAGATGCGGCTGAAAGCTGCCATGGGTGGCGTTGAGAAAGTGCTGCTACCCGGTAGCATAAAAGTTTTCCATTCAACCGTGGAATATAAGGCGAAGCCGGAACGTACCACCGTCAAGAAAGCGGAACCCGCACGAACAGGACGTAGGTTCCAACTTATTGAGCCGGAAGGAGAAGGCGCATGAGCGATCTTTTCGGAACGGAAACCTACAAATTGGTGCGCCGCGAAAGCCCAGCAACGTCATTTGAAGCAGCGGACAGTATCGACAGTACCAAGTTGGAAAAATTGGTGTTCGATACGATTCGCTCATTCGGTGCCAGCGGTTGCATCAGCGATGAAGTGCAAAGCCGGTTGCCTGATCTAGCCTACTCAAGTGTCACGGCACGGTTTAAAGCGCTTATTGACAAGGGGCTGGTAAACATTGACGGCAAACGGAAGGGGCGCAGTGGTCGGAACCAGCGCGTCATGGTGGCGCGATGAGCAATCGCACAGCAATCAAGCGTGAGCTACGCAACGCGGGCCGGGTGCTATCCCGGCCTGAGTTGTTCCCTGATAGCCTCGTTGAACTATCCCACAAGTGCATCCAATCGGCAGAGCGGCAAAACATTTACCTGACTGCCGTGCCGTTTAAACGCACCTGTGCGGCATACGAGGCATCGAACAACGTAATCCCATTTTACAAGGTGACAACATGAACCAATCAGAGCAGCTTGATAAGTTTGGCGCAGCGTTCGTAGCTGCCCAGGCAACCATGACCAACCCTCACAAGAACGCTGACAACCCATTCCATAAATCAAAGTACGCTTCACTTGAGGAATGCAACAAGCAAGCGCACCAAGCACTGAACGCCCACGACATTGGCATCATTCAAGGCGTGCATGACAATAAGCTGCGGACCACGTTGATCCACAAATCCGGTCAGTGGATTTGTGACGAGGGTGTGCCGCTGGACGGCATTGAAACCGCTAAGAACAAAATGCAAGCAGCGGGCAGCGCGATAACATACGCCCGGAGATACGGCGTATGTGCTATGGTTGGGCTGGCGCAAACGGACGATGATGGAAATGCACTGAATGAACCACCTTTACGACCTAAACGTCCCAAGGCTAAACCATCCGGTAAGGATTTAGACGCTGCCTTCCCCGCAAACGGTGGTAAGAAGGCCGACTCTGGGGCCGGTGGTGCCAAGGGTCCAAAAAAGGCAGATGCTTCTCCTGGGGCATCTAAGGGCAAGACAGACGATGTTCTTACTATGATCTCACCAGATGGCAAAAATACCGCAGAATTTGGTTCAAGCCTGGAGTTTGTTGAGGCGTTTATGAGCCAGCTAGAACGGATGAAAGCTGATGTGAAGCTAAGTCCAGAAGATAGGGTATCCGCTATGCATCGCTTTGAGGAACACAATGAACCGACTATGGACCTGCTGCCAGAAGCCGCAGCACAAACTCTGCATGACGAACGCATACGTTTAAACGATGAACTGGGAGCAATTAAATGAGCGTACCCATGGGCGTCACGCCGAAACAGATGTCACTTCGCATGGCTATTGATGAGTTCATACAAACGCATGGCTACTCGCCTAGCGTTGCAGAGTTGGCTGCAATCCAAGGCACATGCAAATCCAACATCGTGCGAATGATGAATGACTTGGTGGATCGCGGCCACATCACACGCGAACACGGCAAACCGCGCAGCGTTTTGGTCGTGCCTGTAAACACAAAGGAGCAATAGCTATGGCTAAGAAACGGACCACGCCAAGGATTCCAAAGAAAAAGCTGCACAAAGTGCAAGCGGAAGCGCAGCCTATGCAATCAGAGAAGGAACAAACCCCGCTCATACTCGCGGCGGATGACAAGCCCTTTCAGGATGCGGCCACCGGCTCGACGCCACTTTGGGAACTCATCTGCCGCCCCTTCAAGATCATTGCGCGAAAGTTTCATTTTTAAAGTGGACCGGGCGAAGGCTCCTGATCCGATATTGTAGGCGAGTGAGCAACAGGCGCTAAATTGGTTTTCGTTTAAACGCGTTTTGACAACGCGGTTAATTGCGTTTTCAACGTGGCGCACCTCGCGCTTGAGGAGATATTCACCTTGCTCCTGCGTAATGCTAGGGTGATGAAGGGTGACAGGATTGCCCTCATCATCCCAGCAACTACCCCATCCGATTGTTGGTCTTGCCGCAGCGCAGAGGTATGGCTCTGATCGCCATCCCTCAAACTTCTTAATGATGTCCAGACCGGCTTGATTGCAGTGACCGTCCCACGCGTGCGCTGCCAGCAATGAGTCGTGCAGACTCATGTATGACTTTTCCGCGCATAAGTGCGGCTCCCAAACCAGAAAGATACGACGGCTGCCCAAACGGCCTGAAATTCAGCATTCCAAATCATGCTGTATTGATCCGCAGTCATCCAGTCCATGCTGACACACAAGGTCAGCACGCCGAACTCGATCGCAAGCAAGTAGGTCAAAACCGGTCTGACACTCGCAGCCATATTAACAACCCACAGACTAGCCTTGCTCTGCAAACGCGACGAATGTTTCATCAACGCCTCGCCTTCGCGGATGTCCGCCTCGACGTGCATGTGCTGTAGCTTGATTTCACCCAACGCCTTTTGTTGATCGATCTGCTTTTCCATCAGCTTGAGTTCGTGGGCCTTATCGCTTTTGTCTTGAAAATAGTCCATGACCTTGGGAAGAAAGCTGGTGCCAAATCCCATCAGCGATCCAAGCAATGACAACATTACAACAACACTCCTATAACTACGAATTGCAAAAATAAAAACGTAAGTCCAACCATGCTCAAATCTCCTTCTTACTCACCGCTAATTTTTCTGGAGGGTTGACTACTTGCAAGCCGTATCCAGCCGCAAGTATGCAAGTGACTGGCCCGACTTCGCGGGCTAGACTCCATGAACCGCTCGGCCCGACATATAACTGCATAATCGACCCATCCAGATAACCGCCCGCCAACAGCGGCTGTTCCGCGTATTTGTGTTTCAGCAGTTCTTCGACTTTGGCATGCAGATCGCAATGCGGCGTCAGTTCCATTTCTTGCCGCACCAAGTCAGCTTGCGACCTCATTAAATGTGTCGGATGCACCGCTTGATCTGTCTGGCAACCGGCCAGGAAAAAAGCGAGGGCTAAAACCGATATTCTTGCCATAGCACCTTATTCCATCCTGGGATGTTTTGAATTATGAATGTGCATCAAATGCTCTGTCATCTGGCGAAGCACTCGCAACTCAGCTTGCATCGTGGCAAGTTCCCGGTTGCGCTGCTCCAAAGCGGACACGCTGTTGATGTCTTTAAGGACATCGATCTGACTGGAGAATACGGCGCGTTGTGACTCAGCATCGTCTAGCCGCGCATCGAAATTGCTTTTAAATTTGTCGAAGTTTTTGTGGAAAACATCTAAGTCCTCCATGACTCTGGCCAAGTTACTTTTTACAACAGCGTAGCCACCGGCAATAGTAGCCAATAACATCACTCCCTGTATTGCGTGACTCGCTCCAAGTTCCATGTCACCTCACCGCTGGCCCGCTCGTGTACGCCCACCATAAAAACCAAGCAATGCCACCGGCAATGGCTGCAACAGCCAAGCCTTTGATGATCTCAATCCAGATTGCTTTGTGGCGCTCTGCGCGTTCTTCAGCTTCAATCTTATCTTGACGTGCGCGTTCCTTTTTATCGGCAATGCGCTTCTCGCGTTCCTCAAGAATCTGGTCCCAGGTACTTTTCTCGCCCGGCTTGCTTGGCCACTTTCGGTTGATCTCATCCTTCAGATCAGCGATCTGCTGGTCTAACTGTTTTTTCTCAATGACCGCCGCTGCCGCAGAACTGATACTGTCGTTGCCGCCATCGTCTTTGGCGCGTCTTTGCAGAATAGCTTTGTTCTTGTTGCTTATGCTGCTGCCGGGATCACGATTTTTGTTCTGATCGTGCTGGTCTTTTGCGTGGAACATCCCGTCGAGGGAATGGGCGATTTCTTGGACTCCACGGGCGCTTTTAACCAGGGTCCGAACGGTAGCTATGCTTGCAGCAATCGTGATGGGGTCCATTTTTCACCTGCCCCTCAACTCGACTTCCACGCTATAAATAGCCCCGCAATAATTCCAAGCGCGGCACATAGCTTTAAGAACATACGATAACCCCCACGCATCAGCGCCACCTCTAGTTGAATTTCGGCAACCGCCGCTTCAAGCCGCTTTTCTTCTTCTGTGTGCCGCTCAAAGTTATCGGCAAGGCTCTTGATGCCTTCTTCGATTCGCGCCAAGCGTTCACCGTGATCATCAGCCATGATAGTTAGAGCTTGCCACGCTCTGTTGCGATTTTCGCTTCTTGAGCTTTCATCCAATCGCGCCCCGATTGGCTACCACCGGCATCGTCAGCACCAGCTTCGCGTTGACGCCGCAAAGTAATTTCAGCCTCAAGCCGATTGATTTCATCTTGAGCATCGCGACTTGGCTTCGCAGCAAGATCAGCCGCCTCGACCGCATCTGCTGCTGCTTCTTGCTCTGCTGTGAATGCTACTGTTGCCGCAACATTATCCAAACCAACAACTACTGAGTGTCTAGCCATGATCAAGTCCTGCTTCTGCGATATTGGAGGATCGTGCCAGAGGTGATGTTGCCGACGTGAGCAAAAAATCTGGCACAGGTGTTTGCTTCTGCGGTAGTATAATTGCCAGTAGAATAATTAGTCTTGGGCGTCCCACTGTTATCTCCAAACCCAGCACGGCCCATAGCGGTTGTTTTGTATGTGGCACTAGCGGGGTTCATTAATATGACTTCAGCCCCCCATAAGTTTTCGTTGGTTGCATTGCCGATTCCAGCGGAGGCTCCCACGATCCTAATTTCACCTGTTGCTGAACTAGAGATCGAACCAGCAGAATTTCTTACCACACCAACGTAACCTGAAGTCCGGTAGGTAGGTCCAGCAACCCCAAGGCGCAGGTCAAAATATTTATTGTCCGCCGCCATGACCATGTAATCGACCATGTACTTGTAATCGTAACCACTCGCCATGTTGGTAAAGTCCAGGGTTGCAGAGTCACTCGCCGTCGCAGTTGATACATACGACCAACCGCCGCCGCCAGCCAGATCAAGAATACCCTGCACCGTGTCGCGCTTGGTATTGTTGCTGTCGGTAGCATCACCGTACATGATGAGATCAGAGGCCGTGATGGTTACATCGGAATAGTCGCCGATCAGGGCGTCTTTTGTCTTTGTTCCATCGACAATATTATCGCCCAAGTCGCCCGTCGTTAGGGCAACGGTGCCGGTTATCGGCGATCCCAAATATCGCATCAGGTAATCTCCATAAATGACAGTGAGATATCGATGTAATCATTAGCCGCCGCTTGAGCAGTAATGCTGTCAGTCGTCTGCAAGACAATCTTTTGGCCGGCAAACACTTCTAACGTCGAACCGGCTGGGATGCTTGTGTCTTTCAGCAGGTACACGTTGGCGTTTGTGTTTGGATTGCCGCCAGCCGTATCCGACACAAGGATGACATCGATGTCGGTAGCCGAACTGTGGCGGTTGCAGATCGTCATGCCAAGTATCACCGCAGTTGTGCTACTTGGGACGGTGTAGATAGTATCTGCGCTGCTGTGATCTACAGATGCGCGGGTCGCTACTTTAAATGTATTAGCCATAATTTACTCCTTTGGGATGCTTCCCCCTGATTAACCGAGCGCAATGGCAAGCGCGATGGATGTTGCTTCACTAACTTCGCCATCAGAGCCACTGGCGCCCGTTGCACCTGTTGCGCCGGCTGGGATACCGAATGTGAAAGCCAAGGCGCCAGATGACGCCGTAAAGCTAACGCTCACTGTCGGGCTGGCCCCGGCGCTTAATCCGCTGGCCGTTGCGCTGGTACTCAACACCCTGCCGTCTGTTGTTTCCAACGCGGTGCCGTTTGAGTCGAACGCAATCAGCTTGCTGGCGTTGTTCGACACAGTGGCATCATATGGGAAAATTAACGGCCCAGATGTACCGGTGCTGGATGTCGTTCGCTTAGTCGTAGATGCCAGTTGAATGTTGCGGCTCAGTTCCGTTTCGATCTGCTGGTCATTGATCGTCAGGCGGTCCAGCGCATCGTTGATTGACGCTGCCGTGAAGTCGCCGCCAGTGCTGTAGTCAGTTGTCCTGGCAATGGCCTGATCCGACTCGATGGTCACCAGCGTACCAGAAGCCGGTGCGTTGCCACTGGTGAACGTAACGCTGCCAGTGCCGTCAGCGCTGTACGCTGTGGTGTAGTGTGTCGTAACCGTTTTTAGCGTGGCATCGACAGAAACCTTTATGTCGGTTGCCGCTAGAACTTTGAACGCAAAGCTGTACGGCCCCAAGCTACCCGTTGAGGTGTACTGAACTTTACGGTGAACTGCTTCTACTGTAATTGCCATGGCTCAATCCTATATCACAACTTTAGCGTTGTTACACTTTCATCAAAAAATTATTTGCCTACTGTGCTTTCCCAGGCCTTGCGTGCTTCCTCTGCCTTGTCGAGCATTTCATTACCCATAATGGCGTACTGGTGCATCATGATAAGCGTGTTATCTATGCTGACCCGTTTCTCTGTCTTATCCATGGTTGGGTGTTGGTAAATCTCCCCAATCGTAGCGCTCATTTCAGCCATATCTACGCGAATGTCACGGATATCATCTTCGATGGTTGCGAACACCTTTGCTTTGCCACCTTCTGCATTCATAAGCTCTTTGATTCTGTCCAAATCTCCTTCACGCTCACGCTTCTTATAACTGTTCACCCACTCCAGCGCTTCACCACTGCGCCGGTAGAAATCAATGGTATCTTGGTTGTTGCGCTCTGGGTGGCGAATGACAAACCCTTTGACGAATGGAATATCGGCGAGTGTTTTTGCGGGCAAGTTTCGCTCTGGCAATACGCCCAACGCCTTACCTGTTGGCTCTAAAATTATTTCATTAAATTTGCGGCCTAAACCACCGGTCCATTGGGTGATATAGTTCTCCACCTCAATGGAACTCATGTTCTCCAACACAGGAATACCGGCACCACCAAACAGGTCACTAATCTTTTTCGCTGTTTCAGATGTGTAGAGCGTGTACCGATCTTGCGCCCGTGGCGCTGTTTGTGGGTCTGACAGACTGCCCGGCTCCAGAGGACGATTTCTGAAAAACGAATAGTTAGCCATTTGCTCAAATACCGGCATCGCTATTGTTGGTGTAACCATAGAAGCAACATTCGCTCCGTCTAGGCCGATTGCTTTCAGCATGTCATACGACATATCTTCTAAACTGCGATTACCCGCAAATGCGTCAAGTATCCGCTCCGGCACGCTGCCGTATAAGACTCCAAGTTCAAATGGTTTGGGTATACGGATATGCTCGCCGTCCTCTCTAATGATTACCCAAAACAAATTTTTCTGCCATTCCGGCACTGCATTATAAAGAGCCTTACGTTCTGGCGTTGCGGTATTGTGACACCATAGATAAACAGACGGCGAGGTGATGTAAGTCGCGGCTCTTGCATTGGTGCGGATAGGGTTGTTGACCATAGCCCGCACCATGCGGTCATAGCCCTGCACCCTCGCGTTCAAGAATGCTGCAATCATGTTTGCGCCTTTTGCTGCCGCACCACGCCGGGCAAAATCCAGAGTAATCTCGCGTGCTTCGAAAGCTGCACTCCTCATCTCGTTTTTCGATACGGATGCAGCTTCGTCTTTCGTCCCTTGTATCCTATTCTTAACTACACGCTTTAATTCTTTTGTAGGTGTACGACCAGCAGCCCGTTTAAACTCTCCTATGCGCGTAGCGTTTTCCGCAAGCTCAGTGGCCACTTGGAAAATCTTCAATGGCGATTTAACGACATTTTTGACCGTGGTATACATATCTGCCGCGTCCATTAACTTGGCGAGGTTTTCTTGCAGATATTGGCGGTCCATGGATACAAGCGTTGCTTGAGGACCGCCACCATATACCCAATCCCTGTAGCTCTTATCCTTGGTCACAAGGGACGCTAGACCATTTGTAAAATCTGTAAGCCACGGCTTGAACCCGTTAGCGCTGTAGACCGCTGCCGTTACATTATCCCGCATCGAATTTCGCACAAAAAATTCTGGGTCTAAAACAGCACCAGCGCGTAAAGTTTTAGCGGGAACTGCTAATAATTTGACAAGCAAACTAACCGATCCGTTATCCATATCCTTCAAGGATTTGGCAACGTCTTCATCAACCTCAAGCGTTACACGCTTGCCTTTCGCCATATACGATACTTGATTTGAACGCTCTGGCGCAGACATCACGCGGAATATGCTTACCTCGTCCGGTAAAAACTTACCGCCCGCTTCTCCAGAATATTGTCTAAGCACATCCAACAGATCACTTTCGGGATCAGCTTTCTTGATCGCGGTTTCTAGTTCTTCACCTTTGATTTTAATGGGCTTGGATTTGACAGGCACCACCTTGACAAGCTCCGCGCCTCGCGGGCTGGACTTGGCTAAATCATGCAGGGATTTTATGACTTGGTTGCGCTCTGCTAATTGAACGAACGCGTAAGTGTTTTTAATGATGCTTTCCATCGGGTCGATGATTTGCCGCTCCGACCCCTTTATTTCCCTAAATGGGACAAAGACCTTTTTAGCAAGCCCGCCGGGACTATCTTGATCCATCAAACGGAAGAACGGCACATAGTCCTCGTTAGCCGCTTTAATAGCCTTAACCATCGTTTTGCTAACAACGCCTGAGTCTTCTAAATATTTAAGAATATTGTTCTGATACCCAACAACGCCCCGGAAAATCGGCTCAAACCTCTCGCCGGTTTCTTTGACAACCTTTTCCAGCGCGGCCCGATCTGCTTCATATCCCGTCTTGATAGGCTTGGGCCGGTTCATTAACTCCAACGCACGCTTGGCAACAGCATAATTACTGAACTCTCGCAGCCCTTGCCCGTCACCAGCGAGCGGCTCCATGATTTTTTTAAAGCCAGGGCCAGCCACTTCGCCTGTAAGGAAATTGCGAACCTCATATTCAAGAAACAAGTTCGCTTTTTCCATTGCGGAAACTTGCAACCGCGTTCCCTCGTAAGGACGCATGTTGATAGGCAAATCACGCCCGGCGGCAAGCTCATCTTGCAGCTTTTTGATAGGATTAAAGCGGTCTACCAAATTCCGATACAACTCTGAGAATACCGGCGTGCCTTTACGCGCTTCGCCGTCCCTAGAAACGCGGGCACCAATAACGCTATGTGCATCCATGAGGGATTGATCGTCTGCATTCCGCACCATTGCGGGCGCTTCTGTGCCGCGCAAGCGGGTGGATAGGGTATCTCTAAAGGCTTTCAATGACTCTTTGCCGGACTCCATGGCAATGCCAGCAACTTTTAACAGCCTGTCCGCTGCGGCAGAAACCGGGATGCCGCCAAGTGCAGTTACCGTCCGCGCTTTCAGATCGTCATACCCGCCGTTTTCTGGATCAGTCGCCCACTCATCTATTACGTTCACGATCTTATCGGCTGTGTCACCACCGTAACCGGATGGCAACGCATCAATAAGGTTGAGCATCCCTTTCGCAAGCTGTTCGTCACCGACTACAAAGTCACCAACTGCACCGCCTACTACGGTTTGAACGAACACGTTGGTAGCCCCCAACGTTTTGACTAACTTCATTGCAGGGATTGCGCCCCACATAGTTTGCGTGATGCCAGATGTAACCTTGCCAGTTGTCGTTGTCGGCAATTCATACTCTGTGCCTATGTCGCCAACAGTGGCGTCCATGAAATCGGTAAGGTTTTCTACAGGTTGTTCATTGATTTCCATACTAGGCAACGGCACTAATCGCCCGGCGGCATCAATGGCTCGTTCCGTGCCTTCCGCCAGCCCGCGCAGCATTTCCATACCGGTGCCGGGTTCTTCCGATTCCGCTGCCGGTTGCGGTGCATCGTCAGTTTCAGCCGGTTGTGGCGACTCTGACTCCGGTTCATCCATCGGCGGATTGTCACGAATGAACCGCTTGATGTGTTCCTCTGTCGCACCGTCCGCTTGAAGCTGTTGAACCTCCATGCTTATGTGCGGCGGGATGCTAAACGCGCCTTCCTCTTGTGTGCGTATTTCACTCATGGCGCACCATATATTGCCTCATAAAATTCTTGTGCCTGTTGTTCTGTAACTTTCCTATCCAGAACATTTGGCCCACTCAGATAGTTAGCCATCTTCCTATAGTTATTCCCATAGAGGTCTAGATTTATTTCAAACTCTCTAAACGGCACATTGTTGGGAGCCACAGGTGGAGAGCCGTCTAGTTTTTTACCTACGGTTTTCAATTTTTCCTGTAACCCTAGGGTCTGTCCTTTGTAATAAGAAATAAACGCTCTTTGTCTTTCACTGCCGTTTTTAAACAACGGGTCTTTAAGCAGCTTATCCATATTTCCAAGCTCAATTTCGCTCTGGACGAGCCTTTCAAGATCAGCCACGGCATCCGCATATAGCATATCCGCCGCCTGATTTTTATCGCCATACTCTCTCAACCCAACAGCGGCTTTAACTTGCCGTAACAATACTTGTTTTAGATTCTTCAACGCATGTCCATCTGCGGTTTGATCTTCTTTGGCTAAAGTCCTGAGAGTTGTAAGGTTTACTCCGTTATTGCCCGACACAGGCAAAATTGTAATATCTAAACGCGCTATTTTTTCTGCCGTCAGACGGCGTGGATCGTTTGATGGAAGAAAAATTCTTTCTCTAAGGTTCTTGAACTCCGATTTTTGCACGACGGTTGGGCCGGTTGATTTGGCGTCTGTCTTCTTGGCGTTTTCCATTTGGTTGATACGTGATAACAGCGAGTCTTTGCCATAATCGCCTTTCGGTAAGAGCGTACTGGCAAGAATACGTTTCTTTAAATCTTCATAATTTGGGTCTTTACCCCACACCTCATTCTGAAACTTATTGTAGAGTCCTATCTGCGCTGCTTTATTAGCATCATCATCATCGCCTAACTGTTGTTTCATAGCTGTACCGGCGCTAAACAAATCCCCCAAAGATTTGCGTTTTTCCTCTGGCGTCAGCGAGTCAAAAATTTCTTGCTTGCTTGCTTCTGCTTTGCCTTCTTTCAAAGACTTAATCATTGCAACGACATCATCTAATGGCTCACTGCCCGTCACACCATCAGACATGCGGACAATTGCATTGATTTTGTTGTCGATAACCAGTTTATCAAATCGGTCTAAAATCTTATTACGCTCAACGATGCCCACCCTTTGAGTTTCAAGGGTTGCCTCTAAATTAGCGCGGCCCGAACGTATGGACACATCAAGAGGCACCTCTGCATTTGTTGCGTTGTAACCGGAAACGAGAGAGGGCAAAACCTTATCTAAATAATCATCAGCCGAAACGATTGCGCCATTAACCATTTGCTTTTGCATACGGTTGGCATAGCTACGGCTGAACTCGACATACTTGCTGTTTGCCATAATGCCCAGCTTGTTTGTCAGCTTTGCCGCACTGGCTGCATCGACCATGCCCAACGACTTGGTGTATTCCGTAACAGCGGCTTGCATCTGCATCTGGACTTCTTGCGGCGTAATCGTTGCGTCTGCATCCGCTGCAACGAATATGTCAGTCATCGCTTTCTGTGCTGCCGTCGCATAACGTGATTCCACAACAGCCATCGAACCGGCATATGCCGCTTGATCAAACGCACGCATGGAACTGGCATCGCCCGGCACTTCTACCGGTTGCCCCAACTGTGCCGCTGACTCCACTTGATCTAATGTTGGCGCGTTTGTAATCCCATACACTTCCCCCGCTGACTTTGCCTTTTTCTCTGCAACACCAAACGCCTGTTGGCTAAACGCGTTTAAACGCTGCGCCAAGCTGTTGTAACTGCGGGCTTCCATCTCCAGCGCTGGGTTGCTCAATGGCACAGTGACGCCACCACCAGACGCGGCGGTAACACCGCTGGTGAGGAATGTTGCGCGGGGGAGTGCGGGCCTAGCCATTTAAACCCCTAACATCCCAGGACCGACACGCTGCCCGTAGTACAACGGTGCCATAGACGGGGGCATCCCGGCTGCGCCGGTTACAGCTTGACTCATAGGCACGGCAGAAGTCGGGAACGCCCCGCTGCCGCCAAATGCGCCCGCGCCAGTTGTCGGCACTGTACCAGCCGTGCTTGGAATTGATGTTGCATAGGAGAAATATGCGCCCGATGCTAACGTCAGCATTGCGCCCATAGTGGCTTGTTTTTTCGCCTCTCCAGCGGCGTTGCGTAATCGGGCGGCTTGGTACAGTTGCATTTTGGCTTGGGCTTCTCCGGTTAGTCGAGTAATCAACTCATTGCCCGCTGCCATGGCGTAATTCGTTCCGCCTACATCAAACGTCCGTTGTTTAAGCCCGTCTGCATGGCCGGTAAACGGGTTCATATTCCCCGCAAAGGCTACTGCATTCATTGTTGCCGCACTGTTTAGCACTAGCTCAAGCTGATCGACTGAGTTTTTCTTATGCTTCAGCGAGTCTTGCTTGCCCTTAAAACGCGTAAATTCAGCTTGCACTTCCAAGCCTTGCGCTTGACCTTTTAAGTTAGCCGCTTGCGCTTGCCCAGCGCGATACTGCATATAAGCAGACGCAGCGGCCAAGGCCATTCCTACTGCGGCAGTCATCAGTCAGTCGCCACACTGACGCGGTAGTCGAGATTTAACAGCGTCAGAAACATGGGTTGCGATTGCGTCACTTCGATTTGTCCTTTCAAATCATATCCAAGGAATGGGCCGATTGATTTGGTGCCTGTAAACTTATCAACGCCTTGATCCAAGAATGACGCGCCAAGCTGCCGGAACGGAATGTCTGATCCGTTGACCGTGCAGTTTTGCGTGTTGTCCAAAATAAGGTTGGCCTTAACGATACGCTTTTTGTTGCCGGTAATCGGCCCGCTGGGCAGACGCGTTTCCACTGGCATCGTGCGGATTAACGGCGTTGTCTTTGTAACATCACCGGCCAACGTGTCAGTAAAACTTGGATATTCTAAACCAATCTCCATATACGTTGTCGCAACCCGGTCCACTACTGCTTGGTTCGACGCAACTGTTACATCAGACAAGATATTGTCATCAGCGATGACCTTGACTGTGTAGTCTTCAAGGAAGTTCAGTGACCCGACAGTGGTAGAGGCCGGTAGATTGCCCGCTGTTGCGGTGTATTGAATGGAACAATCGGTCGTGTGATCAGCGCTGAATGATTCCAAATAGTACACTTGCGTATTCGTAAAATCCGTTGCCGTAAGGCGTGTTGTATCAGAAGACGTAACCGTCAGGTTTTCTCTGCCGATTGCTGCCCGCGTTACCGTTACCGTCGCGGTTGACGCACTGGCTGAGAAAGAGGCATGCCCATTAATAGCAGCGGCCAGATTGGTAGCGGTCTGATTATTACTCGTCGTACTTTGCCATTGGCTAGTACCTGCTGATCCGGCGCTGGTAAATGTCACTGACGTGCCGGAAGGGGTCTGCAAGACAATGGTAGAGCCAACAGCGATATTAGCGTAGTCGGACACGACAATGGTGCAAGTGCTTTCGTTTGCAAGGGTCCGGTTGACTATAGAATAGATAACTGGCGCGTCCGCATCCTCAACTTGGCAATCCTTGAACAATCCATCCGTTGTGAACAGACTCGGCGCTACGACATTCTGCGAACGCAAGATTGAAAACACGGCAATAGAACCATCGCCGCTGTTGGTGACAAACATCAGATCGCCTTCATCGACGTTCGTACCACGCCGCATAGCCATACGAGTCGGGGTCTGCAAAAGGTGGCTGGACAACAGGCTTATGTCATTCGACACATAGCTGCCCTCGACATCGCTGAACAAAAACTCACGAATAGCTTTCCCGCCGCGTTGCAAATACAGCGTGCCGCCCTCTGTACTGACCGGCTGAGTGCCGCCTTTCGATCCCCGCGTTGTCATGGGTTTAAAGATGAACGAGGTCGGCGTCAGCGGTGAGCCATCGTTTTGCGGGCAGATAAACTCAGTGCCGGTTGTAAATATCTGAAGATCACGCCCAGAAAACACACCGACAATGGCATTGACTTGGTTGGTATCAATAGTTGCCGCCATGCCTTCGTCATCAAGTGCGCGGCCTTCATCGTAATCAAAGTAGTCACCAACGCGGCTACCCCACACGGTAGACGGCAGCGATTGCGAACCACCAACAACCAACCGGCCTTCATGGAAAACAGCGCAACGCGGCCAGCCTCTAGTGCTAGACCACGCATCTTCATAGCCCGCTTCCAGGGTCCACGCGCCAGACGCGATTGCATCAGTGTTGAAAAACCCGACAACGGTGGTTGCCTTGACTACAGTGCTACTCGTTATTCCTGTAATCTTAGCCCTGCCAAAATTATCGTTCGACTCGACGTATTGGTTTACAAGGGACTCAATCGTAAATGTCGTATCGCTGGCTGGTTGCGTTGTCCATGCAACCGATACAGTGGCAACTTTTGAACTGCCGACATAATCGGAAATAGCACGCGTTTGTCCTGATCCCGTGCCGCCTGTCGTCCTAATTATAGAGCCGTTGAAAATATCGTCAGTGCTGGACGCTCCACTATCAAGCGTAATCGTGGCGCTTCCACCGGCTTGAGCCGTGTTCGATCTGCCGTCATGGAACGCTGCCGCACTCGCGGTCAACGTGATCTCACCTGTAACGGCAGAAGGCGTTAAAGTAACGCCTGGGGTTGTTGCGGTGAGAGTAAAGGCATAATACGGCACATTATCAAACGCGATGTCTGTAACAGTCCACGTTGCATCTGTTGCCCCGCGTTGTATCTTTAGCGGCGTCATTGTTTCCTCAAACAACAACAGCGTGTCCGCACTTTGCGTGTACCAAAGATTAGTCAGTCGAGCAGAAGTAACACCATCTGTTACACCGCTCACACTAGAGGATACGTCCAAAAAATCGTTACCGGTGCCGTTTATATTGGCGACTTGAACGCCTTGTTTAAACACCATCATCCGCGTGCCGGAAAAGAGAAGCATGTAAGTTTGTGTGGTGCTGAATGTAAATGGCGCGAGGCGCACACCGTCAGACGGTGATGCCGCGTCAGGTATGGTGTAAATGTACTTTAGCCCAGGCCGACGCTCGACGCTGCCTTGCGGTTTGCAAATGACATTACGCGCACGCTCTAGCGCACTTTCATATTGTTGCAGATCAATACGCCCGCGTAGCTCCGGGTTGATTTCACCGACTGCAAAATTGGTTTGAACTTTTACAAACCGGCCCATGGCTAACTCAATGACAGTCGTGTGTCTACAAGAGGATAGTCACCAATAAAGGTAGTTCCAGTACCCATGCCATCAGTTGCCGCAGCCTGTCTGAAATAGCCGCCGCGCCCGCCTTCCGCTGGGTTGCCGAAAGAAATACGCTCCCAATGCTGGGCTTTATCTAACTGATCTGTGACAGGATAAGCGATGTGCATTGCAACGACATATTTTAGCAATTGCACAAAATATGACGGCATTTCTTCTTCAAGAGGCCGTTTCTGGTAGTCAATGGTAATGGTCGATTGGTCTGTAAAAATATTGCGCTCGTAGACTTCCCATCCGCCGGTTATCGGCGCGGCTCCTACGGCGCTTGAACTGAACACAGCACGCGGGATGCTTGCCAATGAATCGGACGGCAGCGGGTAGCTGTACGTCCACTCATTGATTGGCGCTGTCGAAGATTGCTGGAGGTCTACTTTAACAAGCGAAAAGCTCCAAGGGTACATGGTTAGAACCATGTCGCGGGTATCTGGGTAAAGTTCTGAACAAACGTTAGCTTGGACCGTCCCATCTGAGAACGATGAGATCGTATTTTCACCAAGCAGTTGGAGAGCGTGCGAACAAATTGTTACGTCTGTGTCATTCGTTGCCACATTAAACTCCCAACGGCAGAAAGGGGAGAGGGGGGCGTTAACCCCCCGCTCAATTAGTCGCTGTCGGTTTCTGTTACGGCGAGTCCGTCAGACACATCGACAACACCGGAAGCATTCGAGAGAACACTAACGATATGCGTTGTTGGTGTGTTGGAGTCGACCACAAAGATGACATCACGCACCTTCAACAGATCAGACGCATTGTTAAAATACGCTGCCGTGTTGACCGTCGCGATTGCATCAGCCGAGGTGTATGCCCATACCTGGGGGGCCGCACCGGCTTTGCCGCCGCCGCCAATCAGGTTAAGGCCACTTGCACTATAAGCCATGAGTTTTCTCCTTACTCGCGGGCAGTGATAATCACGATTCCCTCTGCATCCACGGCAGTCGCCCCGGCAGAAAGAATTACGTTGGTGAGGTAGCTGACCCGCTCTGGCACATAGTTGATTTCGGTTTTCATCGAAATCCCTTCTGCATAGCCGACACTATCTTTGTGCCAAGCAAAGCATGTGCGGTCACTGGAGCCATCAATGGCAAGCCCACCCTCGTCCATGTCACCAATCATCAACATGGAGAAACCGAGAAAGTTGTCGATTTTTCCATCAGTCATGGCTTTATGAAGAACGTAGTCTTGCGATGCGGCTTTGTCTTCCGCCAGAAGGGCCGAAAGGCCATCCGCCGAAATTGCCATGTAACGATCCGTTGCCGGAACATTCTTGGCGTTCAACAACCGGGCAGCTTCTAACACCTTTGAAACGTTAATGTTGGTGTTTGATCCGCCGATTGAATTGGCAACCGTCAGCGATGAGCTTGAGTTTGCCAAAGCGTCGAGAATGATCTGGTCAGCGCGGCGTCCGATAGCCTTGCCGAGAGTTTCAACGAGTTCACGGCGCTCGTCATAGTTGACCTTTTGCTGGTCAAATATGCTGGTGTACTCAGGTGCGGCGTAATCGCTGAGAGTCGCGGTTACGTTGCTGTGAGTAACATTAAGCGCGGTGACTTCTGACTGTGGCACATGCAGTTGCGCTTGTGCTTTAGCCATCTTAGGAAATTGGACAGTGGACCCTACAACACCCGTTCGCGTGCGCGTAGTTCCAGCCAGCTTCCTCTCGCCTTGATAGGCTTGCTTTACTTCAGCTTCAAAGAGCTTTGTAAAGTTGGTAGATAGAGAAGTTGCCATTTTACTGGTCCCTTACATTGATGAAAAAACTATCGGCATCAGTGTAGGGACCGGCTGGCCCGGCTGTGCCTAGGCTTCCGCCCGGAACAGACCGACCTCAAATGAGGGTAGGGTCATTTCGTGTATATTCGCATATTGTGTTATCTGTCAAGCCCCTTAACACATCATTTAGCTTATAGACAAAAAAACCCCCGCCGTAGCGGGGGGGAGAGTCCAGGAGGATAACATACAGGGAGATAATTACATGATCTGTGGGCTGTTAGGGTCTGACCCGTATTTTCTGACAAATTGGTCTGCAACTTTACGGCGGAACGATGGGTCTTTGTTATATTGCGGATCAGAAACCATGGCTTGCAATTCTTCCTCTGTTGGCATCGCTTCTGAATCAGGCGTTGCATCAACGGGGATAGTTTTCTCACCGTAATATTGGCGCAGCCTATTCAGCGCACGAATGCCGGAAGCCGTGCCGCCCATAAACTTAAACTCGTCAAAATCCTCTGCCGTCCAGGCTCCGTTGTTCACAAGCCCTTCCGCCCACTTGACCACACCGTTGACGATGTTCTCGCCATTTGGGCCTAGCTTTGAAAACTCTGCTTCGCGGTCAAACTTTTGTTCCGGTTCTCCCACATCTTCCGGCATCGTTTCCATAACCAGCCCAACAATCTTTTCAAAATCGTCTTGCGACAAGCCCCTGTCGGCAGCGACCTCTTTAAACTTACCCAAAAGGTCGTCATCATCTGCAATCTTTTCATTAACAAACTTTAGATCGTACTCGCCGCCTTCCGGCACTTGATGCTTTCCGTTCCGCATCAGCTTGTAAAGTTCGTTCTGGCTTTTCGCCAAGCCCTCATAATCGGCTTCGCTGCTATCTTCATTCCAAAATCTACCCGGCAACCATTCCGGCTTTTCTCCATCGCCGCCCGGTTCACGGTGATCTATCTCATCGTCTTCTGACGCCTCGACGGCATCAGGATTGGGTGTTTCAACGTTGTCTAACAAGCCCGCTTCTGGCTCCGGTGCTGCTTCCGCAGTTTCGGTTGCCTCAACGTTTTCTTCAGCCATTCTTTGCTCTCTCACTTCTCAACAAAATTTCACGAATTAGTGTGTTTTGACCTTCGCGGAAAAATCCAAAGTCTGTGGAATACCCCGGCGCCCATGTTGGTTGATGCAAGAATGCCCCGCACAGCCAATCAATCATTATGCGTCCATCATCACTTTCCATAATGCGGGCAATGGACCGGTCAAGTTCTGCTTGGAACCCTTCGCCTCCTTCCTCTGGCAGCGGGCTTTGCGCGTTAACGCCTTCCCATCCATCCGTATTAATATCGATGATTTCCGCCACTACTTTTTACCTTTACGCGGCTTCGCCATCTTCATTGGCTTGCCTGACTTAGCGCTGGCTTTCTTCGCCGCCGCCATGCCTTTCTTGCCATAACTAAATTTCTTCCCACCAACGCTTGGCATGCCAATCTCCTCGTTTAAACAGGTTGTTCCGGCGCAGCTTGCTCTGGCGAAGCTTGCCCCCCTTGAGATTGCTGCATCATCTGCATCATTTGTTCTTCAACCTCTTGGCGTTCCTCATTGCTGGTTCGCAGACTTGTCGGCACGCCCAGCTTGTCGGCAACATAGTCAGCAACCGCATCCGCTTTAATGGTGCTTTGCGCTATTGGACCCAGGTTCGAACTAATCTGCGCCCATTGCATGGCGTCTTGAATGTCATCTAAGTGCTGTGCCTTGGCTAACGGACTGACGGGAACGACACGCACCTCTAGCCCGTTTACCCGCAACGGTAATGAAATCAAGCCCGCCTCGTTCATAATATGCATAGACCGGCGAACTAGCGGAACCATAGTTTCCGTTATCAATCTACCAAAAGCTGACCCCAAGTTTGTTGCAAGTTCACGCATCCGCTCCACGATTTCCGTAGCGCTGCGGGCGCTCATGTTGTCAGGCGGCAGCGAGTCATCAAGAAGCGTGCGCTTAATGTTCATGCGTAAATCTTGCAAGACGATCTGTGTAAGCTGTAAATCCCCGGCACGTTGCAACGGTTGCAAGGATGACCCCCGCGCCCCGCCATTGCTGGCAACCGGGATCACGGCACCCGGCACAATACGAATAGTCTGCGGGTTGAGGACGCCATCGTCTACGGCTGTGTAAACGCCGCTAATGTTTAAGCTGGCATTTTTAAGCAACAACTCCACCGCTTTGTTCAACGTCAATATGTCACCAAGCGCAGAGATAACCGGGCCTCTGCCCATAACCTCACCGGCAACCTTACTAAAACGGCTTACAATCCACGGTGATATTGTCAGTTCACGGTAGACCAACATCGACGTTTCATTGTCGCTGGTCTTGTAACAAACGTAATATCCGTACCCGCCATCATTAACGTTGAGGATTGTCGACTCTTGCAAGTTCACCATTTCTTGCGGTGCGTCTACGATCTTACTTTCGAGAACGGCGGGTAGATTTGCGTCAGGCCAAATCGCTTTTATGTTTTCCGCTGCAACACGCATCTTGCGATACACGTTCTCAACAGTGCCTTGCGGGCCTTCTTCAAGTGCTACGAGGTATTGCGGAATTGACTGAAACCGAATGGGCTGCACATCATCGCCGGGCTGCACCAACATAACCCCGGTGCCGACACTCAGGTCTAAAAGAAACTCACCCATGGCAAGATCAAAATTAGTTTGCCGCAAAAGACTGAAGAACTTTTGCGAGATAATTTGCAAGCCCTCGCGGACTTCTGGCTGGCTTTCTGGTGGAATGTCAGTGCCAGGAAACAACTCCATCCAACTTTTATCAGGCGGGAATAACCCAGACTGTAAGCGGTTGGCGAATCGTTGCACGCCATGAACCGCAGTGGAGTCGAAAACCTGTAAATTCTTTACGCGCCCTGATTGACCATCTTCCCAATAGCCATCATAGAGATTGCGTTGCGGCAAAGCATACTGATAGCACTGCTCATAGAGATTGCGCCAATTCTCTTTTCGTGACCAAGCAGCGTTATACCGCTTGGTCAACATGCCCGCCGACATCTTCATCAGACGTTTATTCCAGCCCTTGAGCGGTTATAGGTTGGGCCAAGCGTTTGTTGCGCGGGTACACCCATGAACGGATTATCACGGTTTGCCAGAAGTAGCCTGTTCCCGCCTGTCCGCCTTGCGCGTTTCCTTGATGCCAACTCTCGCTGGCTATCGCGCTCCCGTGCCTCTAGCCGTTCCTCTTGCTCCCTCTGCGCTTTGAGCATTTCGGGATCGGGACCGGGAGGAGGTGGCGGAGGTTTCGGTGCTGAGAATATGCCGCCCATCTTTTAACCTCGCAAATAAGTGAAAGTCTGCACCATCTGGCCCAAACTGCCGTGCGGTGCCTTCTTGCTCAAAGTACAAGGACTTTGCCCACTTGATAGCCCGTTCATTTTGCGAATGAACCCAGATTTGTATACGAACCAGAGATAGCTCTGACATATAAATGTCTAGCACTTGCTTGGTGCATCGGTGAAAAGTCCGCGCAGATGATCCTAAATTGACATCTGTAACCATCCAAAGTTCTGCCACGCCTTGCCATAGCGGCACACACCCAAAAACACACACGGGCTTCCCATGTGTTACGCCCATGTGGGCGTGTCCAATCCCCGCATAGCTTGTCAGCACACGGTCAAAATTTGGAATGTAATCAAAATACATCTGATCTGTGCCGCGTGGCTTTAGCATCGGCAACAGAGCCGGTTCAAAATCTATGATCTTGTGCGGCGGTTTAATCTTAACGTGTTCGTTTAAACGCTCTATGTCTTCAAGTAAAGACATTGAAATCACTACTCGCAACCGGCAGCTTTGCCCACGTTGCCGGGCGTCTGGTCATGCGCTTATGCTCACCACCACCCAGCACCAAATAACCATACGCATCGCCAATGTGGCTGTGTTCGTTCTTATTCGGCACGTCGCGGAACCGCTCTTGGCCGCTGCCCATGCTGACACGGCTGAAGTGATACCCGCCAGCCAACGCTTTACGGGTACGGCTGCATTTTTTGTCTACAAGCAAGCCGGGTTTCTTGTCGATAAACCTGATCATGGGTGCCGCCATAGCTTCGCGCCGTGTCTTCCAATCGTTCGTTGCGGCGGGCCGCGCTAACATGCCAATGGTCTTCAAGAAATCAAATGCAGTGACTTCATAAATCTGATCGCGCTGTTGACCAGCCGGATCACCCCATATCATCACCTCTGCTTTTGGAAACATTATTTCCAACTCAGCTTTAAGACTGTTGCAAAACCTTTCCAGGCCCATATCGAACGTCACCAATTCATGCAGTATCCGCCACTGACCAGACGAGTGGCGCTGACCAAAACATGCGGCTGGCGTTAGTCCAAAGTCTAAACCAATCTGCACGGGCAGACTTGGATCGTACTGCAACCCGTCTACGGTCATCAGATCATCATCGTATTCCGGTGTAATGCTTTTGCCTTCTTGGACGTATGTGTATTCGCCTTTTGCGTAACAGCGAATCCAATCAAGGTTTTTGCCGCCGACAAGCTGTTCATAGTAGCCATCAGGTAGATTGTGGATGTTCTCTGCCACAGGATTGGTCATCCACCACTTGCCCGCGCTCTGCACAAAGCCGTTGAACTCTGGTTGATCAGGCAAGTTATCGCTCGACGTTTCCAACACACCTGACGGTTGCCGGAAAAACTGCCACGCAAATTTACCGCCTGGGGCTTCCTTGCCTTCCGCCAGCTTGTACCAGTAGTGATCCGAATCCATTGGGTTTGTATCGGCCCATATCCCCCGCCACGTTGCCCCACCATCTGCCTGTGTCGGGTATCTGCCGACACGGTGCGATAGTCCATCAATGATTGCCTTGGGTAACTCGCGGCACTCGTTGATCCATGCCCCGGTCAATTCAAGACTAAGTAACTTCCGTACATCCTTGGGCTGGTCGAGGGCCAGGAAGATCACTTCGCAATCCACGCCATGCGCGTCACCACGCGACGGTAACTTGATGTGATGGGTAATCGGCGGCGACCAGTGCGCGTTGCCCCAGATATTCTCTGGAAAAATCTCCATCCATGTTTTCAGTGTCGTTGTCTTCAACATGGGGTAACTGTTTCGGACTACGGCAAACCGCGTGTAACGGATGCCATCACGCGGGCTAGGCTTTTGCCTGACGGCCCGCAGCATGATCTCCGCAGCACAAGCGTAACTTTTGCCGCTGCCAACTGGTCCCATAATCCCACGCACGAAACTGTCATCGCGTAGAAACTTCCAGACAGTCGGTGCCGTCGAGAAATCTAAGTTTAGATTTGCAGCTTCAATATTATTCATAACTCAATTCATAGGGATGAGGGGCAACCCAAGACCAATCAAGTTGAAACCCCTCATCCCCGTTATCGCGGATCATTCCGCGACTTTTTCCTGTTGTTCCTGTACTTGCGTAACCTCTGGCCCAACCATTGTGATGCCAACAACGCTGGGCGTGTTCACATCCGCTTTGTGTTGTTCCAAAAGCCCCGCGCTTTTTGCCAGCACGCGCAAGACGCTAATCTTGTCGTGCATTTCCAACTCTAACGATGGCTCACCATTCTCTGACTTTGATACGCGAATCTTCTTGATGGCACTGGCTACGTTGTCCGGTATGTCGGCACTAGCCTTGACCTTCACGTTGCCCTCAGAATCCCAACTCAGCACATCCGTAATGTTGGCCCGCGCTATGTCAACCAACGCTTGCGCTACACCTTCCTTGTTGTGCGCGATAACTTGGGACCGGCCTTTCAACCGATCTTCAAGTTTACGCACGCCACCGAATCGACCTGTTGGGCTTGGACTACCAGACATTACTTCACCACCTTTGTCGCCAGAACGGCATGGGCTGCGTGATGCCCAATGTCTTTGTTGATGCGCCAGCCATCCTCGACATACGCATCAATCTCATGCCATCCAATATACCGCGCTGTCAATTCTTGCCAATCCCCTTTGGCTTCGTGATAGTCATCCGAACGGTGCTTTGTTTTTGTCATAGGGCTTGGCAACCATCAGGACGCATTCGAGTTCCCCGTTATCGTTCATCTTGGGCAACGGCACAGAATCCAGAACAATGTTGAACCCTTCGCCAGACTTCCAAGGAAACATCGCGCCTATCTTGTGGCCGCGCTCCTTACCTTCACGGTCTTTCTTCATCGTCTTCACTTCAAAATATTCAGCCATTAAATCGCTCCTTCAGTTTTTCTAGGTACAAGATTGCGTCCATCAATTCTTCTTGCGCGTCCTCAATCCATTCGAGGACCGGCTTATCAGCATCGGCCATGGACACACCGAATCGCTGCATTCCTTCGTCGCTGCGCTGGATAAACTTTGCCAGCACGCGGTTGACTACAGGGTCTCGAGTGTCACGCACTGCGGATACTCTGTATTTGCCGCTGGGTAATAGCGCGGTCTATTGCCGTCAACGTCATCATCCGCCGCTGGCACCGCCACGCTATGGCATCGCGCATTTCTGCCCAGGCCGGAAACCATTCACAGGAATCCAAGAGGCTGCTTAAACCTTCCTCGACGGCATCTGCCGGGTACTCCCGCAATTTGTCTACATAACCGGCCAGCATCAGGTCCATGTGCGCGGCATCCAGATTGCGATGCTTCATCATCATCTGCATCTGCGCCAATAGCTGCACCAGCCGCCCTTCATCAGCGGGCTTAGTGGTCTGCAAGACGTAATCTTTGGCACGCTGCAAATCTGCCACAGTCATGTCAGCGGGAAGTTGGATGCCAACCAGATCGAACTCATTGGATAATCTTTCTTCGATCTTGAAACCGCTGTGCCGCTCCAATGATGTCACCGCGTCCCGGTCTAGGCTCAACGCGCTCTGCCGTGACTCCCTTGACTCGATTATCTGGTTCATCTTGCCACCTCTCTTGGTTCAACCACGTTGATGGGTGGCATGTGAAATCAGGGTCCGGGCTGTATCGGGCCAACCCAGCCATGATGATTCCGTGATCCACCTTCTTGATTGCTTTCTTATACGCCTTGCGTGCTTCGCCCTTGGCGACACGCCTAGGATATTGCGCCCAAAATTCTTCAAATTTATCGGGGGGGTTATATACAGATACGTTAGTATCTGTATCTATAGGTGTGGGTATGGGTGTGGGGGCATCCGTTTCGCATTTCTCCACAGGTGCGTTCGCATTCTTAGTTTTCTTTGTTTTCCGTGGCTTAGTGTAGTCCCTCTTGTGCGCGTTGGCTGAGTTTATCTTGGATCGGTTGACAACATACGACCGCTCTTTAAGTAATCTTTTCTGCGTCCAACACCCGTCTTCAAGCGTCCAGAACTCCAGCACCGCATCCTTGATATTCTTCCATTGTCGCGGCCCTAACCCTGCAAATCTTGCCAGCAATTTATCGTCATCAGGCAGATTACAATCAGGTCTGCGCCATGCCACCATCAGCAAAAGCAGATACGCGCCATGTTCCTGTGTAGACAGGTGCCGTGTGTCTGCAAGATACGCATCGGTCCACAGCGGCATACTCGGATAACTAGCCATGTTTCCACCTTCCCACTTCATCACCTATCGCGTCCCACCCCGTGCGGCTGGTACGACTGAACAACTCCAGATACGGGCCGGGATACAGCGCTTCGATGCGTTCATACACCTCGTCGGGCTTGCGGCTATGCTCACGCCTGGGGGACATCACCACCTGATGCACGCCACCACTGACACGCTTGGGCTTGCCTTTGGTTGCAATCAGGCAAAGCTCGACATTCTGCCGCGTGTGATAGCCTAGCCCCATAAACAAAGAACCGGATCGACTATTCGTCTTAACCCACGCGAACCCAACCGTCTTAAATGTGAATCCCCAAGCATCAATAAGCTGCAAGCCCTGACCAAGCATCGAATTGAGAACCCACAGAAATAAAACACTGTCATCAGCGGCAAGACCGCTAACAGACATACAATGAAGATCATCCTGTTCCATAACGTCGTAATGGTTCTTCGCACTTCGACCTTCCCCCTTTGCACTCCGCGCCTTCCAACTCCACGGTGGGTCCGCCAGTACCACGCCATACCCACTCATAGCCCTTCCGCCCCGTACTCAACCTCACTTTTACGAACACAGACCGGACAAATATCCCAACCACCCGCAATCACCCGTGACCGTGGCTCTAGCCGCCTAAAAACACCGGCTGGCCCGTGTGTTTCGATACTCGCCAAGTAGTCTTCAACCCGCTCATCGCGCCAGATCATGTGTTCGTCCCTGCATCTGTCGCATTCAAAGGGGCTAACATGACCATCACGCCGTTGCTGACGTTCTCCCGGTCCCACCTCATATGCAGATCGTGAACTAGGTGATCGTTCGTGATCGCGTTGATGTGCTGAAGTGTGTCTAACAGGCATTTCGCTATGTTATCCAAGTCACGCACGCGCTTGTCGGGCGGTGCTGCCAAGATTTCGCACCGGACAGGCATGTCAAAAGGCGGCTCAAGCGTCCTATGCAACGCTGCACACTCGTCCAGATACGCCCGGTACTGCTTCGTGCGGTAAACACCACGCGATGTGTAGCGCCACAGGCGATTGACAGACGGTGGATAGCGGAACAGATAGACGCGTTCATTCATATTTGCCCCGTTGCTCGAATAAGCCGCTTAAACTGGTTTAAACGGTCCTCATTCGACTCCTCGCGTACCTTCAACCCGTTCACACACAGGTCGATAATCAAGTTACCCATTGATCTGCGCTCCAAAGCGGCTTGCGCCTTCAATGCTGCGCGTAAATCGTCGGGTAAACGCACCGTTGTCTGGTGAAAGCTAGTCATTACACTCCTCCGCTGTGGCTCGTATCACTTCAGCTATATCAAGCTCCTCGCGGTCAAGTTGCTTTCGCGCATACCCAGCGCTGATGAGCTTGTCCATGCGTGCTGTAAGGCCCGCAAAATGGACGAGAAGGGCTATTGCAACGGGCAGTTGCTTGCCCTCTGGTAATGCTTTGATTGCGGTGGTTGCGGCGGTTAGCATGAAAAACTCCGAAATATTTTTGTGATACCCCCTATACATGACCGGCAGGGCCGGGGGGGCAAAGGGTGGGTCAAGTCATTGTAATTGCTGATCTTTTTTATCATCTGTCACATTTCCAATCGACCATTTAGCCTTGCGACGGCTGTTTAAACGCTACCATTGTCGGCGGTGCGGATCGTCGCCGGTCGCGGCATTCTGATAGGGCCGCTATCGCTGCCGCTTTGCTGCTCTCAATGTCATGGCATTGGCTGGCGTCATGGATAGCGCGTTCATTGACGATGCGAACCTCACCTGTTGTGGCGGTCACTTGATGGCAATACCAATGCGCCAAAGCATTAGCATCAACTAGTGACAACCCAACCCCTACCAACCCGTGCTTACCAGAGTCGCTGTCCGCCGTTGTTTCCGCTGCCGGGAGATCGTCTTCTAATATAGGTGCCGGATCATTCTTGTTGAGATCGTCGATCAAATCGTCTTGCGTCAACCGGGCGTCATATATGATGCGCCAGACGGCACCCATGACATGCCGCCATTGCGGGTGATCTCTAAACACGGATACACGCTCTATATAACCAAGCTTTTTTGCTTTCTTAATCATCCGCGCAACCGCGCCGCGATCTGTATTCGCCACGTCTGCTATCGTTTGTTGATTGGGATACGCGAACCCCTGGTTGTTCGCATACGCGCAAAGCATAGCGAACTGCCGCATTTCACCCGGTGTAAACCCTTTTCCCTTACCACGCGTTCCCTTGCTATCCCAAATCACCCGCGTCGGAATGCGAGTGTACAGCGATGGCGGTCCGCCTTGCGCGGCACCTATAACGGGTTCATCTGTCATATAACTGACTCAACCGAATCATTTAGCTTATTGACAGTGTGATACCACATGTGCCACAACATGCATACGAGATCATTTTACGATCAAAATGCACAACTAAAAGGAATAGAGAACAATGTTTACTAAATTAGAAACTACTGTTTACCAAGCCGCTGTTGAGATTTGTTTAGGCGGCGACTATTCAGTCGATGCCAAAGACCTTGCCGCCTTGACCAGCCTTGATGTCAAAACCGTGAAGGGCGTGATGGGTTCTCTGGTTAAGAAGGGCCGTATGGTTAGCCACGGCGCAGAGATACGCGGCGGCCAAGTTTTCCATGATGCTTTCCCCAAGAACGCTTTCGGACAAATTTGTAGCTTTGGCGAGTGGCGATAACCCCAACCCAATCGCGCTCAACGCGCCGCGCCCCGGATGCCCACCGCGCCGGGGTTGCGGACGTGAAAAAACGAAACACAGGAGAAGACAATGTTTATCAGCGAAAAAACCCAACCGACCCCGGAAGAAGTTAGGGCTATCCTTGAGAGGCAAGAAGCCCGACAGCGGTACGCCCGCGAACAGCCCTTCTTCACCATCAAGGGCATCGATCGCATGTTCGATGAAACGTATGTGTCAGACAAAACCTATCAGACCAAGGAAGCGGCACAGGCACACTGCCGCTCCAGCGAATGGGTCGAAGAATGGAAATTCGACCGCGTCGAGGCGTGGCTGGATAACAGCACAGACATAATTCACCGCAACGTGAAAACGGGCGAAGAAAAGAAAAGCCCCGGCACCTACGCGCACGGTGATCGCTGCTAACCAAAAACCCCATCGCGCTCAACGCGCCGCAGCCCAGATTTAGCGCTGGGTTGCGGACGTGAAAAAACGAAACAGGAGCAAGAATCATGACCAAGTATCGCGTAATTGAACACCGCTTTGATGACCGCAAGATAATGTGCGTT
>Ga0080013_1001238_pt1 | contig 34517 bp, 48 predicted proteins | sample ETNvirenome_6_85_FD_69236 | JGI IMG/M metagenome (GOLD analysis project Ga0080013, IMG submission 69236) | Marine viral communities from the Pacific Ocean - ETNP_6_85 (SPADES assembly) (version 2) | ecosystem: Environmental > Aquatic > Marine > Oceanic | place: Pacific Ocean | collected 2013-06-19
AGACATATGAACAGTTAATGAAAGGCTGTAAATGAGTTATTGTGACGACAAGAAATTAGTAGTTGAATTGACTAAAGAAGTGAGGTCTGCTTTAGAGGCTGATCTTCAATCAGGCATAGAGGATATGATTGAAATACCTATAGACAAGTCTGAAATGTTCGATGATAAGATATCTGTTAAGAAAGAAAAAGAAAGATATGATGAGCATACTAAGTTATATAATTATTTGCTTGAAGGTAGCTTAAAACATTTATATGAAAGCAATAATCCGTTTATAATACCTGCTGAAGCTATAGATTTGAGATTAAAATGGATACAAGGAGTATTTCAAGAAGCATACTTTCAGTCTACATTTAAAGATAGGCGTAACGTATATATGTCTGGCTTAAATAACCATGATAAGTGGGATGCTGGAAAGATACGATATATAAGACACAAAATACAGGGATGGGAAAAACATGCTGAATTAGAAGGTAAGGGTCTTAGTAACTATGAGAATACTGTAAAAAAACCTATTATCGTAGCGAGGTCTCTTGACCCTAAGGGATATGCTGCTGAACTTGTAAAAATGACAGAAGAATTACTTGACTCTTACTTACAACGTGGATACCCATGGAAAGTAAGTATTATTGATCCTATAACTGGAGAAAAGAATCCCATTGCTTTAGATAATATAGATAGACGTATAAGTGGGATAAGCGCAAGAGGAAGCGTTCAGGGGATGACTCAGCAACAAAGCACTATGGCTGCTGTGCAATTATCGGAAGAGCTTCTTCATAGTGAAGTAAGAAATATTATACCTAGAGATATACCTACTGATCCTAAAGAGTTTATTAAATGGCGTAACTCTTGGAAGGGCAAGCGTTTCTTTGAGCAGATTTCTGTTGGTGAATCTGAAAGGCACGAGATTGGTATTGATGGTTCAAGATATGTTATGATACCTCTCCATCCAGATAAAGTTGGAAAGAAACTATTAAGGCAACACCGTAAAGGACAAATAAAAGAAGGGATTCTTTCTAAAGGATCAGACCCAGGAGAGAATGAAAATGCATACCTAGTATATAGAATACCTGATAATGTAGGTGATTTCTTTGATGATATAAGAAAAAATAATCTTATTACAGAAGAAAAATTAAAAAAACATTTAATTCCTACTGAACTAGAAGAAGGGTTATTTACAGCTCAAGAGCATAAAGTATTTAAATATGAGCCTATGCCTAATAGTTTTGCTCCAAAGAGAAAGTATGCTGACTGGCGACGTGGAGTACAATTTAATGACCAAACTTATGAGCCTCCTAGCAGTTGGATGCCTGAGATGTGGGAATCTCTTAAAATGCAGAGAGATTGGAATGAGATTATATTTAATAAACTGTTAAAAAATGATTTTAAAGAAGCTTTATCAGAGCTTCAGTATTTTATGAAAACTGTTAATAACCAGCTTGTAAAAGCAGGATGGAATGTTGAAGATATAGAAAATATGATGGAGGGTATTAACAGTATGGGAGGATTGCTGTACAATATTCATGAAGACAGTGAGGGCAACTTTATGACTTCCAATATGTATGCTAGAAAGGCTTCTAAATGGAGCTATGGTCATATAAGGTTTGAAGAGCCAATATACCAAAGCATGCTGGAAGAAGCCTATCATACTATACAAACTGCATACTTACCTGAAATGGAGGCTCAGTTAGCTGTCGACTATAATATATTAGCAAGTGAAGAGGCTAATGAAGCTGAAAAAGCAGAATCTCTTGAGCGAATATCTGAAATAGAAAACAAAAAGAATTTTTATGAAGAAATGTCAGCAAATATGGAAAAACGCTTATACAATGAATCTGATGGAGATGCTGATACAAATGAAATGGTTCTTGCAGGCAGGATACTAGCTACAAAAGCAAGAACATTATTCACAGACCATAAACAAAGAAGAAAAGATAGGTCTGTACATTCAGAGTATGTTGATCAAGCTTCTAGAACAATAGAGATTATGAGAGTAAGGACTCAATTACTTAAAACTGTAATGGCTTTACAGCATAACCCTAAACTTGCTGAATATCTAGTGGATCAAACAAAAGCAGCTTCTGGAGATGCTGATATACAAGCGGGACTTTTAGGCTTAAAGTATGGTGACGAACAAATAGCAAAGATGCTTCCAGATAGATGGGATATCGAGGCTGTAAGAACCTCAGGTTTAATGTACAGAGGATATAGAACTGGAGCCAATTTAGGTATGTGGACTGCCGTTCCTAATAATATGCAAAGAATTACTGGGGTTATTAACTATGGAGCTAAGCCTGTGTTCAGCGCAATGAGAGCTCTTAGCTATGGAGACCCTGTTGGTAATTTTACTGTAGAGCAGCTTCGTGAACAGGTCGAAGAAACTGGAGTACTACATCCAGGAAATGCGTTTGTTGATATGCTCACTTTGGGTATGGACTTAGGAGGGGATTCAGATTGGAAAGAAGGTGTACTTCCATTAATAGATATAGCTAGATTATTTAAAACATTAACTCTTGATAAGTGGTTAGACCAAAGTAAGTCATGGGATAAGATGTTATCTACAGCAAGGTTTAGGGCGACACAAGGTGAGATAATACAGATTAAGGAGTTGAAAAGAGTCAAATCTGAATTATATAATATAGTCCATGGTTCTTTTAAAGATAATAAAAGAGAACAGGCTAGATTAGAGAAAAGATTATTAGATTTAAAATTGGGATTAACTCAAGCTCATATTAACAGGCTTGTAAGATGGAAGTTAGAATACTTTCCGCTTACTGTTGCTGAATCAATTTTCACTATGAAAGGTAGTGAAGAAAGAATGAGGTCTGAATTTGCTTATATGGGGTTTGTGGAGGCTTACAATCAAGGTAGAGTAAATGTGCCTGAAACTGGAGAATGGAAATATACTGATTCTCCAGATGCTGTAGATATGGCAAGGCTGTATGTATATATGAATTTATTTGGCATGACAAAGGTTATCGCTCCTAAAATGATGAGAGGAGCAGTCGGAGGTTCAGCATTCCAATGGAGACAATATGATTATAATGAGATAATTGTAGAAATGGAAGTTTTGAGAGCTGCCGCTTTATCGCCAGAGTATGCTGAATCTTTTCCTGCTCTTGGTTGGGGAACCTTATTAACATATAGAATAGCTCTGCAGGTTGCAAAGAAGATGATAAGAGGTGGGACTCATTCAGCTAGGTTGCTTGGAGTGCCTAAAGAAAGAGTATTGTATTGGCAAAAGATGATACGGATGAATAAAGAACATGATGATAAAAATCTAGACAGAGCAACTACGTTTTTACTGACAAGGGGATTAGCATCACTTGCTTCTAAAGCACTATATTTTAATTTCGCTCCTTATACTGTAATGAAATCGGTTAGCACATTATTACGGACAGCTTTAAGGGATAAAACAAGGGTAAGAGGATTAATGGGACTTGAAAGCCCTCTTATTTCGAGAGCATTGACAATAGCTATTGTTACTGCTATGGCTGCTGGATTGATGAGAAGTGGGGAAGATGATGAAATAGAAGACTTTATAAGAGATTGGTTTCCAGTTGAGATACTTACATTATATTTATGGCTGGCTGACTTTGGAGAAAATATATACAGAGGGGCTAAACCGTATCTGCCTACCCCTGTAAGGGAACTGGCTCCCGGCGCTCCGGGTATGGATGAAGCTTACGAGATGCTAGACGACTTTATGTCATTCTAAAAAAACGAGGCGAGCAACAGTTTGTTAAGCTGCTACCCGCCTCTAGCCCGTTAACCACAAGTAGGCTAATTCAAGAGCTTAGTTAGTTTATGTATTTCGGTATTAAGTTTCTTTAACAGTTGTGATATCTCGTATAAAATTTCCTTTAAAATGGGGTCGATGTTTTTCTTCTTATTCATCTATCCCACCCCCTATTTCAAAATAGATTTTATACACTCCCAATTTTATGCATGATCTATAGCTAGATAGGTGTAGTTCAAACCATAATATTGACGATAGTATATCAACAGCATATACTAGTTGTACAATAAATGCTTTGATTATGTAGTGTTCGATTTTTATTAGAGGCTCTAAGTTGAAATCCCATTTTTTCTCTATATCAACTTTCTTCACTGCCATTTTTTCTCCTTTCTTGTTCCATATAGAGTCCATACATTGCTATTAGTATGGCATCTGAGTTGTACAGTGTAACTCTTTTATCTGTGTATCGTGATGCTATTTCTTTTAATGTTCGTTTACGTTCTTGTTTATCTTTAGGGAGACTTATGTTGAGTTTAGTTTTCCAATACTTCATCCATTTTTGTGGAGACACCAGTATCGTTTCTATATTATATGATGCCAAGATTCCTTGCCATTGACCAAAGTTCTGTCCAAACTTGAATAATGAAGACCTACCATCGTGTGGCATTGCGTGTACCTGCTCTAAATATGCTAATGTCTTCATATTTTTATCAACGTATTCAGAATGTTTTGATGATCTGATTATATCAGACATTCCTTCTACTGTCTTTGGACACTTTATAATAGTGTGGAGGCCATTTCGCCAAATAGCCAATCCACCACTTTTGCCCGGGTCAATTCCTATTATTGTCATTTTCAGCCATATCTGAGTTCATATAGAATTTACATCTGCCACCATTAAAACCTATCATATGAGTACCAATTTTACCATACCTACTCTTAGATACTATTATTTCACTTTTATATGGGGAGTATCTTTCACTGTCAAAGTTATGACCATAGAATACAAACATTGCAGATTCAGCTGTTTGTTCTATTACACCAGATTCAGCATAATCGCTCATTCTGGGCCTCGGGTCTAACCTCCTTTCAATTTCCCTGTTCAGTTGTGAAACTAATATAGCACTGCAGTCTTCTTCTTTGCATATCCACTTATATTCCTGCATTATTTTCTCTATCTCGAATCTTCTGCCTTCTCTCACTCCATTGACATCAATCAGTTGGATATAATCATCTATAATAACATCGGGTTTGTATCTTGATATCTCTCTTAGACATTCTGACAGCCCTCTAATGTTGTCATACATCATAAAGCTGCCATAATCTTTCTTTATTTTATTAGATGTGGATTCAAACTCTTTCTTGTTAGTCTCTGATAGGTCATTTCGTCTTATATTACCGTATTCTAAGCTATTACTTTCCATTACCACCATCTTCTTCAACATTTCTGTGTTGCTCATCTCTCGATTAAATAACATTACTCTGTATCCTTGCTTAACTAACCCCTTTACCATATTGATTACTAGAGTAGTTTTGCCATGTCCCGGCCTGCCTCCTAATACAGTTATTTCCTTTCTTGTCATTCCACCAGCAAACATATCAAGATGTGCTAAATTAAATGGGATAAGATTAGAGTCTTCTTTTACTACAGATTTCATCTCTTCCACTAAGTCTTCTATATCTTTTATCTTAGATGGTTGTATCTGTCTCAGTTCATTTATGAGTTTACTGTGTTCTTCTAGTATGTTCCCCACTTTCGTATAGTCTTCATAACTTGCATTAACAAGGTTGTGAGCTGATTTAGCAGTCTCTCTTTGTATGTATCTTTCCCAAACAATTCTTGCATATTCTTCTACATTTGCGGTTGACGGTACAGACTCTACTAATCCAGTAATATAGTATGCCATGCTTTCACCTTTGACATCTTTTACTTTATCATTTAGTGTTATGAAGTCTATTGTTATTTGGTTTTTGTATAGTTCTTTTACAGCTTGCCATATTATTTTATTATCATCTTTATAAAATGCATCATCTTCCCTTACCCAAGCCATTCCTATCTCATGCTCTCTTGCTCCACCATTTATCATACATCCAAGTAAAGCTTGTTCAGCTTCATCTGAATGTGGGAGTAGTTTTATTTCTCCGTTTGTATTTTCCATTTTATTCCTCCTGAAATAATTGAAATTGTGTATTTGGTTCGTAGTTCATTATAACATATTCTTTTCTTTCTTTGTCTCTTGATTTCTTTGTTGCCCCACTATATTTCAGCTTTATTGTTTTTAAGTTATATTCAGAATACAGTTCTTTTACTTCATCTCTATGATCGTAACTAATCATAAAGTTCGCTCCACCGCTGTCGATTTTATCAACGCACTCTTTTAGTCTGATATGATCTTTAGCGTTAAAGTTATTCATATAGTAGTTGCCTTTATCTGTTGCTATGAAATAAGGTGGGTCTAAGTACCAAAAGTCTCCTTCTTTTGGATCATATTTGTCTACTAATGTAGCGAAATCGAGGTTCTCTATTGTAGTCCCACCTATATGCATTTTTGAATATTCAAGTTCATCTCTCCAGTTCTTATTCATATCCTTATTCATTGAGAACGGTGTATGTATAAGTTTGTTGAAACTATGTCTTATACAATAGAGGTACTTAGCTGCTTGTAAAGAATCTGGAATTACTATATCCTTTTTCTCCTTAATACCCTCCCTGAAATCTAAGAATAATTTTCTCGATTTAGGAAGCCAATTTAGGTAATAGATAAGCATATCAATGTCTTCTATCACGGACATATATAGGTTAACAATATTATTGTCAATATCATTAACTACATTCCAAGATGCTTTAGTCTTCCTAAAGAACATTGATAGACCCCCAGCAAATATTTCAATATATCTTTCATGGCGGGGGATGAGCGGAACAAGTATTTTGCTCAGCTCATACTTTCCACCATAATAAGGTATCACTATAGGGCAATCATACCAATCAAGGCTAGGCACTTGCCGCCCATCTACTAACTGCAGGATACAACTGATTTTCAATGATATGAGTAGCTTCAGTCTTCCTGTTCATGTTGTGAGATAGTACATTTGTACCTACATTCAACAAATCCCAATATGTCTTTGGTTTATCAGCTATTAATCTGCCTGTTATGACTTCATTAGCCTGTATTGGGAACATCTTGATGAACTTTATTATATGTTTCTCTTTCAAATCGGTGTCGAATAAGATAGGAAAATCATCTTTAAAGATCATCTTTGTTTTTTCCATAGTATTATCTATTACAGACTCTAGGTCATTCAGAGATATGTTATAGACGCTATGCTTGTTAGTATATTTACCAACAACTACACCTATGACTAATCCATTACTGCAAACTATTCTGAAAGCTCCAGACATAATATTTACTCCGACAGTTCCATTGTAGCTATTGTCAAATATAATCTCCGGTTCAATGTTTTCATTTTTGCCAAGATTAACTTTATGTTGTGGAAAATGCCATTTAACACGAGTTCTTGCTCCATTATTAAATGTAACAGCTTCTTTAACTTTCCCTTTATTCTTCTTTATAATGGGATCAGCATATTTCATAACTGTTTTATTATCAACAAGTTGGTACTCATCTGTCATACAGCTAAGAACCGCTCCGGTGTCTTCCCTGACTATGAATTTGTATCCAGAAGAATCTATTTCTTTACCTTTTTCTGGAATCCCAATTGCTGGGACTTCTGTCACTGGGAACATTACTGATTGTAAATCATTCATTTTTCTCTCCTTGTTCATGATTTATTACGGGAGGCGCAGTACCTAACATACGCCTTTCATTTTTTCTAATACTGTTTGCATTAGAATTTCTGTTTTGTATTATTGATCTTAGATACGCAAATCCTTTTCCTTTTGCATAGTGTCCAGCTTGATAGTACTGCTCTATGCCCCATTGAACTGCTGTATCATCTATGTCTCTTATGCCATATAGAAACAAAAAGTATGTTCCACCATCTTCTGTATCTATGTTATTTACTATTAATTTTGATATATTTCTTATGAGTTTTACTGTTTTTTTGTTTCTTAAGCTTATTAGGTCTTTTATTTCTTTAGATTTATTGTATTTTTTGAAATAAGAATATCCGCACGAAGGACACTTAAATGTCTGTGAGTCACTTATCTTCTTCATAGTCTTTCTGCATATTATCGTGTATTATATTCAAATTAGTAAATACTGGATTATTCTTGTTGTCTCGTATATTTTTATGAGCTTCTATAAATTCTTCAGCAACTTCTAGTGAAGTTTTCCCAGTTAGTTTTGAAAGAAAACCAACTTCTTCAACTAGTTCATCTTTTTTGTTATTCTCACATAGATACGATATGTATGCCATTTTTCCCATTGTATTTCTCCTTTATTTATTATTATAGAAAACATTATTTATTCTTCTTCGTCTGTCATGCTTTTGTCATAAGCAACTATTTGAGCATTTGTGTCATGATATTTGTTTTCAGAATCTTCACAAATAGTACATACTTCAGCTCTGCCTACGCCATGTTTACAGTTATGTTCTCTCTCATACTCTGATTTTTCATCTTTTTTCATAGTATTCTCATCTCCTGGATCATGTGGTGATACCCATTTTACATTGTCTGGCGTAGTGGTTTCTTTCCCAACTATTGGTACATTAATGCTATAACTGCTGGGATAATTATCCATATCCTCTAACATTTCTTTATCATTATATTCATCAGCAGTAGTTGGTTCACCATCAAGAGCTGCTATAGCCACTCCTCTTAGATAAGCAGCATTTGTTTGATCATTGCACATTGATATTTCATGTAAAGCATGAAAATATCTATCCATTCTTTCTGATATCCACTTAACATGATTGTCTATTTTTTCTAATTTGTCTTGTATTTGTTCTTTCATTTTATTTTCCTTATATTATTTTAGCTTCTGTTTGTGAGGCCCATCTGTGTTTACCTAGATAAAATGCTTTATCTTTTTCTGATACATGACTAACTGATGTAACTAAAACTGTAGCAGATACATCACTTACATCTACCAGTACAGCTCTTGTCTCAGACTGTGTTTCCACTAGTTCCCCAATTCTTATGTCTTTTAAATATTTGTAACCTTTAGCGGGTTTCCAATTAGGCCCACTCTTTAAAGCCGTCTTTGCTAGTTTCTCAGCTTGATTGAGTTTTCTTCTCAACATATTACTTTTCTTCAAGTTCTTTTTCCCCCTGTATAATGTCTTCTTTTATTTTAATAAAATCAGTTATTATATTATGAAACATATTACTGTTATCAAAATTACTAAAGTGTTCACATGACTTTTTTGCATGAACTAGCGCAATAATAACCCATTCTATTTCAGATTTAGTCAGTTTTATTGTTGCTGATGATTCTTTCATAAAACTACTTCTTTAGAAACATATGGAGTACGAAAGAAATCAATCTTTTTCATAATATCTTTCGGTATATACCATTGTTTGCCTTGGTTGCCGTGATTCTGTAAGTTACCGTTGTTTTCGGCAGATTTAATGCCTATTGAAAGAGTGGTTCTTTTAACAGGATCGATAAATATAAACTTTTTGACTTTATTATCTTTAGCATATCCCATCAGCTTATTGTCGAATGATAGAAATCTACCATTCCATAAAACTGCTGTACGGAATGAAAATTCTCTTATTATTTTATCATCTATATGCTTGCCAAGAAATGTCTTACGGTCATTGACTATTGTATATATAGCTTTCATTTTGCTCTCCTTTAATAACTATAATTGGGGGAAAGGGCGGCTATCTCAATACCAAGGAGAGATAAGGGGGAACATGATACAATATTTGAGTTGAGCCGCCCTTATCTCAAAGTTACATTCATTGTATATTACAAACAAATATAATTCCTTAGTATTTTTCAGACACTTTAGAAGGGTACGTCTTCTTCAAGTTCATCTTCTGATAATACATCACCATCTGGCCATTGTATTACATTATTAACTTTGAAGGTTGCACGCTTCTCTTGTTGATCTGAAGGCAGATGCTTTGTTTCAGTAGTGACAAATTCATGTCTCTTTACTGTTATCAAAACAGGCTGACCACATACATCTTCTTCTTCAAGAAGAATGAGTTGCTTGACCTTCTTACCTTCTATTTCCTCTTCTTTGCATGACATTCCGAGGTTATCAAGAAGTTCAAAGTATCTGCGATTCTTACTGCTTGAGCTAGTATCAGTAAAGATAAAGAACCCATTATCATAAAAGGTTCTATCTTTCAAGTGAGCACATCCTATCGTGGACTGTTCATCACTTCCGTTACTAACTGGGATTCTTTCACCTGTCTGTGGATTTTTCCTGTATTCGTATCCATCCATTTCCCATTCAAGTTGTGTAAGTTTAGCAACTTCTGGAGCTACTTTGTAGGTCATGTTGACTACAATAGCTTCACCAGCTCTTGTGTTAACTTCCTTTGTGGAAAGCGATGTTATATGAGCTGGATAAGTCCCTTCCTCAATAGGTCTCCATTGAGAGTTGGGATCGAATGTTGCATCAAGTGTTTTAGCCATTATGTCTCCTTATTGTTATTTATTATTGGTTTTAGGTGTGATTGTGTACTTCTCAAGCAGTTTCTGGTATTCAGCTAAGAATTGTTCCATCTTCTTGCTTGGTTTTGTGCCTTTACCACCTCTCATATAAAGGCATGGTTGTACCATTTTGTTATCAGCAGTTTTTATAAACCTCTTTGTAGGTTTTCTAGTGCTTACAGTATCACTGTTTTTCAACTCAGCGATTGCTTTATCAGATAAAACACCTGCTGCTTTTAGTTCCTGAACATTATCGGATTTTATTTTACCCATTGTTCTCTCCTTTTATTGTGGTTCTTCCAAATGTCTCTGGTTGAGGCAGTGGAAGTTCTTCCATTGTGAAAGTGTGAAATGATGGATTTACAGTAAGAGCTGTATTCTCTTCTGTCTGAAATACCATCATTGGTTTTCCATTCAAGAGTTTAGTGCCTTTATACACTACTCTCCTAAATTCTTTTCCGTCATTGGTTCCTATAGTATAACATTCTTCTTCTTTAAGAAGTCCGTCATCATAGCTTCTATTCAGATTTTTCATTTTTATTATCCAGTTCCCTTTCTAATTTGGCAAATGATGCATTATAGTTAGCAGTATTAATGCTCTGGTCTTTGATTAACTCATGTACTTGAGAAAGTCTTTCTTCACTTACATCACCTGCTGCTATAAGTATATCATTCTTTTGTTCATCAGACAGCTCCATATCATCTACTTGGTTGCGGTACACATCATCTGCAATATTGAGATAGAAGTTGAAAGCCTTCTTAATACAATCCGTATTAGACGCTTTAATATCGTTTCCTATATCAACAAACTCATTTGTACCACGTTTCTTCTGTATCCTATGTGCTGCTACCATATCGCCTTCACGCCAGATACCTTCATCATACCATTTCAGTCGACCATGTATTACATAAGCTTCACTTCCTAAGTTCTCAGTTTTCTCTATTGTCCATGACCAACCAGGAAACTCTTTGTCTGCTATTTCTCGCATATATGAAAACTCTACATAGTCCATACCCATCTTCTTTTTCACAAAGGGCTTGGGTGTTGACATGTAAGACACTTTCTTATGTTTAAGAGTTATAGCTTCTCTTATTGTGTCTGTCGCAGCTAACATTTCTTTGTCAGCTATAACCACTGATTTATTATCCATTATCTCTCCTTATCTTTTCTTTTATTGTGTCTATAGTTGCTAAAATAAATAATAACATTCCTAATATCATCATTGCATCTATTAACAGATACATTAATGGCAATAGGATATTTGTTGCTAACCATTCCCCCATAGTATTTTCCTTTTTATTTACGTTTTTTTATTTGACTCGGACAAATTTCACTATATGAACAATATCCACACTCCCAATTTTCAAATGGAACTCCTTCTGTTAATTCAGGTATTAGCTCTTCTTCAAAATACTTTTCACCAACATCGTCTAACCATGTATTTAAATCTACCCAATATTCGAGAGCTTTATCCATCCAAGGGTTCATTACAAGCCTTTCTCTCATCATGCTTGTATTTTTATTATAGAATACTAAATACATTGCTAAGTAATCTGGGTCAAACCTCTCTTTAACCGCTAGTGCATATGTTGCTAATTGTAACTTATAATTATTAGCAGAATTTATTTTTCTATTCTCTTTATTTCCGAACATAGTAGACCACTTATAAGCCGCTGCTGTTTTTAAATCATATAAATTGAAGGTACTCTTTCCTTCTCTGCTAGTTTTAAATTCACCATAATCGAAGGTTCCTGTTACATTTAACTCTGGAATTTTAACTTTCTCTTCAATATATATATCATTGTCTGGATTAGCGTCTTGGTACTTAGTTATAGCTTCTTCTACATCTTTGTGTACTACAGTGCCTAACCTTAAAACTTTGAGCGACTTTTTATCCAATTCTTCTTTTGGAAAATCGAAATAAGAATATAGTTGTTTCCTATAACAGCTACCTGCTGATGATGCGTGAAATACATTTTTATCACGCTCTCTCTTCAAATTTATTTCTTTAAGATACTCACAATAGATAGATTCTATGTTCATTTTATCCCCCTTTTAAATTGTCTAAATTTAACAATATCTGAGTTTACGATCAATAACTAATAGTTTGGGGGCGAGGCTGCATCCACCTCGGCCTATTCATTTGAGGCATAGTTAACCTCTATTCTTTCTAAATGCATTTTTGCCCCCAATCATAGGCTATGGATAGTTACAACGATGCGTCATGCGCATCATGCACGTGCCACCATAGCCTAAGTTTAACAAATTTCAAAACCACCACTCTTTTCACAGAATTGTGCGAAATCTCTTACATTCTTTACACTAAATGGGTATTCTGCAATCCATGGTTTTGTTTCGCCTTCTCCATCACATCCATTGCATTTTCCTTTAACGAACTCATCATTGCGTATACCTTTCCCATCACAGAGATTACATTTTTCAGAATCTAGATCATCTAGTGTTTTTTCTCTATCAGATGCATATCTTCTGATATGACCTTCTCTGTCTGACTTTCTGATTCTTGCTGCTATTCTCTTTGCTTTTGTTTTAGATATCCTATGCCCATTATTCATTTCACCTTCTAGCATATCTTCTTCAGTTAGTATATCATCACACATGAAGGAAACATGGTTCCATAGAGGTCTCCACCACCATACATTATTTCTAAAATATGCTCCGGGAGTGTTCATCTGCCAAGCAAAATATGCTTTAGACTCTTCTTCATCATATTTACCCTGACCCCAGTTTGGTTGATCTGGAATCACATCTGTTTCAGGCTTTAAGCCATATACATCGAACCCCATTAGTTTTTCTCCTTATTTATTCTATCTTTTCTTGTTTTATGTTTATAATAGCGGGCCATTCTAAGTGGTAAAACCTTCTCTTCGTTGCATTTACCACAGCATCTTCCTTTAGGATTTACTGGCCAAGGGTTATGACCACCTCCCCAACCGTCTAGATCAGATGTTATTTTATTGCTACATATTATGCATATCATTTTCTTTCCTCCTCTTCATATATATAGTCTAAGAGGTCTGAATACTCTTCGACTAGTTTGATTATTTTGTTTTCTATTCTGTTAAGTCTAATTACTATACTTATGAAGAAACATAACATAAAGAGTACATAAGCTTCCCATGCTAACATAAATGGAGCTGTACTTTCCATCATAGATTCCCAATAATGTTTAAACATTTTTTGTCTCCAGTATATCTGTTATCTTATCATATGTTTCTTTGCCAGATGATGACAGTCTATAATAGTCCCATCCTAGCTTTTTAATTAACTTAATAAGTTTAGTTTTATCATCTCTTATTTGTTTGACTCCAGTCGGGTTTGCCATAGAATATGGAGGCCCGTAGTCATTTTCATGATTTAAGCATTCATCGCACATACGCTCATCTGTATCGCCTGATTGTTCAGTATATTCATCTCCACATCCACAACATGTCCATTTTACCATTTTGAACTCCTATAGTTATAGAAAACAGGCTGGAATATACCCAGCCTGCTTTCCAGTTTCTATTAATATAGTTTAATAGGGTTACGGTTGTTCCAGTTGTACACATCCTCTATCATGCGCAGATAGTCATTGACTCTTGTACAGTAGATGAACTTCATTGGTACTTGTTCTACTTTCTGCATCATCTTTTCATGTTCAAACTCTGGGTGTGTCATTAAGTCCATATAGACTCTCAGGAATGTTCTATGACGATATATTTTGTCATTGTATTGTTTAAATTGCTGTATTTTACCCAGCAAATCATGTACAATCTCCAATCCTTGAGTTATTTTGAACTCACCTCTGCGAAACTCTTCAAGCATTGTTTTATCATTCCTTCCTGCTAACACATTAATAAGTGTAGAGATAGGATACTGATATTGCTTTTTAAAGCCATGCAGTATGGAATAGTCTTGTATTCCTCTTTCACAGTAGTGATGCAGTGAGTCATACAATGACCATTTATCCTGAACTGAGTTAACCATGCCTATATCATCAATCTCCATATCAGAGAATCTATAATATATTGGCAGTCCCAGTTCCATACAGGTTATAAACCTGTGTTGGCCTTCTATTACTATCAAAGTCTTACCATTTTCAGAGACTAATACTTTAATCTCATTCTCATTAGTAAGGTCTTTGCGCTCAATGACTTCTTTCATCCTTGAGATTTTCCCCGGTTTAATAAGTCTGTTGCTTTCAATAAGCAGGAACTTATCATAATTGTCAGTTTTGAACACAGGAACCATGATTACATCATCTCCATCTGTAAGAGATTTCTGTTTGCGGTTCATCTTAAGTTCTTTAATCATAACTTACTCCTTAGTATGTTTATGAGTATACTCTTTTGTTTTTAAGAATATAGAATTGTACAGCTAGTGGCGCTTTATACTTCTTCTTCTTACCATTTAAGAGTATATAACCTCGTTTTCGTGATTTACTAACCTGTCTCGGTGTGCAACCAAGCTCCCTTGCTAGTTCTTTATTAGTTTTTTTATTTAACATTATTGTCTCCTTCACTATTTGTTAAATCATATGCAAACTGCCATCCACAGTCATCATCATACCATGATATTTCATCAATTGTTGTACCGCAATGTATTTGTATGTAATCAAAATCATTACTTTCTATGAAGTCCCAGTACCCTATTCTTAGATACCTAACATCATCAAGGCTGGTTTTAAAATGGATATCATCCTTGTTATAACCTTTCATGCCTAATAATAATACTATTTTGTTCTCTATACCACTTTTAGGTGGGTATTGTTCTGAGTATGTCATATTATTTCTCCTTTCTGCGATTTGCGAATACATCTTTTAGTATAAATGATATTGCTACAGCAAATGTGGTGTATAATACTATTATAACACAAGCTCCTAGAAATTCTGTAGTTGTTATAGACATCACTTATACTACTCCATTTCTTAGTTCGTCTGTTAAGATCATGTATTCATTTTTAACAAGCTGGTTGTCTGATTTAGATGATATTTGAGCTGCGTGGCTTCTTTCATCTGACTCATAATGCTCAGGCACCTCCATTGCTAGTGGAGGGTCTTCACCTTTAAGCCAATACAATGTTTTAATCACTGTAATATATATTCTTTCATGCTTATCACCACCAAGCCACCTCATTGAGGCTATATTCCACTTTAATGACTCAATAAGATTATCTACAGCACTCACAGTTTTAGCAAACTCATCAGTATTATGCATATACTCTATCTGTACCTCTAAGTCATCTATGCGGGCCTCCATATGAAACACCGCTGTCTCTAAGTCACCATATTGACTGAGTATCCTACTAACAACTCTAGCTTTATATTCTTTGAAGTTATATTCTTTCTCTTCACTCATAGTTATACCTCGATTAGTTAGGTGTTATTATATCCATGTCTTTGAAGTCTGGTGGTGTCATCATATCATCATCGTCATCATCACTACTATCTGATAAGTAATCATTAGCTAACATCACAGACTGTATCAGTTCTTTAGGTTTAATACCTATCCTTGTCGCAATAAGAGCTGACATTGTTGTAGCATTACTGTGAAGATTATCTAACTCTTCAGAGCTGGCAATTGCGCAACAGTTCTTTTTATCATTATCTATTATTCTGCCATGTAGCTTCGCAAGCATTGCTACTATTGTATTCACCGCTATCATTATAATCACCCGTTCACTTTTATTTAGTTTACGTTTCATGTGTGTTTCTCCTTTTATGGTTATTATGGTTCAAGTATAAGAGGGCAGCCTTTTATCACATGAGAAAGGAGCTGTGTTAGCACTTGCGGAGTACTATTGAGACTGCCCCCGAATTATTAAATCTTTTGGAAGAGTAAGCGGCTGCTGGTATAGCTGTGTGTAGTGTGACATGACGTTCACTTTATAATGCAACCAACAACCACTTACCCATTGTATAAGTTAATGCCCAAGTCGGGTGTGTATCTATATGTAATAGTAGTATAAATATGTAAGTATATGTATATAATAAAGGAAAAAAGCGAGAAAGAGGGCCCGAAGGCCCTCGATCTCTGAAGGTTACATGCCCTCTTCGGTTGCCAACTGATCCATCTGAGTGACCAGCTCGTCATCTTCAAGGGAATCGACTGTGGAAGGGGTTGCCAGGTACTGAAACCCACTGCCTGCGTGCTTGACCAGATGGTATGCCTTACCCTCGTGATCTATCGTGCCATCACTTACTTTGGCTTCGATGGGTACGATCTTCTCCTGATCGTCTGTCTTTACTGGTACTGTTACGTTGATTACTCTCATAACCTACTCCTTATTTTATGGTTAACTAAGAATCGGATTCTTCAATAATCCGAGAAAGGTTTCCGGGCTGACTTTGTCTACTTATCAAAATCCTGTAATTTTTTTAGTAATTACAACTTGGTCGAATTAGGTTTATCACTTAAATTAAAGGGTGGTTGGGAGGGAGAAGAAGAGGATAATGTGTAAGAAATGATAGACCCAAATAAAAAGAAAAAAGACAATGGACTTAAGGTTGTTCAGCAGTTATCTAATCATAACAATGAAGCTATTAAATCTCTAATAGCCCTAGTAAATTCATTAAGTAAAAGATTGGAAAAAGTTGAAAACCGTTTAGGTCTATAGTTGAGTAAGTCGATAAAAGAATTAGAGCTCTTGCCTGAAGAGGCTCAGGAGTTTGTACTAAGGAGTTTGTCTAGGAAATTAGAACCTTTGCAGATAGATGATGAAATATACATGATCCCTCACGAAGTAAATGATCTCATTGATAACTTAATTGCTCAAATACACGAGTTGCGTATAGAGAGCATGAAGGCTTTAGTTGGAACAAAGGGAAATTAAAGGGATAACTCACTGTGTCTATGAAGACATAGATGAGTTTAGAGAGACATATCCTAATACGGTAGTCAGGCCGGATTGGCGGGATTCGGATGAAGGTGATTGGGTGTACAGTGACGATGGCCGCATAGTGCAGTTGTTGAAAGTCAGTAAGAAGATCAGCCACCCTAATGACAGAAAAGTTTATAAGTTTGCTAAAGGATGGGTAAGGACTATAGTAGGGAGTTTTCTAAATAGACCTAATATAAAGATGGATACAGACTTTAGTTCACACTCAAATAGATACACTTTCAGTAAAACTCTAAAAGACACTAACAAAAGAGTTAAAGAAAGAACTAAAATTACTAAAAAAGAAAAAGAATTTGCTACTAATGTAGTCGTAGGTTTAGGAGCTGTCGAGGCATATAAAAATGCTTATAAAGAAATGTCCGACCAAAAAGCAAGAAAAAAAGCAACTGTTCTTTTAAAGCAGGAGAGAGTTATGAAAGAGATAGAGAAATCTGTATTAGATGTAGCAAAAGAAAAGGGCATAGACCACGAATATGTTCTCAGTAAGTTAAAGCATCTTGCAGATTTTAGTGATGACGATAATATAATACTGCAGTCTACAAAAGAGCTAGGTAAGATTGTAGGAACAACAGGTAATATTGTAAAGCAGAGAGAAATGGGTTTACTTGGTGTATTTCAAGGGTTTTCTGCGGGCGAACTCGAAGGAGCTGAGAGAAAAGAGTTATCTGCCGCTAAAGAAGATTAGGGGAGAAATTAACATATGTATATAAGAGATGCGGATGGCAATGGCATAGTATGCCCTCATTGTAAAGCCATTTCACTAAGAAAAGATGGATGGCAATATTGGAAAGGGGGTAAAAAAAGACAAAGGTGGTACTGCAACGCATGCGGTAGAAAAACAATAGCTCCACATATAAAAGAGGAATCACTGTTCTCTGTAGAAAATCTAGACCCGGAGCATATACCTATAGATGCATTAATTGAAGAACGGGAAAGAAAATACGAGGTAAAGCATAAATCAAAAAAAGGCAAGCAGTTAATAACAATTAACATAGAGATCGATGGCCCAATAGGTATATGTCATTTTGGCGATCCTCATGTTGATGATGATGGTACTGATATAGCAAGTATATACAAGCTATGCAATTTGATTAATAAAACAGAAGGGATGTTTGCTGGCAATCTTGGAGATGTACAGAATAATTGGGTAGGCAGACTATCATTCTTATATGGACAGCAGTCAATGTCAGCTAAAGAATCATGGCGATTAACAGAACATTTTATTAATTCAGTGCCGTGGATGTATCTAATAGCAGGGAATCATGATGTATGGACAGGAGATGGTGATCCTCTTGATTTTATAATGAGGGATCATCAAGGTCTATTTGAGAGATGGGGAGCCAGGATGAACCTTAAATTTCCAAATGGTAAGGAAGTAAGGATTAACGCTAGGCATATGTTCAAAGGATTCTCTATGTGGAACACGGCACATGGTGTGGCCAAAGCGGCCCAAATGGGTTGGAAAGACCATATATTGACTTGTGGTCATATTCATGTATCTGGATATCAAGTATTAAAAGACCCAGCAAGTGGACTTATTAGTCATGCTTTGCAGGTAGGCTCTTTTAAGATAATGGATGCATATGCTGAAAAGATGGGATTAGATGATAGAAATATATTCAATGCACCAGTTACAATCATTGATCCACGGTATGAAGATGATGATAACAGGTTAATTACTACACTATTTAATCCAGAAACAGCTGCTAAATACTTAAATTTTTTAAGGAAAGACTATGGAAAAAAAAATAGAATTTGATTTTGAGATATTGTATGACCCTCCATCTAAAATTGAAGTACCATTAGATAAAGCTATAAAAATGCTAAAATACTATAAAAAAGAAATGCCGTGGAATTTATATAAATTAACATCTAAGCAAGCTCATTGTTTAAAAAGAATATTAGCAATTATAGAAGGTTTAGAAGTCCCAGAAAGGTTTATTGAATAAATAATCCAAGGATGAACAGATGAACAGTATAATCACACTCTATTAATATGGCAAATATTAACAGTCAGGATGTAAACAAGGCAGAAGAGGCCCTTCAAATGGCTCATAAAGACCTTATTTCATTCGGGAAACTGTTTTTACCCGATGATTTCTTGCGAAGCGAAACTCCATTTTTTCATTATGAGATGGCTGATGTTATTGATGACAGGAATGTAAAGCAAGTAGCTATTATTATTCCTCGTGGTCATGGCAAAACTGTACTTACTAAAGCATCTATAATTAAAGATTTTGTATTTTGCGATAAAGATAACTTCTTGTTTTATGCTTGGGTGTCAGCTACGCAGAAGTTAAGTGTAGGCAATATGGATTATGTTAAACATCACTTTGAGTATAATGATAGAATAAAATATTACTTTGGCAATCTTCGTGGAAAGAAGTGGACAGAAGAGGATGTAGAACTAACAAATGGATGTAAACTTATTAGTAAAAGCAATGTCGCAGGAATTAGAGGTGGAGCGAAATTGCATAAAAGATACGACCTCATTGTATTGGATGACTTTGAACATGAACAAAACACAATCACAAGAGAAGCAAGGGACAAAAACGCTAATCTGGTCACCGCTGTCGTTTATCCGGCACTTGAGCCCCATACTGGGAGGTTACGGGTTAACGGCACGCCTGTACATTATGATAGTTTCATCAATAATCTACTCACGAACCACGCTAAAGCTAAGAAAGATGAAAAAGAATTTGCTTGGCATGTTATAACATACAAAGCATTTTTAGATGACGGCTCGCCTCTATGGTCTTCTTTCTTTAATAAAAAGAAGTTAGAAGAGAAGAAAAAATTCTATCGGGACTCTGGACAGCCTCAGAAGTTCTTTCAGGAATATATGATGGAGGTAATGAGTGAAGAAGACGCAGTATGGACAAGGCAGCATGTACAGTACTGGGATGGATACTACAAACATAAAGAAGGTCTCAATTATATAGTAAAAGATGGCAGTGAGATACCAGTTAATACATTCATAGGATGCGATCCTGCTACAGATATAGATACTAAGCATGCTGACTTCAGTGTAATCATAGTAATAGCTATTGATACAAATAATGAACTGTATGTATTAGAATACGAGAGACATAGAAGTGTACCAACTATAGGGAGCAAGAATCCAGAGGATGGTGAGATAATAGGCAAGAAAGGAGTAGTCGATTATATACTAGAACTACATCAAAAATATAAATGCATATCGTCTACTGTAGAAGATGTAGCTATGAATAGAAGTATCTTTCAAGCCCTAAATGATGAAAGAAGGCGCATAAATCGGTACGATATTGCCGTAATACCTGAGAAACCGGGCGGAACTAATAAGCGAAATCGCATTTATAGCGGCCTTTCGGCCCGTTTTAGTACCGGAACTGTCCATTTACGGAAAAATATGTTTGATTTGATAAACGAAATACTTACTTTTGGGCCGAAAATGGCTCACGATGACACAATTGAGAGCCTTTACTATGCGCAAGTACACGCATTTCCGCCAAACTTCAGTATGGATGAAAAAACAAAAACTTGGACAACATTTAAAAGAAAAGCAAAAAGCTGGGTAGTTGCATAGTGGCTGGAAAATCTACACATAAGATACAAAATCCTAAGAGCATGAAGCCTTCATCTCTTGAAACAAGAGCAAATGTAGGTACTTTACAGACTGATGTTGGAGGCCCAAAACATTCTTACTGGCAATCTTTTATGCCGAAAACAAAATCTTTTGTAAAAAAGAAACTTAATGTACTGTACTCACAAAGGAGGAAATAATGCCTTACGGTAAAGGAACATACGGCTCGACCCGAGGAAGACCTCCAAAGAAAGGGAAATCAAATGCCAAAGTACGGAAAAAGAAGCAGAGAAAGACTAAAGGGCGTAAACGCAAAGCTAGTTAATGTCTTAAACGAACTCATAAAGATCATGGATGTTACTATTATTGAAGGTCTGCGATCAGAGGAGCGTCAGGCAGAGCTTCTTAAAAAAGGTGCGACTAAGGTTAAATATAGCAAACATATGGAAGGAAAAGCGGTTGATGTTGCTCCGTATCCTGTTGATTGGGATGATCGTGAAAGGTTTCATTATATGGGCGGTATGCTACGTGGTATAGGCCACGAAATGGGAGTAAAAATCCGATGGGGCGGCGACTGGGATTCTGATGGCGAAATAAAAGATAACAATTTTGATGACTTAGTTCATGTGGAGATTAGAGACTAATGGCACGCAAATCACGAAAACTAGCTGATAAAGTATCAGACCTCTTCTTAAAGGCAAATAGCTCAGATAGGCAAAACTGGGAAGCAAATGCTCAGAAGAGCTACGAGTTCTTCCTAGGGGATCAGCTATCAAAAGATGAGAAAGACGACTTGCAAAGTGGTGGAATGCCTGATTTTATTATCAATAGAATAACTCCTGTCATAGAAATGATGAAGTACTTCACTACCGCTAATACACCAAGATGGCAGGCAGTTGGAGCAGAGCAAAGTGATAGCGATGTAGCAGCAGTCCATGCAGATATAGCAGACTACTGCTGGTATAATTCTAACGGTGGCAGTCTATATTCTAGTGTTATTCAAGACGCACTTATAAGAGGTGTTGGTTATATGCAGGTAGATGTAGACCCAGACCAAGACCGTGGAATGGGAGAAGTCGTATTTAACACTGTAGACCCATTTGATGTTTATGTAGACCCCACATCGAGAGATTTCTTATTCAGAGATGCTAATTATATTATAGTAAAAAAGGATATACCTAAAGAAGAACTACAGAGAATCTATCCAGAGTTTAAAAGAAAGATAAAATCAGCTTCTTCTGTAAATGTCAATCTTAGCGGAGGGTTCAGTAGTCGGGATTTTGATGATACTGATCTTACTTTTAGAGAAGAAATAACGGTTGCATACAAACAAGATGGTGAAGAAGATGAGATAATTGACTTATATGAATGTTATTTTAAAGAGAAAGTTCCTTTCGTAAATATATTTGTGAACATGCCGCCCTCGAGAGAAGAAATGGCAGAGATTAGTAAAAGGGTAGAAGAGGAAATAGCAGATTTTGCTAAAGAGATGGAAGTCCAGATAGTAGAAAAAGAATATAACTTAATGGAAGCTGTACAGAAAGGCGAAATAATTGAAGAAAGAGCTAGGCTTGAAATAGAAAGAGCTAAGAGAGATGCTGTAGATCAGATAGAGAACAAAAAGAATGTATTAACTAGCCAGTTAGAAGAACAAAAATCAAGAATAGAAAACAGAGTAGTTACAGAAGGTGAATTTAATATACTGATGGCTGATGAAAATTTGTCATCAACTATAGTCGATTCAGTAAAGTTTTATGAAGATAGAATAAAAATGGTAGTGACAGTTGGTGATAAACTATTGTATGACAGCGCTCTCGCAGTCAAAGAATATCCAATTGTACCATTTGTCTATCAACATACAGGAACTCCTTTTGCACTTGGAGCTGTATCTCCATTAGTAGGTAAGCAGAGAGAGATAAATAAAGCTCATCAAATCATGATCCATAACGCCAATTTAGCATCAAACCTAAGATGGTTCTATGAAGAAGGCTCCATTCCAGAAGATGAATGGGAACAATATTCCTCATCACCGGGAGCTTTATTGAAATACAGACAAGGATTTACCCCTCCCACTCCCGTCCAGCCCCTTCCACTAAACGCAGCTTTTTACAATATTACTCAAAATGCTAAACAGGACATGGAGTATACTTCTGGAATTTATTCGTCAATGCAAGGCGACACGGGTTCCGGGCCTGAGACATACAGAGGTCTGCTTGCTATGGATGAGTATGGAACAAGACGCATAAAATCATGGATGCAAAATATAATTGAGCCGTCTCTTGAGCATCTAGGGAAAATCTTTAGAGACTTTGCACAAGATACATATCAAGCTCATAAGGTATTTAGAATAGTACAGCCAAATAATATAAATGAAGAAAAAGTTGTTGAGATAAACGTACCAATCTATAATGACTACGGTGATGCTATAAGGAAATGGAATGATTACGCAACTGCAAGATTTGATATAAGAATTATGGGAGGCTCTACATTGCCTCTTAATAGATGGGCTCTTCTTGAGGAATACTTTAAGTGGTTCCAATCGGGATTAATAGATGATATAGCAATGCTATCAGAAACGGATGTTAGAAATAAAGAATCAATTATCAAGAGAAAGAGTGTTTATATGCAACTCCGAAATCAAGTAGAAGAATTGACAAGTATTGTCACAGATAGGGAAGGCACTATAGAAACACTTGAAAGACAGTTAGTCCAATCAGGTATACAAGATAAAGTAAAAGATGCTGATGTAAAAATTCAAAAAGACTTACTCGAAACAGAGGCTGCACAAAGCATGTTTAGAGAAAAGATGAAAAGCGACACTAACTTAAAGTTAAAAGAACTAGGCTTAGCAGTCTCAGACGCTAAGAAAAAACAAGCAAAGAAATAGTTTTTTTTATTTGTAGTTTGTGTTATAAGTTAAGGAGTAATTATGACTGAAGCTAAAACAGACAACCTTGAGGCAGATATACTTGCCGAAAGCTCTGAAAGTGAAAGTCAAGAAGCTGATAACTTTTTTGAAGCTCTTGACCGCAAGGTAAATGAAGGTATACTGGAGCCTGAAGAGAATACAGCCGATACTAATGCTTACGAACAGAATATGGAGGAAACCTCGGAAACGAGCTCTCAGGAATATTCTGAACAAGAGCATGACTGGGAGAAAAGGTATAAAGACTCAAGCGCAGAGGCAAGACGATTAAATGAAAGAGTCTCTGAATTTGAGCCTTACTTACCTATTCTTGACGCAATGAAGCAAGACCCAAATCTAATTTCTCATGTGAGGAATTATTTTGAAGGAGGAGGTGATCCTCCTCAGAGTATCAAAGAGCAACTTGGATTGGATGAAGATTTTATCTTTGATCCAGACGAGGCTATTGGAAATAGCGGTTCTGATTCTTCAAAGGTGCTTCAATCGGTTATTGACGGAGTAGTGCAACGCAGGCTCAAGGGTTTTGCCCAAGGTCAGCAAAAAGCTGCTCATGTACAAACTCAGGAATCTGATTTTCGACAACGTCATGATATGAGTGAAGAAGAATGGAAAGAGTTCCAAGATTACAGTAAATCAAGGACATTAACTCTTGACGATATTTACTTTTTAAAGAATAGAGATAACCGTGATAGGCAAGTAGCTGATTCTACTCGTAAAGAGATGAAAGATCAGATGCAAAGAGTCAGAACAAAGCCGCAATCCGTAGCCAAATCAGGCCGATCTGGTAAAGTTGAACGATCCGATGAAGATATAATCTTTGATTCGATATTGGGTGTTGACAAGGAACTAGAATCGGCATTTGGTTAAAAATTATGAGACCATATGCCTTAATTGAAAAATAAGGAGAAGGAAAAATGGCAGATGTATTTAGCCTCGAAAGTGGCTTAACTGAAACCTCATCGCCTTCTGGTCTTAGTCCAGCGTCATCCACCATTTCAACTGGTGATCTTCGTAGAAAATACAACTTTGGAGACAGGGTATCGGAACTAGCAATAGCTCAAGACCCTTTTTTCCGTTTTGTATCTCAAATAGCGAAGAAACCTACGGATGACCCTGAATTTAAGTTCACAGAAAGACGACCTTCGTTTCACAAAAGGTACGCCTATGTGACCGGATGGAGCGCTGCAACTTTTGCTGGCGACGCTGGCACAACGAATAACGCAGAAGTTACTTCTACGATCATAGACGGAGCTGGTGATATCCTTTACGTACAGATGGAGACTGATTATAAGTCTGCTGGCAACGTAACGAATATCTATGGTTCGACTGGCAATGCCTTTAAAGTAGGAGCTTCTGGCACGATGCCGGAGTTCTTCATGGAAGACCAACTCATCAAGATACCTTTCCAGAGTACTAATGCTGGAGCATCCACAGCTGCTACTGCTTTTCTGGTAGATGATTATCTTGTTGCAAAAGTTATTTCTGCAACAAAAGCTCCAAGCGTGGAAGCTGTTATACTTAAACTCGAGGTTGTGAGACCTTGTGCTGCCACATCGGGTAATGAATTATCTGGATGGGGAGCTGGAGGAACAGCTGACCAAAGTCTTGGAGGAGCAGGTACAACCGCAGCTGAAACTGCTAACTTTACGCAAGTACAGTTAGAATCAGCTCGTTGCTACGTAGTTGGTACTGCACACGGACAGGGTACTGGTTATCCTGCAACATGGAAGGATGCACCTTTCTCAACCAGCTATGGTCGTACTCAAATTTGGAAGACTGCAATGGCAATGGATAACACTACTCGTGCTACCGTGCTGAGGTATGAAGCCAATGAGTTTGGACGTATTTGGCGTGAGAAGTTGATCGAACATAAATGGGACATTGAACAAAGTCTGTTGTTTGGCGCACAGTACAAATCATCTGATGGTTCTTGGCAAACTCAAGGGGCAGTAGATTACGCACTTAGTTATTCTAATGTGTTTAGTCTGACTCTGAGTTCTAAGACTCAGGATGATTTCTTGGATGATCTAAGTAATTATCTTGATCCTCGGTACAACAACGCTAAAGCGACATTGTTCTTTGTAGATACTCCTACATACAATTGGCTTCACAAGCTTAGTGGATATTTCCAGAATAATCTTGAAATCTCACCAAACTTCAGAGCTGATATGTCTCTTACAGCAAAAAAGAAGGTATTTGGCATTGACATGAGTGTTATTTCTACACCTTATGGTGATATGAATGTAGCTCGCAATGTTCACCTTGATGGATCGGAAGTAAAGATTATTGGTATCAACATGAAGCACTGTAAATACAGACCTCTTGTTGGTAACGGTTTAAATCGTGATACTGCCATCTATGTAGGTGTCCAAACCTTAGAGAACAGTGGCGTTGACCGCAGGGTTGACTTAATCCAAACAGAAGCTGGGATGGAATGGCAGATGCCTGAATCTCATGCAGTCTGGAAATAGAGGAGGTAAGTAATGTCTAAAAGTAATGTACATATCCCTTTATATGGACAAAATGAATCAGGTGGAGGCTTAGGCGACTTAGTAAAAATACTATTTGCAGATTTCCCGGATAATACCAATCTACGTATAGTCAAGGAAACTTTTAATGTGACTGGTGGAGTTACTACTGAATTAAGTGTAGCAATACCAGAAACAGTTACTGTCTATGGAGGATATCTTGAAATCCAAAATAGTGGTGGTGCTGGCAACATTGATTGTGACTTAGGTCTTACTACTGGAGCTGGTGGTTTTGGAACTGCTTATGGTGACCAAGGCGATGGAGTCTATGCTTTTAAAGCAACTGAGTACATCAGCGTTGGTTCTGAGAAGTTCTTTCTATCATTTGATGCAAACTCACAAAGTTCAAGTGAAGTAACTCAGATTACTGTTTGTGCTTTAGTTGGCCTTTGTGTAAATGGTTAAGGAGGTGACTCATGGCAAAATATTGGGTCGCTAACAATCCTAATAGTGAGATTACAAATGCTAAGGCGCAGACGTTAAAAACTATTTCAGCTACTACTGCTACCGCAGAAGAGTTGAATTTAGTTGACAACCAAGTCGCTTCAGCTACATTCAGTATTGCCGCAGAGGCAGGCGAAGCTATAGTAGTTAGTATTCAACTACAGGATGCTGCTGGTTCAGATATGGCAACGGCATCATGTGTGTTTGCGTATTTATCTGCAGATTCAGCAGGTCAAACCGCTGCTAGCTCGTCTGGTTTAACAATAACATCTGGAACAGATGGATTAACTCAAGTATTAGTTGATTCAAATACACAGAATAATTTATTGTTAACTAGCGAAGCTGATGGAGATATTGATGTAACTATCACAGATGCCTCTACTGGCACTACAACTAATTATTTAAATGTTATAATGCCCAATGGTAGTATATCTACTAGTGGTGCAATTACATTTGCTTAATCTGAAGTAGTATACAAAGATGAGTATATGGGAGGCGTTAAGCCTCCCTATACTTTAAAAGTATGGCAGTAACAGATATACAGGCAACAGTTTTAAGGATAACTGGTATTACTCCTACGGCTAATAGTGTCGAAGATGCTCAGAGGTTTGTAGTATCTAAAATTCCTAAAGACTTATTATCATTTGCACAAAAGGCTTCATCTTCATCAACAGATGGTAGTGCAATAAGTTTTTCTGTAAATGATTCAATTACTGATGTTCAAAGGAATGGGTACAGTTGTTTAGAGATACCAATGGGTGATGCCATATGGGCTTTAGATTCTTCAAGTTTAAGATATGCAACTGCCAAACATCCAGTTTTTTATCATAAACAAGGAGGAGTACATTTTGCTCCTGTTACAGATGGAAGTAATGCAGGCTATGTATTTTATGTAGACTATTCACTTATAGATGATGATAGTGATCTAAGAAACGCAGTCATATTTCATGCATCTGCTAAAGAATTTTCACAGTTAGCTACTGATGGGTTGCCTTCTTGGACATCCCCATCTTTACCAGTAGCTCCTGCTTCACCTAATTTTGGCGATGATTTAACAATATCATCTTCAGCTCCTGTAGCTCCATCTATTCCAAGTTTTACATATACAGATGCAAGTGTGACTGATATTATTAAGCCATTGATAGATATATCTGATATGGCTTCTATGACAGAGAGTGCTCCTAGTTATACAAAACCGTCTGTTACTTTAGAAGCTAAACCAAGTGTTACTTCTTTATCTGTATCTGCGACGGCTCCTGTTGCCCCCTCGGTATCTACTATTTCTTATAGTGTAGCTACAAATGCTGATGCAAGCGCACAGGCAGTAAGTCCAATAACTGTGTCTACTGTATCGAAGGCAGATATTAGTGGGGATGTACCAACTTATACGAAGCCTGTTAAAACGGCTCAAACTGCATTTAGTGCTTATACAAGTGGATTAAGTGAAACTGATCCTGGAGTATTTAGTCTTGCTTCTGTACAGCCTGCAGCTCCAGCTGATCCTAGTTTCTCTACTCCAACAATAGCAGCGATTACAATAGATGCTTTACCATCAGCTCCTAATTATACAGCTCCTGTAGTTGGAGGAGATGCAGCTGAACTGTCAAGCTTAGATGATTTAGATACTGATAATACTATTGATGTACTTTTAGATCAGCCTGAATGGGATCAGTGGTTTGCAACAGCTGCTCATTTAATAGAAGATGAAGAAGATACTGAATTAGCATCTGTTCAGATACAAAAGATTAATTCATATATAAATGCATACTCACAAGCTATGCAGAACCAACTAAATATTTTTAATGAAGGTAATGCTGTGTATCAAGCGGCTATACAGAGAAATATACAACAAGCTCAGATAAATGCTCAAGATGCTCAGAATGAGTCTAACTTACTTCTCCAAAAAGAGAATCAAGAATATGCGGCTAAACTCCAGAAGTATAGTTCTGATCTAAATAAATACCAAGCTGATGTATCTAAAGAAGTACAAGAATATCAGCAAAAACTATCACAGTACAATCTTGAGTTAAATACATCTTTACAGTCTTGGCAGAAAACTGAATCTGATAATATTCAGTTATATCAAACTGATATTCAGAATGAATTAAATGAGTTTAATAAAGAGAATGCTAGATATCAGGCTAATATACAAGCTGAAATAGCGAAGCATAATACAGATTTACAGAAAGCGATAAACCAAGCTCAGATTGATGCTCAGGATGCTCAACAAGAAGCACGTCAGACAACTGAGATAGATCAATTTAATAAAGCTCAGGATCAGGCATTAGATTTAGCTAATAGGGCTAAGCAAATGGAAGATGATATTGCTAATAATAATATTAAAGTTCAAAAGTACACTGCTGAGTTAAATAAATATCAGCAGGATATTGCGAAAGAAGTACAAGATTTCACAAATACTTTAGGTAAAGAGTCCCAAGAGTATCAAAATAAATTAGGTTTATACAGTGCTGATCTGCAAAAGTTCCAATCAGATGTAGCTGAAAGAGGACAAGAGTCTACTGTTAAGTATCAGAATACTCAGTATTATGAGAAAGCATCTGATAAGTACTATCAGTGGGCACAAGCTGAGATAGCTCAGTATATTCAGAATAACTCTAAAATAATTAATCAAAGAATGGCTGCTCGTGCAAATAGGCAAGATCAGCGACAACAACAAAGGAGATAGAACATGGCAGATCAAGCAGTAAGTAGTTCTTCCGCGTCAATTTTTATGGATGATATAAGATCATCTATTGGTGGAATTAGTAATTACACTCCAGTATCATCAGATGATGATGCTTGGGTTTTCGCAGAAGTAGGCGTTGCTTATGATGGGACAGATATTTTAGATACAAGCGATTCTTATTTAGGGTCAGCAGCAGCAGTTGCTACAGCCGATAAGGTTAAATGGATAGCAATAAAGAATATATCTACTACATCAACAGAAGGTGTTGGTATATCTATAGCTGCAGGTGACGCAGCTTATAATACTATTGATACTATAATACTTGGGAATGGAGAAATGGTAATATTAAAAACTCCTAATCTTACAGTAGCAGGATTGCATGGTAAAGCTTGTACTTTAGATAGTGATGGTAAACCTAGTGCTCAGGGCACAGGAACAACAACTTGCCAAGTAGCAGCTATACTAGAAAATGTATAAATGACAGTACAAGAAATAATGGAAAGGTCAGGTACAAGAGAGACATCTCTAGCTATAGCATGGATGAAAGATGCTTATCATTTAGTACAATCTAGTATTAAAGAGAATGTTAAGACTCAGAAGTCTAATATAATAGATGGCATAAGAGATTATCCATTACCTGCTGATTTAATATCTATTAAGTCTATATCTATTAAAGATACTAGTGATAGTAAATATAAGATTATACGCAGAATGACTCATGCTCCTATTGTTGCTGAAGATACTGATCCAGAATAATGTCATACGATACTAATAAAAATTGGTTTTATGAGATATCTGGGAGAGATATCCATTTATGGCAATTGGTGGAGACAGCTGCTACTGATACAATAGGAGACCATAGAGTTAAGTTACCTGCTGAATATTATAGTAAACAGCTTATATACCCAGATGAGGATATAACTAATGGATTAAGGGTTGAATACACAGCATTGTCTGAGCCATTTGTAGATGAAGCTTGGGAGAGCTTAACATCTACTATAAGCGGAACAGGCATAGCTTTCGTAGATGGTGGAGGCAGTAGTGACACCATAACTGATACCGGTAGTGGGTTTGTTACTGCTGGGTTTGCAGCTGGTGATAAGATTAGAGTAATAGGTTCTGCTAGTAATGATGGTGATTATGTACTTACAGCTGCTATAGCAGGCACATTAACTGTAGCTACAGGATCGTTTACAGCAGAGACAGCTAGTGAGAGTATAACAATATATCAGATACCTGATGAAGATACCTCACCAGATGAGACTAACCATGTAAATTTAAACAGATTATTAAGTTTAGCTGTTGTTGATTATATAAAAGCTCAGTTAGCTGAGTTAGAAGGACAGATAGATTTAAAGCAGTATTATATGAGAGAATTTTGGAAGAAAGTAGGAGATAATGAAAGCAATAAGAGAAAGATTTCTATGAGTTTTCCTATTTCAACTTTTGCAGTAAAGTAGTTAAATTAAAGTGCTTGTATAAGGAGCATTCTCGCCTCGCAAGACAAGCAAAGAATTAAAGGAGAAAGAAATGGCAAACCTACAAAAGTTCAGAGCACACGAATCATTAAACATTTCGAGTGCTGCAACATTTGAACTTCAAACAGTAAACTCCCAAGATACAAGTTCAGAAGAAGCTAGTATATATGGCGATCTAAGTGGATACCATACTATATTTTTACAGCCTAGTGAAGATATATATTATGGGTTTTCAAGTTCAACTACAGCAATGCTTGGTACAGCAGCTAATAATCTTTATATAAAGGGAGGAGATACTATATATGAATTAGCTATCCCTCATGGTGTTGGGAGCACTATATATCTTCATACACTCGCGAAGACTTCTACATCAGCTATAAGATGGGCATTATCATAGGAGTATATCATGTCAGGGTTTAAAAGTTTAATATCAACAACAGCAGATTCAATATCATCAGGTGGAACTATAACTGGTGATTTAACTATTGAAGAAAACCTTACCGTTAGCGGTGATTTAACTGTATCTGGAGGCGGAAGTTTATCCTTTGATGAAGTATTAGAAGGTACGCTGGGAGTTACTGGAGCAGTCACAGTAGGCTCAGATGGTTCAGGGTCAGATGTAATATTTCATAGTGGCACTGCTGGAAACAATCTTACTTGGGATGCCTCTGAAGAAGTTTTACAGATTACTGGAACAAATGGGGCAACAGCTTTAGATGTATTAGATGGTGATGTGCGAGTAGTAGATACTCTGTACTTTTATGACAGAGGCGGGGAAAGCATATCATCAGACGGAACTGATTTAACAATAGCGGCAGGGACAGCATTAAATATAACTGCTGATGTAATTGATTTATCTGATGCTACAAAAGACATAACGCTTAATGCGGCAGTAGATGCTCTGAACTTTGATTCTAATACTCTTTCAATAGATGCGTCAAATAATCTGGTGGGGATAGGAACTGCGGCTCCGGGTGATTATAACGCTTCAATGAACAATCTTGTTGTCTATGAAACTGGTGGAAACGCTGGAATTAGTATTATTACAGATAATAATTTATCTGGTTATCTGGCATTTGGTGATGGGACTGGTTCAAATACCTATAGAGGCATTATTTACTATGACCATAGTACTGATGCTATGAGTTTTGGAACGGAATGGGCTGGCACAGGAGCAACAGTTGATATGTCAATTAGTTCGGCTGGAAATGTGACTATAAATGATAACACAGCAAGTTCTGCAACAGAAGGCGGCTCATTAAGATTACAATCAAATGATGGTGCTGTAATGGCAAGTGGTCATCGTCTTGGTGTACTTGAGTTTGCTGGTGCAGAAGATACCAGTAATACTATTACAGTAGGTGCAAGGATTGAGGCAATAACAGATGCCACATGGTCAGCCAGTGAAAACGGTGCTGATATGGTATTTTATACTACCGACGGGAATGCATCTCAGAGTGAAGTTTTAAGGCTCAAGGCTGGTGGTGCTATTTCATTAGGTACAGTTTCCGCAACAACAAGTGTAACTATACACGGTCCAGACGCTGGTAATTCAAGATTATATTTTGGTGACGCAACAGATGCTGGTGTAGGATATATAGATTACGACCATGGAACTGCTATGCTTTTAGGGGCTGGCGGTGCAACCAGATTAACTATTACTGAGGCAGGAGCCGTTTCCATTGGGGGAGATTTAGCTGTAGACGGTACAACCAATTTAGACAATACGGATATTGATGGTACTTTTACCCAAGATGCTGGTAATGTAGTATTCAATGAAGATAGTGGCGATTATGATTTTAGGGTGGAATCAAATGGTGATGCCAATATGTTATTTGTAGATGGTGGGAATGATGCTGTCGGCATCGGGACGGCGAGTCCTGATGGAAAGGTACACATCGAAAGCGGTAGTGCTGGAACAATAAGTACATTATCCTATGCTGATGAATTAATTATTGAAAATAGTGGTGCGGCTGGCATATCCATCAGAACTCCAGATGCAAATTCTGGTAATATCATGTGGCAGACAGACTCCAATGATACAGTAGCACGAATCCTTGCAGATTACGGTAGCGGTAGTGAATATTTAGCGATTGAGGTAGACGGCTCAGAAAAAATGAGAATCACTTCAGCGGGGGATATGACCCTCGGGACTACGGCTATTATGCAAGATTTTGGGGATGGTAGAACCACCCTTGCTATTAAAGGAAATGCGTCCGCTGATTATAGTGTCCTTGAGATGGGCAATTATGGAACATCTGGCAACGACCAAATACACGGAACGGTTTCATTTTATGACGGAGCCACAAATGTCTCGGCTTTTACATCCTACAGAGAATCTGCAACAGATGATGCTTATTTAACGTTCTGGACAAAGCCAACAGGCGGTTCATTAACAGAACGCATGAGAATTGACTCTTCAGGAAACGTCGGCATTGGAACTGATTCTCCAGACGGTACTGCTCATATCCACACATCAACTTCTGGCTCTGTAACTGCCCATGCTAATGCTGATGATTTGGTGGTTGAAGTAGGCAATCACGGTGGTATAAGTATTCTTACGCCAAATGATAAAAGCGGGACTATATATTGGGGTGCGCCAGCAAGTAATGTAGAAGCACAGCTTTATTACGACCATAATGGTCAAGAGATGAAGTTAGGCACTAATGATTCTGGTGGTTATTTAGTATTTGCCACAGGAACCAATTCAACAAGATTTAAACTTGATGACAACTCCCGCATCAGCCTATCGAATAATGATAGTTCTAATACCAGCAATACGATTTTTGGTAAATCAGCTTGGAATAATTCAAGCAATAATGGCTCAGATTACAATACTATATTTGGCGAATTAACTATGGGTACAGGTGCAGTAGCTGGAGCCACTTATAATACTGCTGTTGGGTATAAAGCATTAGAAGATATAACTTCTGGAGACAGTAACACAGCTATAGGTGCTTTTACTGGAGGCTCTCTGACTACGGGTCAGTATAATACATTTATTGGTGACCAAGCTGGTGATGCTATGACTCAAGGTGATTACAATGTAGCGATTGGTCATGCCGCAATGGGGGATGCAAGTACAACTGATGGAATAGATAAGAATGTTGCAATCGGGTCTTATGCTGGTGACCAATGGGGAGCGGAAGCAGTAGAAGGTGCTGTAGTAATTGGTTATACCTCTGGAAGAGTTATGGAAACTGAAGCTTCTAACACAGTTGCCATTGGTCGTTCTGCCCTCGCCGCCCTCACAAGTGGAGTTGCCAATATAGCAATGGGATACAATGCTCTTAAGACGATTACTACAGGTACTCATAACATCGCTATAGGCTATGGTGCTATGGATGATACTGACCATGGTGATTGTGCAGGGTCTGCCGCCAATATTTTCATTGGTACAGATGCAGGTGGAGGTGATTGGCAAAACAATGATTCTAATTATAATGTGGGGATAGGTGTAGCGTCTATGGATGCCGCTATGGATGGGGCAGAATATAATACTGCGTTAGGTCATAATGCTTTAGGTGGAATTACTACTGGAGATTATAATGTGGGAATTGGTGCATTGGCGGGAAAAGCCATTACTACAGGCGCTTATAATACTTTTATTGGTGCTGAGGCCGCTGATGCTTGTGTTCAAGGTGATGACAATGTAGTTATTGGATATGCGACAATGGGAA
>Ga0080013_1001239_pt1 | contig 34515 bp, 29 predicted proteins | sample ETNvirenome_6_85_FD_69236 | JGI IMG/M metagenome (GOLD analysis project Ga0080013, IMG submission 69236) | Marine viral communities from the Pacific Ocean - ETNP_6_85 (SPADES assembly) (version 2) | ecosystem: Environmental > Aquatic > Marine > Oceanic | place: Pacific Ocean | collected 2013-06-19
TTTAGCTGCTAGTATAGGTAATAGTAATAGTGCTATCACTTCTATCAATACAGTCTTAGCTGCTACATCTTCAGCATTGGCTACTAGTATTGGGAATAGTAATACTAATATTACAACTAATGCTAGTGCAATTACATCTATTAATACAGTTGTAGCTAATGTTTCAAGTGCTTTAGCAACAAGTATTGGTAATAGAACTTCTGCTATAACTTCTATTAACACAGTTATAGGAACTGTATCTAGTGCTTTAGCTACTAGTATTGCAAATCATTTACCTTTAGCTGGTGGAGGACTAACGGGTAATGTTAGTATACTTAATAGTTATTTAGAATTAAAAAGTACAGATGGAGGTTCGGGAACTTCCCCATCTTTTTATCTAGCAAGAGATTCTGCGTCACCAGCAGCGGGGGATAATCTAGGACAAATAAGTTGGTATGGTAGAAATTCATCCTCTACATATATGTCGTATGGTTATATACGAGGAGAAATAGATGATCACACGGCTGGAAGTGAAGATAGTAGTTTCTATTTTGTAAATGAAGTTGCTGGATCAGCATTATATACTTTAAAAATTGGTTCAGCGGGATCATATATACGAGGTCCAGTTAGTGTAGGGGGGTCATTATATGTTGATCAAAGTGGGGGAGGTATTCAAGTTAATACTAATACTTCTGTAGGAAAAGATTTACATATTGCTGGTGCTGCTGTAGCTGACTTAGTAAGTTTAACTGATGGTGCTAATATTTCGGTAAACTTTAATTCAGGACAAAACTTCCATCTAACTTTAGCAGGTAATAGAACATTAGATAACCCAACTAATTGTGTTCCAGGTCAGACAGGAAGTATATTTATTGTACAAGATGGAACAGGAAGTAGAACACTAGCTTATGGAACTTCATGGGAATTTATAGGAGGTACTGCCCCTACTCTAACAACAGATGCAGATGCAGTAGATCGTTTAGATTATATAGTTCGTACCTCAACAGCAGTTCAATCTATTTTATCACAAGGATATAGTTAATGGTTTTTAGTAATAATCTGTTAATGGGCGCAGCAGCGGCAGCAAGTGGTGGAGAGGCAGCTTATGTTCCTGGTGGGTCTATTGTTTTAAATAGTAGTGATGAATATCTGGTTCGTGATCCAACTTCTAGCGGTAACAGACGAACCTTTACATTTAGCTGTTGGCTTAAACGGGCTAATCTAGGGTCTAGTGGTGGAACCACTGGCAATAATATTTTTGGTGGGGACAGAACAGGAACTTATTCTGACAGATTGATGTTTGGAACTGCTGATGACGGTAATGACTATTTAGAAGCCTCGTTTCAGGATGGGTCATCTGGAACCTGCAAAACATCAGCATTGTACCGTGATCCGACAGCGTGGATGCACGTTTTATGGGTAGTTGATACACCACAAGAAGCAGCTAGCAGCCGTGTTAAGATTTATGTAAACGGTATTGAAGCGACTCTTAATTCACCTACCTATCCCGCTCAAGATTATGACACATATATTAATTATACTGAGAACCAAGCCATTGGTGTTCGGCCAGGAACTCTTACTCAGCAGCATTATGGTGGTTATCTTTCTGAGATAATTCTTCTTGATGGCACGGCTAGCACTCCTACTAATTTTGGTCAATTTGATTCAAATGGAGTATGGGTTCCTATAGACCCAACAGATATTATTACAGCAAATAAAGGAACTGATGGTTTCTGGTTAGACTTTGCTGACTCTTCAGATTTAGGTAATGATGTTAGTTATAGTGGATTAAGTGTTGGAACAGATAATAGCTTTACTCCTGTTAATATGGGTACTACTAACTCTGTTCTTGATCGTCCAGCAGATACCGCTCCTACTATAGGAAACTACTGTACTTTTAATCCAGGTGATCAGAACTCCAACATGACCCTGACTAATGGGAACTTAACTGTTACCAACACAGGAGCCGCTTCTTTCCAAGGGGCTATTGCTACTCAAAGAATACCCAATAGTGGAAAGTATTATTTTGAAGTTACTCTCCCAGGAACTCTGTCCAACCAATATATCGGTGTTGTTAATGAGGCTAACAAATGGGATTTCGTAACTGCTGCGGATGGTTCCACATCAGCAGGGTTCTACGGCTTTTATCCGATGAATACCAATTCGACAAAGATCAGTAATGGCTCTACTACTTCGGTAAGTGGCTGCAATGTTGCGAATAGTGCTGTTCTGGGATTCTGTATAGACAAAGATAATGATGAAATGTATATCAGTGCCAACGGCACATTTTTAACTAATGGCACTGGTATAGGTAATCCAGCTACTCGTGCAAATCCTATGCTAACTTCGTTACCTGATGATCTTTATATAGCAATGACTGCACACAATTCTGGTGGGTATAGCCTTACATTTAACTTTGGTGGAAGTTCATTTGCTTCGACTATTCCTACTGGATACAAAAGCCTTAATACTTCTAATTTTCCAGAGCCAACTGTAAAAGATGGAGAAAAGTATTTCCTTCCTATGACCTATGAAGGTAATGGTGCAGGACAACGTGTAGGTAACTTTATACCGTTTACAGATAGTCATACTGTGGATAATTCTTGTGTGTTTGATGAGGGGGATACTGATTATTTTACTCGTTCCGTATGGGGAACAGATACCGATAGCACTAAGTTTACATTTAGCTGTTGGGTTAAACGAGGAGCTTTAGGAAAAACTATGTTTGTTTCTTCAGGCCCAGATATTAGTAACCAAACCCTTATGCAGTTTGACGCAAGCGATAGACTAGATTTTATTCTTTATGTAGCTCCCAACATCGGCAGAATTACCAGTAATCGTGTATTTAAACAAACGGATACATGGACGAATATAGTTCTTGTCCATGATTCTTCAAATGGAACAGCCAATGATAAAATGAGAATGTATGTCAATGGCGTTAGAATAACTGATCTTCAGACTAACGATAACCCAAGTGGTAATTATAATAAGATGACCGTAAATGGTGCAAATACTGTTATTGGTTATGATTTAATTAGTACGGCTGATGCTATGGATGGCTATATGTCAGAGGTAATCTTTGTGGATGGATATGCACTTGATGCCTCTCCCTTTGGTCAGACTGATACTTCTACGAATAGATGGATTCCTAAAGAAGTGACAGCGGCAACATTAAATACTGCTGGTGGTGGAAGTAGTGGCTTTGGAACTAATGGCTTTTATTTAGAGTTTGAGACAGATTCTGCTTTAGGTACAGATACATCTGGTAATACTAATACATTTACTCCAACTAATATAGCTGCTGCTAATCAGACAGTAGATACTCCTACAAAGAATTGTGCAACGCTTTCACCCAGTATTGGTAGTGCTACACTTACTGAAGGCAATACAAAACTTGCTGGAGCAGGTGGGATTAATAATGGCTCAAGGTCGCAGATGGCACTATTTGACTACGCCTACTTTGAAGTTCTTATGGTCGGCAGGTCATCAGCTTCCCCTGGTGATGGGGATAGAAATTGTGTAGGATTCTTTCTTGATACTTCTAATGTAAATACCAATCTGACATCCAATTCAACTATGTGGGGAATAGACAATGGATTTACACCTTACTCTCAGGGAGTGGCTGGAACAAACCCTTCACTCTCATGGGCAGTAGGTGAATACGGATGTTTTGCGATACGTGGTAGTCAAAGTAGCACAAATATTTGGGTGGGAGAAGATAGCACCTCAAGCTGGGTAGGTGGAGGTAATCCAGTAACAAATAGTACTCCAACATTAACTATTCCTTATCCACCACACGAAATATTTGTTGGAGGACAAGGCTATCTATCTAGTGATATTATTCAGTTTAATTGTGGAGGACAGACTTTTTCACAAACTCCTCCAACAGACTTTAAGGCTCTTAGTCAAAATAATGCACCAGATAATACTGCTGGCATTACAGGTTTCTCTTGGATTAAGAATCGGGATGCTTCCGTTCATAATATTTTAAGTAATAGAGTTAGTGGTATAGGTAATTATTTAGAATCAGACTCAACAGAAGAAGAACAAGAGAATACCAATTCTGTCCAAAGATTTTTACAGCAGGGTGTTCAAGTAGGAAATATGGCCGCTGTTAATACTTCCGCTGCATCATTCATTCTTTGGCAATGGGCAGCAAATGGTACAGGTACAACTAACGATCATGGGAGTGGGGCTGATGTTACAGTATCAGTTAATACAACAGCAGGATTTAGTATTGTTAAATATACAGGAGATGGAACTTCTGGTCGTACAATAGGGACAGGATTAGCAGACCAAGTTGCTTGTATTCTAGTAAAGAATATTACAGATACAGGTGGGACTTATGAGTGGAGAGTCTTTCATCAGAGTTGGGGGAATACTAAGGCTGCACCTTTAAATGATATAGACTACCCAAATACATCTACAGCTTATTGGAATGATGCTGGTCCTGCAACATCTGGTAATTATACATTTACTGTAGGAAATTCTGATGAAACTAATAAGTCTGGTGATGACTTTATAGCTTATGTATGGGCTGAAATACCAGGATATTCAAAGTTTGGTTCATATACAGGGAATAGTAGTGCAGATGGACCGTATATTAATACAGGGTTTTCTCCTGCTTATGTTATGATCAAGAGAACAGATGCAGATGATGAGTGGGTTATTGTTGATAGTACACGATCTCCTAATAACCCTACAAAGAACTATCTTGCTGCTAACTATCCTGATGCTGAAAGAACTACTGGTACTCAAGTTGAGTTAGATTGGGCTTCAACTGGTTTTAAAGTGGTTGTATCTCATGCAAGAGTTAATGTAGGTACATACATTTATGCTGCTTTTGCAGCCCACCCATTCGGTGGGTCTGGAGTTGGACAAGCTAGAGCGAGATAAAATGTATGGACCCAGTAACTATTGCAGCGGCGGTTCAAGCTACACGGACATTGTTAAAATCTGCGCGTGGAATTTCGGATATCGCTCATTCTTTAGATTCGATGTTCAAACATCAAGAGGATCACGCTAAAAAGAAAAAAGGTAAGAAACCAAAAACTAGACAGCAACAAATCTTACGTATGCGATCTGGAGATAAAGACTATAATGATGATACTTCTATTTCCGCTGTTGCAAATGACGTACTAGAAAAAAAGAAAATAGACCGTGGTATAGAAATATTATCTAGAGAAATTGATAATAAATGGGGAAAGGGAACTTGGCAAAGTATCCTTGATGAACGTGAGAAAAGAATAAAAGAAAATAAAGAGAATATTAAGAAACGTAAAGAAGCAGCTAAAAGAAAAGCAGAAGAAGATAAAGAGTATTATAAAAAAATAGCTTCTTGGGTAGGACAAATACTTATTGTATTTGGAGCGATAGGTGGGTTAATTTGGTTCTTAGTATGGGCTGCAAATAGAGGAGTAGCATCATAATGTCTCTCTTAATAAGAGTGTATTTAATTTGGTCTATCTTTGCCGATCTAGCTTTAATAAGTGGTTTAGGATATATGGTATTTAATTAATGGAATTTGGTATTAGAGAATTAATACAGTTTGGTACACTCCTAGCTTCTTTAGCTGGAGCTTTTGCTGTTGTTAAATCTCAATTATCTAGAGTTATACAAGATATAGAAGCTATACAAAAAGAGCTATATATAATCAATACTCGTATAGATCAGGCAGATGCAGATCGAGCGGTAATTAAACATCAGAATAAAGTATTTAGTGGTATCTTATCTCCATCAAATTTAGAAAAGTTAAATATAAAGATTGCAGAACTACAAACAGAAATGAAAGTTGTACATAAAAATTTAGATAAACTTTATGAGATGCATAATGGTAAACACCCTGAGATTAATTAGTGTTATAGTTATAAGTTGTTTTATTTCTTTTTCAGCTTATGGGGAAATTGAAAAGGAATATGTAGGTAAAGGACTAGTTATAGCTTCATGTAATAATTTAGAGGATATGACTAAGATTGTAGCTTTAGATAAAATTGCTGAAGTACCTGCTAAAAAATTATTTATTTCTTTAATGAAAGAAGAAAAATGTGGTGTTCATATGCCTCCTATCGTAGTTCGATTAGAGAAATTAGAAGATGAATATATAGATAGTGATGGTAGAGAAATTCAAGTTTGGAAAATATTCCAAAATAAACTATGGGCTTTAATTGAAAAAAATAAAGTTCATATAAACAAACCAAAGAAAATTCAAGTGTAAAGGATAAAATTATGAGTTGGGCAGAAGTTAAAGCAAATCAAGTAATACGGGTAATACCTTCACCAAAGGCTATGATTATAAATGGGAGACAACATCCTTCTAATATTTTTAAGGCTTGGTCTGTGGATGAACTTATTAATATTGGTATTTACCCATTAGATGATATCACTACTAATTTTGATGGTAAAGTAGAAAAGGAAACTGGAAAAGTTAACTATGTTATTAATAGTAAATCAGTTTCTCAAACAAGAAATAAAGTAGATATAGATATAGATGTAGTGAAGACTAACGAAATTTCTATAGTGAAAAGTACTCAACATAAAATATTAAATTCTACTGATTGGTATTATATTAGAAAAACTGATAAGGGTACGGCTATTCCTACAGATGTACAGAATTATAGAGATGCAGTTCGTACAACAGGGGATAAAATGATAGATGATATTAATAGTGTAGCAGATAAAGCAGGATTTCAAGCTTTATATCCTATAAAGAACAAAGATGGAAAGAATACAGGTGGAACTTTAGGTGTATGGCCTGATCCAAAAGACTATAATTTATAAGGAATAATTATTTATGTCATCTTCTGACACAAAAATGGTTCCTCTCCAGTTTCAAGCTGGCATCAATAGAGAAAGAACACGTTACTCATCTAAAGGATATTGGTATGATGGTAATCGTGTTCGCTTTAGGGATGGTCAACCTGAGAATATAAGAGGGTGGGCTAAGAAAGTTAACTCTCAATTTGATGGAGTAGCTAGAGCTATTACATCTTGGGCATCTTTATCTGGAGCATCCTATGCTGCCTTTGGTACAGACCAACTCCTGTACATTTATAATGGTGGAGCTATTTATGATGTTACTCCTATAGCTACAGTTGTCTGTGTTAGTAGTAATTCTACTCATAGATTTGCTGTTAGCTCTGGTTCTAATCGAATTACTGTTGATACAGCAGGAATGTCTCCTGGTTTTAATACTCTTTCTATTACACAAAATACTCATGTTATTGTTAGTACAGCCAATAATACTAGTATTGCTGGTATTCTTTTAAATGGTAATCAGTTTAGAACTTCGGTTATTTTATCCACAGATGGTGATCCTGATTCTACTACCTTTAGAATGATTGCTTCTGCTACTGCTGATGCTACTACTAGTGTGATTACTACTGTAACAAAGTTTTCATGGCTTCTACAGGCTGGACAGCAGGAAGCTACTGAAGGGTTAGGTTATGGAACCTATTTGTGGAATGCTGCTCGTAAGGTCGCTCTAGCTCCTAATAATGGCTATGGAACACCTGCCCCTGTAGGTAAAGGTTTTACTACGAATGCACGAAACTGGTCATTTACTTTATGGGGTGAGGATTTAATTGCTAATCCTTATCATGGTAAAATATATCAATGGGTAGAAAATAATGGAACCAATACTAGAGCAGTTGCTATTACTTCTGCACCTACCGAAAACACAGTAGTTATTGCATCACCTTTAGATCAACGTCTAATTGCCGCAGGGACTATGACAGATACTTCTGTCTTTGATCCTATGTTTGTTAGATGGTGTTCAGATATAGAAACAGGTGGGTTTAATGAATGGATTATTAGAGATAGTAATACAGCAGGAAATGTAAGATTAGGAGATGGATCAGAGATAAGAGGAGGAGTTTATTCTCGTAATCAAATCCTGATCTGGACTGATAATGCTTTGTATGGGTTAACAGCAACAGGTGGTACTTATGTGTTTACTACTCAACAAATAGGAACTAACTGTGGATTAGCAGGGTTACATGCAGCCGTAGAAGCTGATGGTAGAGCTTACTGGATGAGCCAAACAGACTTCTTTGTTTATGATGGTACACTTAAAACCTTACAATGTGATGTAAAGAAATATATATTTAATCAACTTAATACTCAATATTATGATAAAGTTTATGCAGGATTTAATAAAGAGTTTACTGAAGTAACATGGTTATATCCTTCTGGTACTAGTAGTGAATGTGATAAATATGTAACATATAATCCTCAAGCCGATTGGTGGTCATTTGGTGATGCAATCTGGACTACTTGGGAAGATAAGAAAATGTTTGATACGATCCTTACTACAGGAAGTGGTTCCTATCTTTATGATAATGAACCAGTTTCAGTGTATACTGGTGATGGGCAAGCTATTGAATCCTTTATTGAAAGTGGTGACTTTGATTTAGATTCAGCAGGAGCTAGTAATAGTATGGTCTTTGTAGATCGTGTAGTTCCTGATGTCGAACTACCATTAGGTGGTAGTGTTAACATGCAGATATCCTTTAAACGATATCCTCTTTCTTCTGTTAGACCAAGTAATATTAAAGGTCCATTTGTAGTTAAAGCAGATACACAAAAAACTAGTATGCGAGGAAGAGGAAGACAAGCTTCTATTAAAATTGAACGAGGAACTTCTGTAGCTAATACAGAATGGAAGTTAGGTAAACTTCATATGGATATGATGGCGGATGGGCCAAGGTAAATGACAAGGGCAACAAAACAATCTTTTGTTCGTACACGTTATCCTGATTTTCCTGGTTATCCTCGTGTACTTACGGATGCAGATCAAAACTTTAAACATGCTTGGGATAATATTGGTCAATGGTCTGCAACTTTAGTAAGAGCTTTAGAAGAATCTGATACTAGAACTATTTTCTTTGTTGTGGAAGATCAACATAAAAGTATTAATGTACCGGGAAGAATACAAGTAGGAGAAGTAGGGGTATCAGTAACGCCAGTAGCAGGTGATATAAGGTATAATAGTAGTACCAATAAACATCAAGGCTATAATGGAACTAGTTGGAATGATATGTATTAATTATGGTTAAAGCTTTAGCAGATATATTGTCAGAGATTGAAGAAAGAAATTCTATTCTAGGTTTTAATACGGGAGGGGGTACTCCGTCTGATCCTGGTCAAGATGATACCCTTGATGAGAAAGATCAAGGGCTTCCGACTGATCAAGATTGGGCAGGATTAGAAGCAGCTACTATTGATACACATGGTCCTATTACAGAGGAAGAAAAACAACAGGCTAAATCCTCTCATATAGAGAATCAAACGAATAGGGTAGTAGAAGAAACACTTTACCAGCTATATACTCCTGAGTATATGAGTTTAATTACTAAAAACCCAAATATAACAACTCAAGGACTATTCTCTTCTATAATGGATGAAAAACCAGAAAAGGAAGAAAAAACGGTTGGGGATTATGTTATTAGTGGTTTGAAGGGGCTAGGTTGGATGTTGGGGCCAGCAACAGGTGGGGCTAGTTGGATAGGATCAGCACTTACACCATCAACGACAGGTGCTTTTGGTGGACCGAAAGGGTTTAAGGTAGAACTTGATCCATTAGGACTACCTCAAGATTTAGCTAAACGGGCAGGTCTAATTGATAACAATCTTATAGACCCAATAGAATTAGCAGAATTTGGAAGACAACCTGCTTCTGCTCCTCCTTCTTCTAATACTATGATGGCTCAAGCTGATAAACCTAATATGCCTGTTGCCGGTCTTGCTCCTCTTTCTGCTACTGCTACTCCTTCTACTCTTTCTCCTCCTTCTTCTGGAAGAAACACTGAAATTGTTGATGCAGTAACTACTATGCCTGTTGGCGACCTTGCTCCTACTTCTGCTAAAGATGAATTAGTAGCGACAGCTATAGCTCCTACTGCTACTCCTTCTACTCTTGCTCCTCCTTCTTCTTCTGGAAATAATATTGTTGATATGCTGGCTCCTACTCCTCCTGACCAAGCACCACCTTCTGTTGGTCGGCCTGATCTTTCTCCAGCGGAAACAGAAATCGGTGTTTCTACGCTGACGGCACCACAAGGACAACCATCATCGGCTCCAATGGGTACAACTTCTGTAGCTCCTATGGCTACTTTATCGCCTACTGAAATAGCAAGCCTACCTTCATCTCAAACTAGTCCTCCCAATCCAGGTATAGATATTGAAGACCCTCATTTTGAAGAGAAACCTTCTTCTAATATGACTTGGGAGGAAGTTAAAGCAGCAACTTCCTCAGTAATTAGTGATATAGCAGATGTTCTCTCTATAGATACAGATAAGGAACTAGCGATGACTCCACCAGAAACTCTAGCTCCTGGACAAGCGTCTTCAAAAACTTCTACTGGTACTCCACCACCAGATTGGGGAGATGGAGGAAATGATCAAGAAGATATTATAACTACAGCTATAGTAAATAATATTATAGATACTCCAGTAGGAGAGAAAGAGAAAGAAGCTGAACAGGTATCTAATTGGTCTTTTGATCCTTCTATGTGGTATCCTGTCGCACAAGGTGGAGCTATTGATGCCTTCAGTGTAGGTGGATTAGCGGGGATGATGATGCCTAGACAACAACAAAGTAAAAGTTTATATTTTAATGATACTCCAGGAACAGGAAGCACTAGATATAATTCTAGACCACCACAATTTTTTGGAAGACCGATACTTCCACAACCTCCACAATTTCCAGGTTTTATGGGACCGTTTGGCCCACAAAGACCACCTTCTTTTACTCCACAACAACCTCGTTTAGAGGCTGAAACATATTTCCATGAACATGAAGGGGGAAAGGTAAACTATCCTAACTTCCCTAAACCTTATGTTAATCCTGAAAATAAACCTAATGATTTTAAACCGGGATTCAAACCTCTAGTTGATCCTGCTAGACAACCTAGACCTTTCCAAACTTATCCTCAACCTATATTAGATGAGGCAGTTATAAATCAAATGGATACTAACGAGCAACAACCTGTTCCTCCTGTATCTATATCAGAGACTACAGCTACTGCTTTACAGCCTAACGAAATACAAGAAACTCAAACCACTATAGAGGAGGCTCCAGTGCCTAGAGAAATTGATATACAAATGCCACAAAATATTACAGCTACGTTGGACTTCCCTGAACAGGTTAGAGGTACAGCTAACTATGCACGAGGAGGTTTAACGGGGTTAGCCTATAACTATCCTGAGAAATATGGTATAGGTGGATTTCTTAAAAGTATAATTCCTTCTTTAGCAGGTGCAGCAGCTATGATGATTCCGGGAATAGGTCAACTCGCTAGTCCTTGGATTATAGGAGGACTTACTGGTGCAGCCACTGGAGCTATAGGAGGTGGTAAGAAAGATAGAACTTTATTAGGCGCAGCAAAGAATTTTCTAATGGGTGGATCAGGAGCTTCAGCGGTTGGAACAGCTAACCCTGCTTTACTAGGAAAAGCTGCTGTTCCTCCGGGAATAGGTCCAACAACAGCCCCTACTTTTATGGGTAACATATCCAATACTGCTAGTAAATTCGCAACTGAATGGGATAAGCTAGGAGCAGGAGAATTACTAGACAAATATAAAGGTCCAATATCCGCAACGATGGCAGCTTCATCTATAGTCCCACCACCTTCTGCTAATGTCGATGAAGTAGAAATTGAACAGATTAAAACAATGACTCCTGAACAACGCAGAGCTTATATTGAAAGTAAACGTAAACAATATTCTAACAAAACAATGCAACCTACTACATTTGCTCCTCCTAATGTAGATATAGGGTTTGATGTTACTACTGCTGCTGATGGTGGAGTAATGGAGATAGATGAAGAGATGGAGAGTGGGAGTTTTGTTCTTCCTGCTGATGTAGTATCCAACGTAGGAGATGGTTCTAGTGATGCAGGTCATCGTAGATTAGCACAGTTATTTGGTGGAGGTGATGACTATGCTATTGGTGGAGGAACAGGGATTCTCAAAGGCCCAATTAAAGGACCGGGTGGTGGACTTGATGATCTTATCCAAACAGGTATTGATGGAGTAAGAGTAGCAAGGCTTTCAACTGATGAGTTTGTTGTGCCTAAAGATGTAGTTAGACGATTAGGGAATGGTTCTCAAAAAGCTGGATCAGAAAAATTGTATGACTTTATGAAGGATGTTAGGTTAAAGAAACATGGAACTCCTGACCAACCTAAAGAAATGCATATGTCAGGGTTACGTAAAATGGTCTAACCATAGTATAATAGGAGTTAATACACTGAATGCAAGTAGAATTTTCTGCCATTCATCCTGATCACATTCTTCCCCTCTGGAAAAAGATTGCACCTTTATTTGAACGATTAGTTAATGAGCAAGGCTCTGATTCATTAGAGAATATTTTTGATAGTTTAGTTATCAAACAACATAATCTTTTATGGATGGCGTGGGAGAAAGATAATTTAGATAATATACTTATGGTTATTAGTACTAGATTAGTAGAAGGAGGTATCTTTGAAATTCTAGGATGTGTAGGACAAGATAGATATTTATGGATGAAATATTTTTCTACTCTTGAGCAGTATGCCAAAGATAATAACTGTACTAGAATTATGATTAAGAACGGTAGAAAAGGATGGCAAAGGGATTTATCAAAACAGGGTATGAAGATAACTGGATACACCTTTGAAAAAAATATATAGGAAAGATCAAATGAGTAGCATGATAATGAAAAGAAAAATTGACCTCTTTAATAAACTTTATAAAGAGATATCAGGTCATGGAATTAATGGTGATACAGAACTAGCGCATATTAATAAGTATGAAGCAGTAGTTCTTAAAGCTATGGGTGGTTCTGGAACTGTTAATAACGTAACAGGTCTAAAAGAATATTGGGGTGATGATCCTGAACCTGCTCCTGCTCCTTCTGGTACAACCACTGTTAAACAAGTTTCTGATCTTCCTGAATATTTTAAACCTTATGTCGAGGAGCTTTTTGCTACGGCTCAAGATGTATATGATCGTCCTTATAAAAAATACGAAGGTGAAAGACTTGCTCCTGTTAGTGCAGAACAAAAAGCTGCTTTCGCAGGGTTACGTGATATGTTTACGACTGTTGATGAGGAGACGGGAGTACGTAGTTTCCGTGATCCTACATCTGAGGGATTTACAGAAGCTACTCGTTTATCCGAAAGAGGAGCTAAAGGTTTTGATGAATTAAAAGAAGGTGAGTTTCAAGAAACTTATATGTCTCCTTATAAACAGGCCGTTACTGATATCCAAACTAGGGAGGCGGAAAAGAAACAAGAAGCTATGCGAAGAAAACGCCAAGGTGCAGCACGTATGGCTAATGCTTTAGGTGGTGGACGGTTTGGCGCAGAACAAGCAATGGCTAGTTTCTATGATCAACAGTTACTGGATGATATTCGGAAGAAAGGATTACAAGAATCTTATGAAACTGGTTTGAAAGTATTTGATGCAGATCGTTTAGCTGCTCGCTCAGGAGCTACTCAACGTGCAGGGTTGGCTACTGATGAACTTACTAGTGGATTAAAAAGTCTTGGTGCTTTACAGAGTACAGGTGAAACCCAAAGAGCTATTGCTCAACAACCTCTTGATATTAAGTACGAAGAGTTTGCTAGGCAAGAGCAATTTCCTAAACAAAATCTACAAGAGCTTAGTGGTATTCTTAGAGGTTTCCAAGTACAGCCTGATACCTATAACACTTCTCAACAATATAAACCTCCACAAAGTTTAGGCCAACAACTCTTAGCGGCTGGTACGCTTGGTGCTGGTATCTCTAAAGGACTTGGTAAATCTTTACTAGGTAATAAAGGGGGTGGTTTAATTAATGCTGCTAGTGGAGGAACTGTAAGTCCTAATCCTCAAGCTGCTATAGAGGGAGGAAGAGGATTTGGCGGTATGGGTTTAATTGCCGACCTGTTGAAAGACGTTATTGCTCAAAGACAATCTCAAGGATTACCTCTTCCTTTTATGAAAAACCAAAATCCTAATGAACAAATAGATATGGAAGAACAGGTAGGTATTTTTGCAGAAGCTGCTGGTGGTGGATTAATGTCGTTAGCTAATGGTGGTGTACTTGATGATGGTGATATTGAGTATACAGAAGATGTTAATGTTCAAGTTGATGAAACATATACACCTAGAGATGTAAGTCAACTTCCCGGTTTAAAGGGAATAGCGGCTCGTACTTTACAACGAAGTAAAGGGTATGATGAGAGAGGGAATCCTTTACCTACAGGTAAGGAACAATTACAACAAAGGCGAAAAGATATAGAAGGTAAATATCCCTCTGCTAAAGAACAAGAAGAAAATTGGAGAAGGACGTTAAAACAAATGCCTCCTCAAGGTGATGCTACTTCAATGCCAGAAATTATTTTAAGGAACCAAGCTGAAAGCATGGTAAAGGATATTGAAGCAAGTAAGGTTAAAAAAGATAATCAAATAAAAATTCCTGAAGGGGCAGATGATGAGTTAACTCAAGAAGAATTTTTAGAACAAGTTACTAGTACCTCAACTCCTTCTGATAGTGGGTTTGATTGGGAAAAACTATTAACCGGATTTGGTGAAGGCTTTGATGCCGCTGCACCATACCTCGCTTCCTTTGCAAAACAAAAAGGATGGGATGATTCAGCCGAAGGACTTAAAGGTATATCAGATGCAGCTTTACAGAAAGCTCAAATGGAGTATTATAAAGGTCTTGGACAAAAAGCTAAAGATTATAGAGATGTTGAAAGACTAAAGGCTGGTGCTAAATTTAAGAAAAATAAAATAGATGCTTTAGTTAAAAATTTTCAAGAAAGGTTAGAAATTATTAAAGCAAAGATTACGGCTGATGGAGCATCTTCAGCGGAATTAGACGCTGAAGCTGAGAATATAATAAAAGCTATGCAAGTTTTAGTGACACAGGGATACGGTACTGATTCTGTAGGCATAGGTTTACCTACTCCGCGAACATCAACAACCTTACCTGAGTAAGGAATAATATGGTTTTAAAAAACTTTTATCTTGATGGAAGTACTACTCCAACTGAAGTTGATATTCCTGATGCACTAGCTTCTAATGATCAACTTAGTAGAGAATGGGTAGAGTATCAGTATTTACCTTTTATGGATTCAGGTCTAGCTGCCGCTGAACAAGACCCTGACCATCCCCTAGCCTTCCTACCTGATTGGGCTGCAAGAGGAGCCTATCGCCTTGCACAATCGGCTAATGTTGTCCAGACCCAAATGGGAATGGATGCCGAAACTAATGCCAAAGATATTCAAGATTACCAAAAACATCTAGAGAAAGTACCTTATGATAAGCCTGTACTAGATGCTTTAATTAACATGTCTGAAGCAGATTCTATAGGAGAATTTTGGGATACTGCTGCTACGGGAGATGGCCTTAGAGCTATTGGTAATGTCGTAGGAGAATCTATTACTCAGTACCTACCTGTTATTGCTGCTACTATTGCTGCTATCCCTCTTACTGCTGGACAATCCGTAACTGCTGGTTCTGTTATTCTAGGTTCAATATCTGGTTTAGGAAGTATGGGTATTGAATATGGTGCCGCTGCTTTAGGAGCCATGAATGATTACCTACAAGAACAGGGAACTAATGCTAGGGATGATAAAGCTGTTGCTGCCGTCTTAGGTAATGAAGAAAAGATGGCAGAGTTTACAGAGTTTGCTCTTAAACGTGGTATTCCTATTGGTGTTATTGATGGCTTATCTATGGGCTTTGCTGGTAAGCTGACTGCTTCATTAAGGAAAGCTAGAAAAACGGCAGAGAAAAAAGTAAAAATATCTAAGACTACTACTTCTAAAGTTCCTACGAAAACTCCTGAACGTGCAGCTTTAGGTTTTGAAGCTTTAGCTATGCAACCTGCATTAGGTGGACTAGGAGAAGCTACAGCCCAACAGGTATCAGGAGAAGGATTTAAACTAGGTGAGGTAGCTCTGGAAACTATTGCAGAACTTCCGGGTGGTACAGCAGAAATTGGTATTGGTCTAGCTTTAGAAGGACGGAGAGAAAGAAAAGAAGCAGAGCTTGAAAAGCTAAAGCAAGATAACATTGCCTTTGAAAAAAGAAAAGCAGAAATGCTTAGACAGCGTAAAGGTAAAGAAGAAGTCTCGATGGTTGAAGCTGACCTTGAACAGGAAGGTATTAATCCTGAGACAGGTAGACCTGATGCAGAACAATATGAATCCGTAGCTTTCAATTTCAGGGGTAAACCTGTTAAAGAAGGGGAAGAAGCTTTTAATAGAAATAGTATTAACTTCTGGTTTAATGGAGAGATTAAACAACCTAAGAGTAAAAATCTAATTATAGATTACTTTGTCCGTAAAGGTTATATGAAAAAAGTAAAAGGACGTAATAAATATGTTTGGACTAAAGCAGCGGAAAGACGGGCTAACGAATTAAACAAAGGCTTTAAAGGTATACCAGTAGAAGAAACTACTCCTTCTGGATTTAAAGGTACAGAAGTAGATGAAGCTACTCCTTCTGACTTTAAAGGTACAGAAGATTTAGAAGCAACTGTAGAAGAAGCTGTGGTTGAAGAGGTTGCTCCTACTGTTGAAGCTGAACCTGCGGTGACAGATACTACAGACATAGATGCCCAACTACAAGATATACAGAAGAGAGAAATAAGAGTACGAAATAGATTAAATCGCTTAATTGAAAAAGAAGTTACAGTAGAAAATGAAGAAGCTATCATAGAATTAGAAGCTGTATTAGATGATATTCTAATGGAACGTGATCAAGTTCTAAGTAGAAGAGAAGAAGTAGAAGCTACTACTACTGAAGAATTACCTAGTGAATTAGTTGAAGCTTACAATGTAGCTGAAGACAAAGAAGCTAGAGTTGCAGACCTTCCAGGAAGTAGTGAGTTAGGCATCGCCCAGTATACTCCACAGAATAAAAGATCGTCCGGTTTAAAAGGTGCTGCTACAAAAGCTAGGAATAAATTTAATAGTATATTAAGAAGACTATATCCAGATAGTGATCAACAAAGAATTGATATTCTTACTCAACTTCAAGACATGCGGTCTAGTTCATTTACTCCTACTGGTGAAGCTACTCCCACCGTTGAAGTAGACGATAAGATAAGAGTATCTGAAAGAGCAAATGATGGCTCTGTGTTGGCATATACTTATAAAGGATATACCATAGAAAAAGGTGCTGAAGGTTTCCGGGGCATGTGGCGGCTCATCCCACCCGGAGAAAATAAAGCCAGTGATATTACGACAACAAGAGGTGAGCTTATAGACATAGTAGATACTTTAGAAACTAGTAAAACAGAAGCTACTCCTACCGTTGAAGCTACTCCTACCGTTGAAGCTACTCCTACTCCTAAAGTTACTCCTACGGTTCAACCTGCTTCTCCTGAATTTAGAAGTGCAGAACAGATAGATGAAGTTACCCCTGACTTTAGAAGTGCTGAACAGATAGATGAAGTTACTACAGATACAGTTACAGAAGCAGATATTGAATCCTCTGAAGAAATAGATTTTCAAACCGCACCTACTCCTGACGCTTTACCAGAAGAAGATGTTATAGATAATTCTTCACCTTTAAATTTAGAATTAATTACAGCTAATCTTACAGATGAGACTAGAGATTTTATAGAAGAAGTTACTCCTTTTAAATTACGTAGGCAAGGTGCAGATAGGGATGCTATTAGAGATGCGTATGAAGCTAACATAGAACTAATACGTACTGCACAAATTCATGCTATTACTAAAGAACGTATGCCTCTATCTCAAGAAGAGACTGATTACTTACAGAAAGCATTTGAAGCAGAGTCACAACTTATTGATAACATCATTAACAATAATATTATTGCTACTAATGATGAGCAAAGAGATCAGATTAAAGAACAGAATAGAATAGAGATAGAGAAGTTATCTGGTGAACAAATAGCTGGCGAAGTATGGTCATCAGCATATAAGCTATGGCACACTACTCGTGTAGCCGAAAAGTTTAGATCATATCGAAACTACGCACGTTCTATTATTGCAAGGCGTGAAGCTCGTGAAAGATATAATAACCTTGGTATGGTTCTAGCTGCACCATTATATGAGAATACTTCTTTAGAAGAATCAAAAGAACTTGGCCGTATGGCCGCTGTATTGGATGCATTATATGGAGCTAATGAAGATACAGCTATTCTTAACCCAAAGAATACTGATCTTGTAGATGCAAACGGAAACTTAAAAAGTACCATAACACTTACTATTCCTCTTGAACCTCCCATTCCACCAACTAAAGAAGGGGAAGAAGAAGCTCAACCTATTATGAGTAAAGAAAGATATAACTCTTTGCTTAAAGAACTAGGGGTAAAAGCAGGACAAACGTATACACTTAATGCTAAACTTACAGATAAATTTAAAACTTCTCAAGCAGCATTTAAGAAAATGTTTGATGTTAACATGGTATCATTTATGAACTTCATGCTTCAAGCAACTCCTTTACATGAAGGGATTCAACGTAGGTATGATGATGAAGTTATACCTTTAAAAGAAAAAGTATTTCAATCTGTTCAACAATATGTAGAAGATATTAATAAGTTATTACCTGATGATCAAAAGATTCCTAAAGAAACTGTTGATGGGTTACGTAATGTTAGAGAAGATACTGCCTTTACAAATGGTGCTAAAAACGAAACAACTACTACTCTTCAAAATATTATGGGGCGTCTTCCTAAAGACGATGAGAATGCAAAAGGTATTGTAGATACTTTGCGAAATCAAATACAAGTATTAAAACTTGTTAATGACCAACAGAAAGTTCTTATTGAACATCCTTATTATCTACCTCGTTTAAGGTATGGAGATTTCTTTTTTACAGTAAAAGAAAAAGGAACTGGGGAAGTTATCGGTTACTATACTGAAACTCCTAGTACTACACGTTTAAATAATAAATCAAAAAAGAAAAGTTTAAATAAAATTAGAGAAGACGTTAAAGAAATTTACCCATCAAATAAATTTGAAGTTGGTCCGATTTTAAGAAGAGATGCAGATGATGCTCGATCAGGAATAGATGCTACTACTTTAGAAAAAGTTAAAAGATTAGCATCTACTGTTGGATGGAAGCCTTATAATAAAGAGACTACTGAAGGGACTATGTTCAAACAAATTGACGATGAATTAGTAAAGGTAGGTTTTGGTAGGTTCCTTGCTCAACGTGATCAGAATGTAATTAGTGGTTACTACACTGAGGATAACCGTGATCATTACCTTCCTATAGTATTAAGTAATTATATTCGTAGTGCTGCTGATACCGCTTCTAATCTTGATTATATCCGTCCTATTCAACGGACAATTGAAATATTAAGAAAGGGTATAAAAGATGAGGATAATAATTACGTAGTTGAACCTCAAAAAACTTTAGCAGATCATGCACAACAAACAGAAGATTATATTAAAAGTCCTAATGAACCTGGAGCTTTGTTTAAAACTTTTGCATTCCATTATGCATTGGGTTTAAATTTCTCCTCTGCTTTTGTTAACCTTAGTCAAAGTTTTGTAACGTCACTGCCTGTACTAGGTATGATTATTAAAGATGGTAAAGCTTCTGTTGAGATTCCTAGAGCTTTAAAGGATGCTGTAAAATTATTTAAAGTTCCTGTTGGAGAAGATGCTAATAGATTATCTACATATGGATTTGATTTTAGTGATCCTACTCCTCCTAAATTTTTAACTCGTGGTGAGTGGAACATGCTACGGAAGATGTATGAGGAAGGTACAATCCAAGCTATTGTTAACCTCGATCTTGGAGCCAAGCTTCAACAAGATTTAGGTTCTACAGTTGAAGGTAAAGTCAGTGATAAAACTTCTAACTTTTTAGCTAAAGCTTCTGAAGCTTCTTCCTTTATGTTTGGATCAGTGGAACAAATAAACCGTATTGCTGTTGCCCTTGCTACATACCGATTAGCTAATAGATCAGAGACTAACCTTAATCGTTTCAGAAAATTTTCTGAGTCTACTCTATTCTCTGAAGAAGAGATGACTCCTGAAGTTGCTGCAAGAATGATGGTATATAAAACTCAATTCTTAATTGGTAAAGAGAATAGACCTGAATTGTTTAGAAAACCACTTATGAATGTGGCTACTCAATTTCTTTCCTTTGTCCAACAATATATAGGAATGTATGCTAATGTATTAAATATGAGGTTTGGTGCTAATCAAGATGCAGAAACCAGACGAATGGGTTCGGTACTACTAGGAAGTTTAATGTTATCTATGTGGGCTTTTGCGGGAGTAATGGGTTGGCCTTATCTAGAAAACTTGAGACAACTTCTAAGAGTAGCAAGTAAGCAACTAGCAGGGTATGAATTTGATTTAGAGTATGGAATGAAAGAAGCTATGAACTCCTACTTAAATCCTTACTTTACAGATTGGCTACTTCATGGTCCGTTTAGTAGAATAACGGGGATGGATGTTCGTAGACGTATTGGTGTAGGCGAACCTATCCCCTTTAATCTTATGCAAGGTAATCTGATGGCAGCTACTGGTCCTGCTGGTGGATTAGCAATTGATTCATTAGGAAGAGTAGCTCAAGCAATTAAGTTAGGTGATCCAGCAATGGCAATCACTTCTGTACTTCCATTAGGACCACGAGCTTTCTTATCGGCAGGAAGAGGAGCAATGACTGATACTCCTGTCAGGACTACTCAAGGTAAAGTCTTAATGCCAGGAGAAGATTTAAACGTAGTTGATAGACTGAAGCAAGGATTAGGGTTTACCCCTATGAAAGTTTCTGAAGCTAGGCAGGATAAAAATGTCCTACGTTATCTAACAAACAGAGCTAGACCTTTGCAAGATTATTATATGAATCAGATGGCAGAGAAAATAGCAGAGAGAAGAAGAGAAAAAAGTGCTTCTACACGTCGAGAGTTACACCAAGAGTTAAATGAAATACGAAAAGAAATCCAAGAAATAAATAAAGAAGCTATAGCCGCAGGACGTAGGGATGAAATTATTCGTGTTACTCCTCGTGCTTTAAGGGAGCGTGTAAGAGTTATATTGGGTGGGCAGGTAGAATCCTTAACTAGAGCCGCACGTAAACGTCTAGGAGGGATTCAAAGAGGAAGAGAAACCCTTGAAGAATATACTCCCCCTACTACTGACATATGGGATTCTATATTTAAGGATTAAATAATCCTTGTATAACCTCTAGCCCATAGGATATGTTATAATTATCTTTTAATTAAACCAGAGATGTATTATAACAATGACTACTGTAAATTCGGTGGGCAAAAATCGCCATATCTTTATTGGTTGGGATAGCCGTGAAGCTATAGGTTCTATTGTTTGTAAGTTTAGTCTCCAACTTAATAGTGCTGAACCTAAACTTTCTATACAATACGTAAATCAAAAACAACTCCGTAAAGAAAAGCTTTACTATCGTAAGTCCTTTACTAATGCTAATGGACAGTACTTTGATTCGATAGATAACAAACCTTTCTCTACTGAATTTTCCTTTACTCGTTTCCTTGTACCTGAGATATGCCGCCAGCAACATCTTGATGGATGGGCTTTGTTTCTTGATGGAGATATTGTAGTTAATAAAGATATCAATAAGTTATTTGATTTAGCTGATGAGAAGTATGCAGTAATGTGTGTGAAGTTTAACTGGTTGCCAGATAAGACTGACAAGCAGAAGATGGATGGAATGATCCAGACTAGATATAATAAAAAGCTCTGGTCATCTATGATGTTATTTAATCTTAACCATCCTGCTGTTAAAAAGTTAGATCATATAGCTGTTAACCAATCTTCAGGTTCTTATCTTCATAAGTTCCAATGGGTAGATGATAAAGCTATTGGAGCTTTACCTGAATCTTGGAACTATGTACCAGAGGTAAGTAGTGGAGATGAAATAAATGCTATCCACTATACTAAAGGTGGTCCTTGGTTTAAAGAGTATAAAGAGTGTGAGTATGCAGAAGTCTGGTTAGACTATCTAAATACCGTACCTAAGAATTTTATTATTAATGAATTAATGTAGAGAATAACTAATGAAATATACAATTGTTACTTCATTTCCTGTTAGCCAATGGGAAACTTATGGTGAAAAATTTCTTAATAGTTACATAGAATTTTGGCCTAAAGATATTGAGTTGTTGGTTTACTGTGATGGGTATCCCCTACCTGATGATATTCCTAAAGCAGATAATATTAAGTACTTCGATCTCTTGGAGAATGATGATCTCTTGGAGTTTAAAGAACGTAATAAACAATTCAACGGTAAACAAAATCCTAACGGTGCTTATAACTTTTATGAAGATGCTATTAAATTCTGTCATAAAGTTTATGCACAACACATGGCATTTTATGAAGCTAAACATAACGGTAGTGATTGGTTGATTTGGTTGGATGCAGATAGTGTTACTTACAATCCTATCACCATCGAACTACTAGATGAAGCTCATAAAATTGATGAAGAGTTAGGTGAACTACCTGACCTTACATTTCTTGGACGAAAGAATGCTTATGCTACATGTTCTTCTTATATCGGTTATTGTACTACTAGCCCTGTAACTCAAGTCTTTATGGAAGATTTTGTTAACTACTATAACAGTGATGAAATCTTAGCGTTACGTTCCTTTGCAGATAACTTTGTCTTCGATAGACTACGTACCCTTCATGAAGTTCATGGTATGGTTACACGCGACTTCACTCCTGACTGTAATGATCTAGATGCATTTGAATTATCACCACTAGGTAATCATATCGTACACCTTAAAGGTAATAAGAAGTACGGCTCTACTCAATACGTTGGAAAGAATATAGATGGTACACGTTACCATGATCTATGTCGGACTGTTCAACATTATAAACGTAAGAACATTCTAGAGATTGGTACGTGGAATGGAGAAACAGCTTGCTCTATGATCCAAGCTGCATTCAATGAATCTGATGAAGTTCATTATACAGGAGTAGATTTATTTGAAGATGCTTCTAATGAGACAGATGAAAAAGAATTTAATATAAAGAAACATCATACACAAAAGTCTGTTGAGTTAAAGCTAACAGCTATGGCTGAGTCATATGCTAAGTTAGATAAGACCCTTACGTTTTATTTAATGAAGGGGGATTCAAAAGAGAAACTTAAAATTCTTAAAGACCCTGCATTATGTAAGACTTATAATATCCAACCTGATTTTGTTTTTATTGATGGTGGACATTCAGAAGAAACAGTACTGAGTGACTATGAGTTTTGTAAAGATATCCCTGTTATTATTATGGATGATTACTATACACAGGATGAAGAAAATAAAATACCTGGTATAGAGTTTCAAGGAACTAATAGACTATTCAATGATACTTTAGGAGGGACAGATCGGATAGGAAAAGATGGTCAACGTAGATTAATCATTGCTTCTAATGATCGGGTAGCACATGGAGGACATGTCAATCTAGTACTGATTGTTAATGATCCAACTTTAAAAGAGCTACCTGAGTTTCACCGTGTCCCTATTCAAGTCAAGCCTAGAGATTGTGTACCTCCTGATAACATCCAAGATAATGTTACAGATAATTTAAAAATCTTTGATGGTAAAATGGTAGAGCGAAAGCATTGGCATCAAGGTGAAGCTATCATAGTTTCCGCTGGTCCTTCTATGCTTGATGATATTGAAAAGATCAGAGAGCTACAGAAGAAAGGAGGTAAGGTTGTTTGTGTTAAACATTCTCATAATACTCTTATTGAAAATGGAATCATTCCTTGGGGATGTGTGATCCTTGATCCTCGACCCTTTGAAGGAAAGTCTACACATGGTATTGTGAGAAAAGAACTTCTTAAAAATCCTCATAAAGATACTTATTATTTCGTAGCAAGTATGACTAATGTAGATGTTACAAAGTATCTTCATAAGAAGAAAGCTAACATCGTAGGATGGCACGCCTACACTGGTGCATTACTAGAGCTATCAGAGTTAGAAGGACAACAGCTTATTACAGGTGGAACATGTTCAGCTATGCGTAGCGTTGGGGTTATGCATACACTAGGCTTTAGAAGCTTCCATATCTTTGGAATGGATTGTGCAGCAGATGGTAAACCAGATGATGCAGAAGAAGTAGATTTGTATGGTAAGCAGAAGTGGATCAAGACAGGCATCCTTAATGAGGAAACCAATGAGGAGCATGTGTTCTATACTACAGGAGAGTTGTTAGCCCTAGCTCAAGACTTTGAAGCTTTACTTCAGAAGGAAGGAACTGATATGGACTTGTATGTTTACGGAAGGGGGATGGTTCCAACTATCTTTGACACAGCCAACTATACAAACCTTCCTGACTTTGAGGAGAATCTTTATGGATGAAGAAGATAATGATAACGTCATACCTCTGCATCCCCATAAGCCTAATGTATATTTAGATTTAAATATAGAAGAACGTGATGTGGATACCCATCAGTATGTGTTAAAATATATGGATAAGGTACAAGAGGAAATAAGAAACAACCCGGCAGTTAACGGGGCTTTCGTTATTACCTTTGCTGATGATGGACAAACAGACAATTGGATTATGGGAGATGTAAAAGTAGCTTTACTTTATACAGCCCTAGCCTCTATTCAAAGCGAACTATTAAAAGTTTTTAATGGGGCAGAAGAACCTAATTTTGTGGAGTAAATAAAATGATTTCATTAATAGGATCACTACTAGGATTTGCTAGTGGTGTGATTCCTGAAGTAGTTGGTTACTTCAAGAAGAAACAAGACCACGAGTTTGAATTACAAATCTACGAAGCCAAGGCTAAGTATGCCAAGGTGATGACAGAAAATAAATTAAAGGAGCTTGATCTTAAAGCAGAGATACAAGAATTAAAATCTCTGTATAAACATGATCAAAGTTTGAAGACAACTAACTCATTCATCTCATCGTTACGAGCCTCTGTCAGACCAGTGATAACATATTTTTTCTTCTTCATGTTTGTGGGAGTGGAAGTATCAGTTATCTTTAGTCTCGTGCAGCCAGAGATGATTGATAAAATTTGGAACCAAAATACCCAAGGACTATTTGCAGCGGTCCTATCTTTCTGGTTTGGCTCCAGGGCTATGTCTAAAGTGATGAAGAAGGAAAATTGACCCTCTCATTTGAGGCGTGAGTAGCCTTCTTATACCTCTCTAGGGGGTAGGTCTACTAAAATAGGGGATTCTTCTGTATGAGGCTTAAAAGCTAACACAAAAGAAATCCCCTTTTTTATTTAGATTTTAACTGATCCATAGCTATATTCCACATATCTGTAGAATTTTGTAGAGATTGAGGATCATTTCCTGGATCATACTCTGACCCTACAGCAAACAAGTGGGGATCAGATTCATAAATCCTATCTATCGCCGCAATACTACTAGCTCGATTCAGATCACTTAGCTTCATCGTCTACGAAATGACTCCTTCAGTTCCAGTTCATTGATCCGTTCTTCTAAAACATGAGCGGCAGTATTATATCTACCACCATCATTATCCAACGCCTCAAACTTTTCTTTTAAAATTTTCATCTCATGCTTTAGAGAATCAACTTTATGTTGTACGTTTTTAAACAATAACATTATTAAGCACATTCCTTTTGACCAGTATCAGGATCGAAGTAACAAGCTGTACCTTCTGTCTCACTTGACTCTACTTTATTTAAGATACCATATCTTTTACCAGCAAGTCTAAAGGTTGTCACTCCTTTTAATTTTCCTTTCCAAGCTTTCGTATAGATATCTTTAAATTCTAGGAAGGTTACATTCTCTCCGACATTGATTGTCTTAGAGATAGCACTATCAACATAAGGTTGACAAGCTATCTGTGTATCAAGATGAGCATCAGTAGTTAAATCTTCTGTCGTTTCTCCTTTCATTTTATAATTAGAATACACATAGTCTTTAAGTAATACATTGATAGGACCAAACTCTGTATTAACAGTTCGACTTAGTTCATGGGAGAATACAGGTTCTAATCCGCTGGATATGTTATCCGCACAAAAACTAATTGTACCAGTAGGAGCAATTGAAATTAGATGGCTGTTCCTCATACCCTGCGTTTTAATTTTTTCTTTTAAAGCTTCAGGAAACCTAGAGATAAATTTCCCGTCTAGATATTTTTCTTTATCAAACAAAGGGAAGCTACCATACATTACCGCCCTATCAGAACTAGCATGATAAGATTCATAAGTTAAAGTACGCATAAGTTTACGTATAAATTTAAGAGTATTAGGTTCACCATACTTCATATCCATAAGAGTAAGTGCATTACCTAGACCCGTAATACCTAACCCCATCCTACGTTTACTCTCCGCTTCTTCTTGTTGTTCAGGTAAGGGGTAGTTAGTTCTATCTATAACATTATCCATAGCATTAACTATGACAGGGATGTCTTGTTCAAACTGAAAGAAATCAAATCTAAATTTAATATTACTTCCTACCCTTTGAGGTGTTACATATTTAACTAGATTAAAACTACCAAGGAGACAGGCACCGAAAGGTGGAAGGGGTTGTTCACCACAGGGATTAGTAGCAGTAATTTCTTCACAGTAGTATAAAGGATTCTCCTCGTTAATACGATCAATAAACAATACTCCTGGTTCAGCCCAATCCCAATTGGCCCTCATAATTTCATCCCATAAGGCAGAAGCATCTATATGCTTATAATCTTTACCATCAAACCGTAGAGCAAACTCTGTCTTGTTAGTAACAGCATTCATAAATTCATCTGTTACACCGATAGATATATTAAAGTTAGTAAGGTCTGTGGTGTTTCTCTTAGCGCGAATAAACTCCTCAATATCAGGATGATCTACTCGCAATACTCCCATCATAGCTCCTCGCCTGTGACCAGCCGATACAATAGTTCTGCAAATAGCATCATAGATGTGCATAAAACTAACAGGACCACTAGCGGAGCTATCAAGACTAACAATCCTATCACCGCTAGGACGTATATTACTAAAGTCATAGCCAATACCACCGCCTCTGCGCATTGTTTCTGCTGCTTGTGTAGCCTTCTCCATGATAGACTGCATACTATCTTCAATACTGCCTGATACAAAACAATTATAGGCTGTAACATCTCTAGGGCTTCCCATTGCTGATTGGATTCTACCCGCTGGCATGAATCTCATATTAAGTAAAATCTCTTTTAAAGATTTAAAGTGTTCTTCATCGTCTGACATATGCAGACTTATACGAGCCATGCATTCCTCAAAGGATTCATTGGATAGTCGGTACTTAGAAGCGTGAAGGTCATTGCAAGAAGGCACAGTAGGCCCATACTCTGTAACAGGTTCCATCTTTATTCTCCAATAATGTAAGTTTGTGGTTAGTCTAAGGCGTTAATAAGTCTGTTGAGATACCATCGGGCTTTCTTCAAGTCTTCTTTGCCGCCCTTGTATTCATATCTTAACATGTATTTAAGAATGTTGCCACGCAGATATCCAAAAAAATGTACACGAGGCAGAGAGTTTTCCAGAACATCTATAGTTTCCATAGCATTCTGGTTGTAATGAGGGGGATTGTTAACTAGTTCTTCCGTTTCATTTTCAGAATTAGATTCTGAGTTTGGTGAGGTATCTAAAATAATTGTAGATTTTTCACACGGCCATTTAGGGGGGATAGTATCATAAGACATTTTTATCATCACTCGAATTGATTAAAACATTAATACGCTTACGTTCAAATTTTATTTTTTTAGTAAATATTCTTTGTGCAAAGGAGCGAGTTGAACGAGGCTCTAGCCCTGCAAGGAAACACACTTCTTCAAAGTCGGTAGCTGTAGTTCCATACTCTACAGTAAACCAGTTGGTTGCTTCTTTCCTGTATCGTTTTACTTCTTCCGAATCATTATATCTTTTCTCTTTCGTAGCGTCAAGTAAAGCTTGATAAACAACAGCAAGAAATAATAATTGTTCAGGACTTTTAGGGGGAGTAGGTTCACTATCTTCTGCTTCAACAGTCACAGATGTTTCTTTATCTATAAAGTTATTAAACTGATCTATTAAGTTACCTTCTTTATAGAAATGTATAGTGGACTTTATCTTTGGTTTCTGAGCCATTGCTTTGGTATCTTACCTTGTGACCATTTAAATTCATGACGGTCACACCAATCTGCATATGTAGTAGTAGACCTTTTGTTTAATTTATTACCTGCATTCTGAAAGATAAATCTAATATCAAACTTAGGATGTTGTTTCCTTATCAGTAGATGTTTCTTTCTATCAGCAGATTTAAAGTATCCTTTATACTCTATATAAAATCCGTACTTATGTAAAAAGAAATCCGGGGTGTAGTGTTTAGAAACAACATACGGGATACGAACTTCTTCATACGAAAAGTTTAATCCTTCCTCATCTAAATGAATAGCAAATTCTTTTTCGGCTTTACTCCTATACATTTATTTTTTCTTCTTTAATATCTTTAGGAGGACGTTTGACTACCTTAGTAAAAAACCTAGAGCCACTAGCATATTGAAACTTACGTAATCCTTTACCTTCATTTGCATCTTTCCAACAAGGAATTTTAAAATCACAATAGTTACAACCCGTTGCTAACTTTCTATTACCACTCTTACCATCGGGCATATCAGAGTAACACCTATCAGGAGGTACTTCCTTTTTAACTATAGATTTTACATCCTTAACTTTCTTTTTAAAATCAATCATTTCCATACCATCTACAGTACAGACATGTAATTGTCCTGTTACTTTATTCATTACAATAAAAGCTGCTTCATCCTCACCATCAGCATACCCTGATAATTGAGCGATGTATCCAAAGGGATCATCATCAAAGATAGTTCCCTTTACAAACTTATCGAAGCCGTATTGAGAAGCACTCTTGATATCTACTACAACTCCATTAACTCTTGCGTCCATATGACCAGTGATCCCATCTACTTTCTTCTCTCCTTGTTCATCGGTAACTTTATAACCTGCTGTTTTAATTAACAATAATACAAGGTGTTCTATTATATCTCCATATAAAAATTTAATACGAGTAGAAGGGTGGATAGGTTCAGCTTGATCTGCTATACGAGAAGCATACCATAATTGTCTAGTAGGTTTTCCTATACTGGAGAAACGAAGAGGGGTTTTTAATTGCCCCTCTCCATCCCTTTCTTCATAAGCTTTAAGAATAGAAATAGAAACATCAGCTAAAAACTTTTGCAAGTCAGTTTCATTTGGTCGCTGCACCGTACTCAGCGATTGATGGATATCTGGAACTAGACCTTGAAGTTTACTCATAGCTGATGTTTCCTACCGGAAGTTACTATTGATTATTCAAAAGGAATATCGTCATCAAGATCATCAATAGTATCTGATGGAGTAGAAGGTGCAGAGGTTATGTAACCTTCTTCCACATCAAACTCATCTGGTGGAGAATAAGATACCAGATCAAGAACTTGTACGTCTTTAAGTACCGCACGTACACCTGTTCGGCTATTCATCTTCCACTCACGAGGAGTAAAAGATACCTTCACCAAAGAACCATTGCCTACTAGTGTACCAGAAATATCATTCTTCTGAGAGTCTAGTAGGCGGGGCTTTGGAAGTTCGGCACCATTGTTAAGGAACTGATCCTTATACATAGTAACAAACTTACCACGGTCATCCTCTTTATCTTTAATAGGAACACCGTGACTTTTCATAGTCTTAACGCCATCAGCATTAAGAGATACATCAATAGACCAACGAGGTTTCGCTGCGTCAAAGGGATTTTGGGCTTGATCAAGCTTTGCCCAGTAAGCTTTACCAGATATTACGGCCATTGGTTTAGTCACCTTTCAAATGTTAGTGGGTCATTGCCCATGTTGTACCAATCTTATACTCCGAATCGAGAGGACAGTCAAGCCCTAAAATTTTCTCGACTCGTTTCATGCAAGTCTTTGTTATCTCACCTAATTTTTCTGCATTCTCCTTTCGTACTTCAAATTGAATTTCATCGTGTATGTTAGCTACTGGTTTCGCATCTAGTTTTTCTGTTATAATTTCTTTCATGATTTGAATCAACCATTCTTTACATATAATAGCTCCACCTCCTTGAATTAAAACATTTAAACTACTGTGTAAACTACGTACATGGAAGTACCTACCATCTAAGCCACGTACCTTTCCATTACGTTCAGCAGCACTATGAACTGATTCAAGTAATCCATTTAAGGCTGGTACATTTCTCAAGAATTTATTCTTGGTAGCCTGTCCATGTTTGGCAGACTTGTTCATAATATATCCTATCTTACCTGCACCAGCCCCATAAATTAAGGCATAAATAAAAGTCTTTGCTTGATCTCTAGTCTCTAGTCCAGCCATCTGTTGATTAGTAGTATGGATATCACCATGCAAAATCTGATGGATATACTTCTTATCTTTCATATAGTGAGCTAAGACACGTAGTTCTAATTGAGAAGCATCACATCCTAATAAAGTATAATCATTCTCATCAGGCACAGTCCAACATGTCCTACATTCCTCACCATACGGAGAGTAAGTAGCAGGTGTTTGAGCGATGTTAGGGTCTAAGTGGCTGCATCTTGTACTCACTGTACCTAATGTTTTTATTCTACCATGTACCCTAAAGGTATTAGGATTACAAAACTTAATCCATGATTTAACCTGGGATGCACGTTTCTGTAGTAGTAGGTATTTAAGGATAGACTCTGACTCAGGTATACCCTCGATCTTAGCTAGGACATCTTCATTAACGATGGTGTTTCCCTTCTCTGTTTTAAGAGTAGGCTTCCATCCCTTCTCCATTAGACGTTCAGCTATCTGCTTACGTGATGCTGGATTAAAAGGTTTTTCCTTAGTCTTTGTTTTCATCTGTATAATTTCAGGAGGGAATATCTCCTGAAGTTTATGTTCAATAGCTATACTCTCATCCGTTAACTTCGCTAGAAATTTAGTAGCAAAGGGAAGGTTGAAGTAAAAACCATTACGTTCTTGTTGATCCATGTAATACCTAAATACATGTTCTCTTCGTATACTCTCTACTGAAAACTTCTTCTTCTCATTAGTCATGAGATGGTAGTAAAGTTTCTCTGTTAACTCTACATCATTGATGCAGTACTCTAACATTTCTTCAGTATAGTATTCAAAGTTAGGAGATGGCATCTTGGGAAATCCAAGACGCTCACCCCATGCTGCTAGGCTATTACCTTTCTCTCTAATAGGATTGAAAAGCTGAGATAGAATAAGAGTATCAATACATTTAGAAGCAGGATGTTTATATCCTATAAGTTTAGATAACACTCGTAGATCATAGCTTAAAATATTATGACCTATGAATATAGTATTCGAAGAAGGTTTGAATTTCGTATAACATTCTTCTTTAGTATAGGTAACTATCTCTCCTGTTTCTATATCCTTGGTAACTATACAGTAGAGTTTACTTACCTCGTTAGATTTATCTAATGTATTGAGTAGTCCATTTGTTTCTATATCAATGATTAGATATTTATTATCCGAAGTCTCTTTCATCATTAAATTCATCATCACCGTTCTCAATACTTTCCTGTTCATCAAATGGAACTTCTGATAGCCTACCTGTTTTCTTATCCCATTGCAAGAGAGTTGCAGGTCCACTCTCTCCAGAGAAGCGGTTCTTTAAAACCCTAATCCAAGTACGGTTTCTTTCATTCTCATCTAGAGCTTGGGTATTTCTTTCCAAGGCATAGATCATATCAGGTAGTTGAGCTAGGCTATGTGATCCACGTAGTTGGTTAAGGGATACATTCGATCCTTCTTCATGACCTGTACCTTGTGGTCTACTCAAGTGAGAGACAACGATAAGATGGATACCAAGTTCTTGTACCAAAGTACGCAGCTTAACCATGATATCATCAATAGCTTTACGTTCATTCGTAGTCTCGTATACAACCATTGAGATATGATCAAGGATAATATACTGACAGTCTAACCCCTTTACCATATACCTAACACGAGTTAAAAGATTTTCTAAGGTAGAGCTACCGAAATGATTCCAGAATACTAATTGATCTAAATCATTTAGGTTATCCAGAGCTTTCTCTTTATCCTCAACAGTCCAATCACGTTCCTCTTCAGAAGTAATGTGGAATCTTTTAGAAGCTTCAACAGATAGAATACCTAATCCTGTTTGTCGTACACTCTCTTCAAGGAAGAGGCAGCCTACCTTCTCATCAGTGGTACTAATAATGTAATGAACTAACTCACGCATCACACTACTCTTACCGATACCAGAACCAGCAGTCACTAACACCAGTTCATTCTTACGCATCCCGTAAGTGATAGCGTTAAGACCATCCCAAGGATAAGCTAAACTCTTTACCGTTTGATCTGATAGTAATCTATCTCTTAGATCAGGCCCACATATAATCCCTTCTGGTGTAAAGGTACGTGCATTCCAGAAGTCATTAACAAAAGATTGGGTCTTACCTTCCATAAGATATTCATTCGCATCCTTACGACTAAGGTGCATAATCTTACATTTACCCGGCTCTAGTAGGTTTGCTATCTCCTTAACAGCTTTCTGTCCAGCAGGGTCGGAGTCGAAAGACAGGACTATATTCTGAAAGGTTTCTAGATAATCTAGGTTACGTTTTATTTCAGACGGTGCAGAAGCAGCACCATTCCTAACACTAACAACAGGCCATTTACTTCCCAACATTTGGTAAGCTGAAAGAGCATCAATCTCTCCTTCACATATCGTAATAAACTTTCCACCTTCTTTGAAAAGTTGTTGACCAAATAATGTAGTATCACCACCTGACTCTCCTTCAGAGTAGAATTTCTTTTCCTCTACTACCCTTACTTTATTTACCATATGTTCTCTATCCTTTGAATAGTAGGGATAGATATGGATATCTTGATCCTTTCGGTTGGTACTGGTCTGTACTCCATACTTACGACATGTTTCTAATTCGATATGCCGATCTTCAATGGCAGTAAAGTTAGGCTTTCTATAAGTAGCCCCAAGTTCCTGTCGGCTATGTGGTACAGATTTAGTTTTGATATTAGTTTTCATATCAGTTCTTTCATCGTCTAAAGGTTTCCATTGCTTACAACTAAAGCAATAACTATTTGTTTCATAGATAGCTAGAGCATCACTACTGCCGCAGTCAGGACAGGGTTGATGTATTTGATTTGACTCTTCCATTTGCTTCTACTGCCTCTTCAAATGTATCAAACAGTTCGTCTTGTTCCATATGATATCCAAACTTACCTATCTTAGGATGGATAGTAGGGGTAAGTTCATTCACTTTCTTGTTAAAGAATTTATCTAACAAAGATAAGTTACTGATATATAAATCTCTTTCATAGTTGGGAAACTTACCTATGATCAAGACATGCATATCCGCTAACAGCTTACGTGGTCTACCATAATGGTCGGTTGCATTCAAGAACAAACAACCTGTCGGATAGGTCGTTTGTTTTATTTCTAAATGCATTCCTTCTCGTATACAATCCACATCCTTCTTATAAGTACGTGGACCTTCATCCAAGGTAGCATTTAAATTATAAGGGATGTTGTACTTTTCTTTGTACCATATCTCTGCACCCATACCCTGTAAATTAATTTCTCTACCTGTTCTACTCTCGTCAAGGATATGATCTTTTACTTGGGCCTTTCTACTATTATCATAAATACTATTACAATAATCTTCTATCTCTTTTATTTTATCAGGCTTTAGTTTAAAGACTGTCATCTGTAATCTCCTCTTGTTCTGTTCCATTATCTACATTTGTACACGAGATAATTTCATACTCTTTAAATACATCTTTTAATTGTTCTTCGCTAGATGCATACACAACTAATGAAGTAGCTTCATGTTGAAACAAAGATGATACTACTTTTATATAATACTTATTCATTTTTAATATAGGTTCTGACTCACTTAATTTAGTACGTAATTCTAAATTCTTTTTATAAGACTCTTGTAATTGTTTTTGTAAGTAGTGGATATTATCCCTATATATTTGAGCCTCTAAGTCAGAATCAATTTCAGGTCGCATTATCATAATTATTTAAACTCTCCATATTTTTCCTTTCTTTAAGTGTCTGTTTATGATCAACGTGTATACAAGAATATTTTAATTGTTTAGGGGTAAATTTATTTTGAAATATCTTAATAGCTTCATCAGAAGTAAAGGCTTCTATATATAACCCATCAGTTTTTATTCCAAAAAAGTTTTTAGTTTTCATCTAAATGATAATCCTTCTATCCAAGCTGTTGAACTATAACGTATTCCTTGAGTTACTTGCGTTACTTCATGAGGAATAAAAGATGGGAATAATAATAAGTCTCCTTTATTCAAGGACATATTTAATTCCTGTCCTTCAAAAGTAAATAGATTAAATCCACCACCATAATATTCTGTAGGTGAATTTAACTGTAAGCTACAGCTAATCTTCCGTTGCTTCTGATGGTATCCTATACCTGAAGGTGTAGTTAAATCGGCATGTCTATTATAGAAACTACCTTCAGTATATTTTAATATCTGTATGGTTTCTATTCTAGATATATTAAAAAACCATTCAGCTTCTTTGTTAACTGTCTTAGCATTCTGTTTAAAGAACTTACCAAGATCAGACTTACAAGG
>Ga0080013_1000805_pt2 | contig 34511 bp, 38 predicted proteins | sample ETNvirenome_6_85_FD_69236 | JGI IMG/M metagenome (GOLD analysis project Ga0080013, IMG submission 69236) | Marine viral communities from the Pacific Ocean - ETNP_6_85 (SPADES assembly) (version 2) | ecosystem: Environmental > Aquatic > Marine > Oceanic | place: Pacific Ocean | collected 2013-06-19
AACCTCCCCTACCCTGTAGGGTGGCTAGGGGTAGGTGCGGTTTGTCTCGTTTTGGGGGCAAATAGGTGCGAAAAACGAGGTTGTGGGTCGAGATATGCCTATAGTGTGGGTATATCTGGGCCCATTTTCTTGTTAGTTTCTGGGTTCAGTTGTATGCGGTAGCATCTCGTTCCCACGCTCGGACTGTGGGGTAGATTAGAGTCTGCGAGGCTGTGCGCTTTCGGGCAGAGTGGCTCAGACGATTATGTGCCTGTTGGTGATGTAGCAATCGGGTTAATCCCTGACCTACTAAGCCGAGGCACCGCTACCGTTCTCCTGCGTTTGTTGTTATTCCCACCCTCGACTGTACGTGGGGGTGGGTTTTTTTAATGTGGTATTAAACCGAGGGCATCTTGAATGACGTACTATAACCCTCACCCTGCCCATGTGTTGGTGGGTGATGCTGTGCTTGAGTCTCGCAAGAAGTTAGTCCGGGATTTGTATAATGAGAAGGATTATTGTGAGAGATGGGACTTGGCTCGGGCTTTGGTTGATAAATATACTGAACGCGAGGTGGATGCGCTTGCCGATGTCATACTGGGCTATGTTAATATATTTGATACGGATGGAAAGCCTGAGTTTGATCTTCCTGATTTGTGCGATATCCTGGCTGATAGGTTAGCGCGTGACTATACGTGCTCCCATATAAGCCCAGATATACTGACTGACCCTGATAGTAGACTTCCTACCAGTGATATACATGGGGAGGAGGATTAGCATGGAAGAGTGTGATGTGGTGACTGGACTGCGCGGTGTATTGGTCGATATGGCTGATAACAGCAGTAATGGGGTTCTCTGTGGTATCATAGATGAACTGAAATGTGATGTTGTTTTAATAGGGGGTATATGTGACGAGATCACGGAAGAAAACCTGTATATCGGGGACGACTCTCTGCAAGTCGGAGAAAAAAGACAAGGTTGCCAATCACAGACGTGAGAGGAAGGCTGTGAAGCAGGCCATGTCTAATGGGGATGAGGTACTACCCCACTATCGTGAGCTGTCTAATCCGTGGAGTATGGGCAAGGATGGGCGGTTTTATTTTGGGAACTATGACACAGATAGGGTGTCAAAATGGCTGAGAAAATAGGAGATTGAACTGATGCATTACACCCGTCAGGTGAACAAGCTGATAAAGGCTATAAACCTTATATTGCCTCACGTTAATCCAGATAATGAGCTACGCGTGGCTATGGATAATATCGTGGAAGTAGTAGAAGTTATATGGGACAGGTACAACCACGTTGACCCGAGCAAGCCTTCAACTCGCGAGAGACTGGAGAAACACTGGAGGCATGAAAGAAATATGGCACGGGTTATGATTAAATATCATAAGGAATTCAAACTAGCCCAAGAAAGAGAGCAAGGTAATGACACATGAGTTATACGAAGCCGAATTGGTGGTGAAGGTGGGGCGCGGTGGGAGGATTGTTAATCCCGTATGCCTGCCACCAGATAAGACTGTACATACCGCTCCGCGCTCTAATTTTATCAGACTGAACAGTAGTGATACTGTAAGAACTAGGTCTTTGTTTAATGGGGTAGCATTAGAGTATCTTTATACACGTTTAATTTCTCCCTGGTTTAGTGAGAATTTTAAGGCAAGCGGGCACGGTGGAATGATAGAAGCCCTTACGGAAAACTATAAAAAAGTAATCCCGCCCTGGCAGAGGAGTCTTATGGATGATGGCGTTGGTTTTGATAGTGACGCGTGTAATGAATATATGCGCTATAATAGACTGTTTGAGCGCGAGAATTTTACACACGGATCAAACGAAACAAAAGACAAGGGCCAGTTAGGGTGGCTGAGAAAGATAAGGGTGGTAGAGGAGTCGGTTAGAGATAGCGCCCCCACATATACATATGAGGACGATGGTTTAATATTCCCTGCAAGGTACTGTTTTGATGTATCATTCCCTGTTAAAGGGAATGAAGGGATCATACTGCTCATGCGAATGGGTGGTATGGTGAAGCAACGTGATGGTGTGAATCATCACATGATATAGGAGGCAATTATGCCTACATTTAGTAAAGCAGTAGTAAAGATGGCTAAGGGCTGTGAATTGACTGTAGATGATTGGGTAGAAGCGGTCAAGAAACAGGATAGGACTGACGCTAGGATAGACAGGATGCATGAGCAGGGGAGTGTGCAACTGGTAGATGTATGGGAGACTCCGGCCCCTGATGATGAGGAGGTGGAGAAGATAGTGCAAGTCCTAGTGGGTGGCCCGGATCAGTACGCGGATTCTGATAAGAGTTGGGAGGAAATTCAGAATGAATGCGACTAAAGAGTTGACCATTGAAGACTTGCAGAGAACTGCCATCCAAGTTTGGGATGGTGAGTTAAAAGCCTCAGTATATAGGCTGGGTGACTTTGATTCTTCTCCTGCTTTATTGCGTAGACAGACAGAAGATGGTGATGTATACTACTCGCAGTTGGTTTTATGTTCTTACCCACCCACAATGTCAGTTAACTAGGAGATATATATGACAGCGAAGATAGCAGTAACTGATCTGCCTCAGTACCTAGCTTTTGCTACTAAGCATGGTAATTCTGTGCTTGTGGTGGGAGAATCAGGTATAGGTAAGACAGAGATGACTAATGATTTCGCCTATAATGTGCTAGGTAATGCAATAGATTGGCGAGGTACACAATTAGGTGATGCCGAGGTGCGCGGTGTACCATACAGAGAGGGAGAGTTGTCCAGGTGGGCGATCCCTGACCTTCTGCCTAGAGTGGAGAGGGATGGGGAGAAGGGTGCTTTAATACTGGATGAGTTACTCGATGTGACTATGGTATCTGTGATGGCATCTTTACAACAGCTATTCCATGAGAGGAGACTTGGGGATTATGTTCTGCCCGAGGGTTGGATAATCATAGGGATAGGTAACAGGCGTGAGCATGGTGGTATAAATAGGGGTTTATCCTACGCATTACAGGATAGATTCTCTCATTATGAGGTAGTCTTAGACCCGGAAGGATTGGAAAGGCACTTCATGGCTAAGGGTATTGACCCAATGGTCACATCTTTTCTTCATATGCACAGGGATTACGTGCATAAGAGACCAGATAAAGGTGATGGAAATTGGGCATGGCCTACGCCCCGCAGTTGGGAGAAGGTCAGCAATACCAGGAAGCTAGGGCCACCAGAGGTGTTGAAGTTTAATCTGTATGCAGCAGATGTGGGAGAAGCAGCAGCTACTGCGTTCTGCGCCCATGAAAAGGTAGCATCTCAGGTTCCTGATCCGGATGATTGTATTAAATCTCCGGAGAAGACTAAGGTTCCAGAGAATCCTAGTGCTAGGTATGCAATAGCCTGTAGCTTGGTGCATTTTGCTAATCCAGATAACTTTGAGCCAATCTTAAAGTATATGAGCAGGTTTCCTGCTGAGTATGGTATAATGTTAGTGAAGGAATCGACCACGATAAAGCCTGAGCTACAGGATACTGATGCGTTTACTAAGTTTGGCATGGAAAATATTGATATCATGTTAGGATAGGAGACTTAAGATGACCAAAAAAGTTGGGTTTAAGTCAGTGTATTATGATATAATGTATGTAATAGGAGATCATGCATACGAGTATAGTGAAACTATCCCTTGCATATATGGGAAGGGGAAGGATGGTGATGGTGTAACATGGAAGCATGAATTCTGGTGGGGAGTGTATCAGTTCTGTATTGCTAGAGGTATGCCAGATAACTATAAGATGTACCATACATCTATACATAATATAGATAGCTGTAGAAATGCTGTAAAGTTTAATGATGAAGAACAAGGAGAAGTATATGAGCTTAAATGAGAAAGCGTTGCTGATTGCTATTGATTTTACAATACCTAGTGGTAAGAAGGTTGATGCAAGGGTGTCTAATAATGTAGCGGATCAGTATAAGATAAGTGGAGGCAGGAAAAACTCAGGTAATTTTAGCAAGGTTACTATTGATCCAAAGTTTCTAAAAGAACCTATGGGTATAAAGAGGAGAGCGGTCAGGGCATTTGATAAGATGACGTTACCTTGGTTGCATGAAGATATTAAAATAAATTTACTGCCTAATTCTAGGTACTTTGAATTCTCTCAGATATGGAGAGAATGTAAGAGGGATATGTCACAGTACAGGTGGAACCTGGAGAATGGTTTGTATGATGAGATGATGCAAGAGAGTCAGGCTAGGCTAAGCGGGGAATCACAAGGGAATGGGTTGTTTGTACACTGGGATTACCCACCAGTCGATGAGTTTGTAGGCAAGTTTAGTATGAATTGTTTTGTAAGGCCTGTACCTAGCGCAGACAGTATGGATTTGAGGGTTGCAGTAGGAGAAGAGGAGTCTGAGCGCATCAGGAAAGAGATACAGGAGAGCATGGATAAGCAGTTCGAGGAGACTAGGCTTGCTTTATGTGATAGAATAGTAGAAGCTGTTCAGCATATGAAGACAGTGCTGTCAAAAGATAAGCCTGTTATACATGAAACTCTGATGGAAAAGATGGAAGACTTGGTAGATATTCTACCGGAACTAAACTTCTCTGATGATGAAGACCTTGATAATGTGAGGGATATAATCAAAGAGGAGTTGGTTGAAGATGTTCAAACCTTGAGGGATGACAAGTTAATACAGAAGGATGTGTTGAATTCAACTGAAAGTATCTTAAGTAAAATGGAGAAGATATATGCAGCTAGAACGGAAGCTTGAGACTGCTAGATCACACGCTCTTATGGATCACCCATTCTTTGGTACTCTTCTATGTCCTATGGATATGAAACCTAAGAATGATATAGAAACCTTTGCTACTAATGGGATTTCTATATACTATAATGAAGAGTATGCTGATAGCCTAGCAACTGAGTTAGTTATGGGTGTATTACTGCATGAGGTTATGCACCCTGCTTTCTTTCACTTAACCAGGAGAGGTCATCGTGATCCTACGGTATGGAACATGGCCTGTGATTACGCGATCAATCCTTTGCTAATAAAGTATAACATTAGATTACCTGATGATGCGCTAGTGGATGATAAGTATGATGATTGGAGTGCTGATGCTATATACAATGATCTGATAGAGCAGGGATGCAAGGGTGGTGGACAGCTAGGAGATGTAGGTGGCACCGGATACTTTGAAGACTCAGGTATGTCATCGTCAGAGAAACAGGAGGTTGAGAACGAGTGGAAGCAGAGGCTAGTAGCAGCAGTTGAATCGTGCAAGCTTAGAGGCACTGTGCCTGGAGAATTCGAGGCACTGATAGAAAAGTTTCTTGAGCCCAAGGTTTTATGGGGAGAGAAGCTTAGGATGTATGCCAATGATCTTGTTAGATACGATTCAACTTGGTCTAAACTTAACAAGAGGTTCCTGGATCAGGATATTTATTTACCTTCCATCAAAAAGATGAACGGTATAAATAAATTAGTGGTAGCAATAGACACTAGCGGTTCTGTTTCAGATACTCTGCTATCTCAATTTGGTGGAGAGCTAACCTGTATAATGGAGGACTGTGATATAGAGGAGTGTGTTATACTATATGTTGATGCTGAAGTTAATCATGTACAGCGTATAGTTTCAGATGATTTACCCATCTCTTTAGAGGTAAAGGGTAGAGGAGGTACTGATTTTATACCTGCATTTACCTGGGTAGAGGAGAATAATGAAGAGCCTTCACTGTTTATATACTTAACAGATATGTACGGTTCTTTTCCGGAATACGCGCCAGATTATCCTGTAATATGGGTAGCATATGAGTCTGACCCTGATTATTACAAGGATATCTGTCATTTTGGCGAGGTAATTGAAGTAGATACACATAAATAGGAGAGATAATATGTATAGATCAGATTATGGCGGTTCTTCCTTTGGAGATTACAAAGGATTGAAGGATCATTATGATAGAGAGGTGAGTCTAGTTAGAATGGGTCATGACTATAACTTAGTGAAAGATGAGCAAGAAAACTTATGCCTAGAGGTAGAGTTAACAAGGTGGAAGGGAGAAGATGCTGTAAATTCTTGCGAAAAGGTTATAACTTACAGTAAAAATGGTGATATTATTATAGATATACCAACTAAAAAGTCTGGTTATTATGGCAGGCATAGCCATAGAATGATGGAAAACTTATTGCAGTTTCTTCCTGATAGCGTGGCTATATATGAGACACAAAGCAATGACAAGCAGTATCTTATGTATGAACCTGATAGTAATGTAAGGCAGTATAACTATTCACCTAAAATTGTATATGAAATTAGTAAATCTAAGAGTATACATTTAAAAGCTGATGGTACTGTAAGGGGAGCAAAGAAAGTAACAAGAGGAGAGAAGAAGTTTGCTGAAAAGAAATCATTACAAGATCATATGGAACCTAAGCATTTCAAAGAGATGACTAAGGCCAGGTTAAATTCTGATTTAGAGGTGGACTATACTACTCTTCACGCTACCTTTAGAGGACAGCAGACAGGGACACAGCATCGTGCCATTGAAATGTATAAGCCTTCTGTGTTCAAAAGTTATGAGAGAAACGGTCCAAACTCTGGGCTAATTAGGAGGCTATTTGTAGGCAGGTTCATGGAAAATGATTCGGACTTTGATAAATGTAGGGAGATTGCACTAGAAATTATTAAAGATATACCTGATAGTTGTTTGTCTAGCACATTTGAAAGGATGCGGGATGAACACAAAGAGACCTAAGCCTAGGGTTAATTATCCTATACTTAAGAAAGGCGGAGCGCATTCTAAATCTAGAAAGCGTGTTCGCCAGCAGTCTAAAAAGGAGATACGAGATGAGTCAGAGAGAGATGTTTCAACCAGAGATTTACATGACTGATGAAGATACTGAGATAGCTATCGAGGTATTAGATGAAAGCGGATTCTTTATAGATGATAGCACTGATACTGTAGTAATGAGGGACTGCGTTAGGTTATCTGAAAGAGGATTCTATCCAGGGCAGATCACATCTATACTAGAGAGTACTAATCACAGACCCTTCAGTGTGGTATAATAGATAGGAGAGAATTATGCCTTATTGCAGGTTTAACCACGGAAAAATGCTAATGTCTAGGGGAAAGTTTTCAAAACGAGATGGCGGCAAGAGGCAGTACTATCATTGTCGTAATATGTATTGCAGTTACACAGCACTAGAACCTAGATATGATGCTAAGTTTTTAAAAGAAAATGACCCAGAGTTATATGCACAAATGTACCCAGAAAAAGCTGGGAGACAATTGGATGTGGTATAATATATAGGTAGGTTATTAAACAGGAGAAATTTATGATTGATATGGAATGGTTGGATAATGATATGAGTAAGGGGTTGAGACTTGCTCAAAGGAATCCTTTTACCACTACTATGGAGTTAGGTTGGAAGGAGGTTGATGATATAATATCGCTAGCCCTTGCTTATAGGGAGTTGAAGGCGTCAAAAGAGAGGCTTGGTCATTCGATATTCAAAGACAACACACAAGTAGAGGAGGAGAGTGTAGTGATTGAAGATGGCGAAAACTATGGGGGTACTAAATGAAAAGCTTTGAGGACTTTGGTATAAAATTACCCGCTAAGGGTAAGTCGGGCCAGGTTCATACTCAATGTCCTAGCTGTTCTTCTCAGAGGAGAAAGAAGAAAGCTTCATGCTTGTCTGTTAATATAGATGAAGGCGTATGGTTGTGCCACCATTGTGGATGGGCAGGTAGCCTAGCAAATGGAAAGGATAGTACGGGGTCATCAGCATTACACTGGCGTAAGCCTAGGTATGTTAAGCCAGAACCATTGCCTGTAACATCGCTTAAATCTACGATAGTTAAATGGTTTGGTGACAGGGGTATTAGTGAGACTACGTTAGTGGAGACTAATATAGGCGAGAGAAAGGTATATATGCCACAGATAGAAGACTTTACTATGGCTATTGCCTTTCCTTATTATGTGAACGGTGAGTTAATTAACGTTAAGTATCGTGACCATAGAAAAAACTTTAGGCTAGAGGCTGGGGCGCAACGCTGCTTTTACGGGGTCGATGATATAACAAATGCAACTTCCATTGTTATAGTTGAGGGGGAGATAGATAAACTATCCTTATGGGAAGCGGGTATCAGAACTTGCCTGAGTGTACCGGACGGTGCTCCCCCTGTTAACAGCACAGACTATTCATCTAAGTTCGATTACCTTAATGATTCTTGGCTGCTAATTCAACTCAAGAGTATAGAAAAAATTATTATTGCAGTAGATAATGATGAGCCTGGGAATAAGCTAGAGGAGGAGTTGTCTAGGAGATTAGGTAAGGAGAAATGCCATAAGGTTGTATGGCCTGAAGGTTGTAAGGATGCTAATGAAGTGCTAGTTAAGTACGGTAAAACTGTTTTGTCTGAGTGTATATCTCATGCTAAACCATATCCTATTGCGGGAACATACAATGCAGATAATCTAACTGAATCAATTGATAGGCTTTACGAAAGCGGTGTTGAACGTGGGGTTAGCACAGGATGGGGGACTATTGATCCTTATTATCTAGTAAGACCTGGAGCATTCACTGTTGTTACTGGTATACCTAGTAGTGGTAAATCTAACTGGATGGATGCGGTAATGGTGAATATATCTAAGGAACATGGGTGGAATTTCGCTATATTCTCGCCAGAGAATCAACCATTAGAAGATCATATGGCTAGAGTGTTAGAGAAATATATAGGCCAACCATTTACTGATGGGCCTACTCCCAGGATGACTAAGAAAGACTTGAACGAAGGGAAGGCGTGGCTAACTAAACACTTCACTTGGATACTTCCTAGCGACGACAAGGAATGGTCTATTGATGTGATCCTAGATGCTGCAAAAAGATTAGTTCTTACTAAAGGTATACGCGGTTTAGTAATAGATCCCTGGAATGAGTTAGAGCATATGAGGGACAACAACCAAACAGAAACAGAATATATTTCTGTGGCTTTAAAAAGGATAAGACAATTTGGAAGGCGGTATGGTATTCATATCTGGGTAATAGCACACCCTGCTAAATTATACAGGGATAAGAGCGGGAAGATTCCTATCCCTACACCATATGATATAAGCGGTTCGGCTAGATGGAGAGATAAATCAGATAACTGTATTACTATATGGAGAGACTTAACAAAAGAGGAAGGGTGTTTGGTAGAGGTTCATGTACAGAAGGTAAGGTTTAGACAGGATGGTAAGATTGGTAAGGGTGAACTCAGTTATAACTGGAGGATGGGCACGTATCATTTACCATTGAAGGCTGCACAGGAGATACCACCTGCATATGGATAAGACATGGAAAAAGTTTGAGCGTTGGGTTGGTAGTTTTTTAAGTGAGCTGGGAGACCAGGCCCTTAGAATACCAGTAACAGGGAGAACAAGAGGTGATTCGCCAGACGTAACAAGTAACTATCTTTCTATTGAATGTAAATATAGAAAGCAAATACCTCTATGGATTAAGGATGCTATGGCTCAAGCTGTTGCCTCATCGAGAGAAGGGAAGACTCCAATTGTTTTCTTAAAAGAGAAGGGCTCTTCATTTGAAGACACACTAATAATATTTAGAGCCAAGGATTTTATAAATAAATTAAAGGAGAAGGATAATTAGTCTAAGAAAAGCTATTGATGCTATGTGTAAGGATTGTACATATGACCATTACGAGAAGGGAACCTGGAGAAAACAGGTAGAAAACTGTGACATTGCTCATTGCCCTCTCCATAGGGTTAGGCCGATGACGTTAGCCTCAAAATCACATCAAAAACAGGGGAAAAATTAATGCATAGACCGTTGTTTAACATACTTAGGGCAATCAAAAGCCAAGAGCCCCCATGTACTGAGTGTAAATGGTATGATCATTGCGCTTCTAAGAAAGCCGCGTGTGAAATGTTTAAAAACTACACTGAAACAGGAGAGTTCATGGGAGATAACACACCACTAATAAAAATATACAAGGAACTATATAAAGATGTCAGGTTTAGAATCGCTGAAGTCTCTTACGGTTAAGTCCCCTAGTATCTGGGGGCCAAGCGCTAGAATTCCTTGGACAGATGTATGCATAGCACTATCTGTGGTAAGCAGAGAAGCGTCTAAATATGGTAGATTAAAATACTCTATGGAATACAAGTGGAGAAGGGAGGTTTTAATGATTCTTTATAGCCGCGCCTTAAAACTTAAATGGAATAAGAATGTCAAAAGGAAGGACATAGCTACTATAGTAAAGCTTGCTCTCGACGAATCTCTTAGCCCCTCTATCTGTCCTAAGTGTAACGGTAGGAAGGAGCTTGTAGTATTTGATAGTATATATAAATGTGATGTATGTTTAGGTGTTGGAACTAGGTCAATGAGCGATAGGTCTAGAGCAAGGTACATATACGGTACTGATGACCATCATAATACTATATTAAATAGATTCCAAAGAACTGTTAAATATAATTATTTTAATACTCTTATATCTACTATACAAGAATGGGAGATGGAATTACATAGAGCTTTCAAGAGGATGAGATGAAGTCAAGAAAATACTTAAAGTGGGTAGCCGAACAGCCATGTATATATTGTGGTCGAGATTCTCAAGCCCACCACCTAAGAGTTATGGCGCTTGGTTCTGGTATGGGAAAGAAAGTACCAGATTACTTTACGTTACCAGTGTGCTATGAACACCATGCTGAATGTCACAGTGGTGTTATAGACAAGGAGACTCAAATGAGATGGTGCTTACAGACTATAGATAAGGCAATAAAGTGTGGTATAATAGAAGGTAACTTTTAATGGGTGTCATAGTGAGAAATAAAAAGTTTAAGATAGATAGTCTAGAATCTAAAAACGATTGTTCAAGATATATAGATTCTTTAGACTTGACAAGTGGTAAGGTAGAGGTTATAGTTAGGCCTTACAGTAACAAGAACCAGAGGTCGATAGACCAGAACAATAGGTACTGGCATATGATAAGGCAGGCATCTAATGAATCTGGCTACACCGTAAATGAACTACATACTATAATGATCATGGAAGTTTTAGGTATGCAGGAAGTCACGAGCCTTAAAGGAGAGACGCGTGAGGTTCCTATACAAACCTCAAGCTTGACCGTTGCACAGTTTGGAGAGTACATGGATCAAGTAGAATCTGTTTTAATAACCGCTGGTATATATTACCCGCAACCGGAGATATAATATGTCTGACTATAAGATGGAGTATCTTCCAAATGAAGATGAACAGAGGCAGCAGATGACGTTGGAAGAAGAGGAGCAGTATAAGAAAGAGTACGAAGAATGGTTAGATAAATTTGAAAAGGAGAAAAAAGATGAGCCAAAGCGTTAAAGACATAGAGTTACAGCTTAAGAAACCATTCCCTGTTTCTAAAATTAAGTGGAGAAAAGGTGGTGGCAGTCTTGACTTGGCATATATACAAGCGAGAGATGTAATGGACAGATTGGATGCTGTGTTTGGTATATCCGGATGGCAAGTAGGCTACGAATTCATAGGTGAAAGAATGATATGTAGTCTAGCTTGTAGGATAGGAGACGATTGGATTACTAAAGCAGATGGAGCAGACGATACTAAAATTGAAGGAGCGAAAGGAGGAATAAGTGATTCACTTAAGAGGGCTGCTGTATTATGGGGCATAGGAAGATACTTGTATCACCCCAAGGCATTTGATAAGGATAGAAATGCTGCAACCTGGGCCACGCCAGAAGGGTTTGATGAGTTGATGAGGGCGAAAGCATCAGTAACTAAGCTACATAAAGAGGAGAAAGATGATGCACTGGTATGATTGGAAGGGAGAGCCACAGCATTTCATTAAAGGCAAGAATGGAAAGCTTAGGGCATCCACGCTTAGGGACGCAAGAAAGCATGGGTGGTATCCATCAGTAACATCTGTATTAGATGTGTTGGCCAAGCCAGGGCTTGACCAATGGAAGATTAATAAGGCAATAGATGCAGCTATCAATACTTCTAGATTAATAGAAGAGACAGACAGTGAGTACATTAAGAGGATACTCGTCAGCTCTCGCAAAGAAACAGAGGAAGCAGCAGAAAGAGGAACTCGTATACACGGTATGCTAGAGAAAGCATTCAAAGAAATCGAGGAACCTACAGGAGATGACGCATCTATATTTAATTCAGTAAAATCATTACTTGATATAAATTGTGGAGAACAGAACTGGGAATCAGAGGTTACCTTTTGCAATACCAAAAAAGGATACGGTGGAATGATAGACCTGGACTCTGATGAATGGGTGATAGACTTTAAGACAAAGGAGTTTGGCGCTGATCATAAACAATTAGCATACGACTCTATGGCTTATCAACTATCAGCATATGCAATAGAAGAAGGCACTGAACATAGCCACAAAAGGATGGCTAACATTTTTATTAGCGCAACCAACCCTGGTTTAACAGTGTTCTATGAGTGGGAAAAAGGTGAGGACTATGACAGGTATGCTGAGATATTTGATTCAGCGCTAGCCCTTTGGAAAAATGTTAAGAAGTATTGGCCGGAGAAACAAAATGAAAGGAATTAATAAGGCAATCATACTCGGTTATGTATGGAAGGATCCAACTATTCGCTCCACTAAGAATGGTAATAAGATTGCTCAAGTGGACATGGTAACAGAGTCCGGGTATGGGGAGTATAAAAAATCCGATTGGCATAAGGTAATCTTCTACGGTAAGCAAGCTGATGTAGTAGATTCTTATGTTAGCAAAGGTACTAACCTGTATGTAGAGGGGTCTATTGATTATAGAAAGTATACAGGTAAGGATGGTATTGAAAAATATACTACAGATATTAAAGGACAGATGCTTCAAATGATTAATAGTCCTGAAGCATATAAAGAAGTAGAAACTGCACCGGAATACAAGAGGGAGGTATCGCCTGGAGAAAGAAAAGTAATGAAGGAAATAGCTGATCAGGTAACAGCTGATGACATACCTTTCTAAGGGAGAACCAGAAGACGAGAGAATATATTTTCTAGCTAGATATTTGTGGAATAAAAAACACGAGTTATCTTCTAAAGGATTACTATGGAGCAAGGTATTTTCAAATCAAACTGGAACCACACTGGAAGAGTACATGATTTACGCGCAAACCAACAACTTAAAAGAGAGGTACATTAATGATAAAGAAGTATGATATATCTTCAGAGGTAGAGATAGAACTAACGGAAGATTGCTATGCTATTCCAAATAGGGCAACCCAAATGGCAGTAGGGTATGATCTGTTTGCTACCGAAGACACAGTAATAAGGCCGCTGGATAAAGTCCTTATTGGAACTGGCATAAAACTAAAGATGCCAGAGGGAACAGAAGGACAGATAAGATCTAGAAGTGGGCTCGCTAATAAATATGGGGTGTTTGTTCTTAACTCCCCAGGAACTATTGATCCAGACTATAGGGGAGAAGTTAAAGTTCTTCTTTGTAATATTAATCCGCTACCGTTTGATGTATCTAGAGGAGATAGAATAGCTCAATTAATTTTCAGTGAGTACATAACTCCAAAATTAAACGCTGTCTCTATTTCGCACAATAAAAGAGGGGAAGGAGGATTTGGTAGTACAGGGATTAGAGACGAGGATATGAAAAACGCAGATGAACTTCTTAGTGAGATAATGCAATGAGCGAATTTAATACAGAACTAGGGGCAACAACATTTAAAAATAAATATGCATCTAATACCTTTGAAACATGGAGGGATAGAGCGCACACTATTGTTGACGATGTATGTGGAACACGCAATGGAAGAGACATGCCAATCATGTCGAAGTCAGATAGAGATTATCTTATAAAAATTATAACAGAATTAAAATTTCTACCCGGAGGCAGGTATATATACTATGCAGGGAGAGATGCAAGCTTCTGGAATAATTGCTATCTACTTAGACTGATGGAGGATTCAAGAGAAGAATGGTCAGCGGTAACGCAAAGAGCTATGTCATGTCTAATGACGGGAGGAGGTATTGGCATAGACGTAAGCGTTGCACGTCCCAGCGGGAGACCGTTAAGAAGAACAGGTGGTGTTGCTTCAGGGCCATTGCCTCTTTTAAACGTCATCAATGAGGTTGGTCGCAACGTTATGCAAGGAGGATCAAGAAGGTCAGCAATGTATGGGTCTTTAAATTGGCAACATGAAGACGCTACAGACTTTCTTAAAATTAAAAACTGGCACCATCATAGTATCCCAGGAACACAAGCATCCTTAGCTGATGCTAAAAGAGCAGACTTCAATCACCCTGCTCCGCTTGATATGATGAACATCTCTTTAAATTATGACGATGAATTCCTCAAGGAAGTAGGCGAAGGAAGAATGCCTGACATATTTATAGAGAACTGTAAGCAGGCTATGATGACAGGAGAGCCAGGGTTTAGCTTTAACTTTGGAGAGAAGCAAGATGAAACATTACGCAACGCCTGCACAGAAATAACATCGAGCGATGACAGCGACGTGTGTAATTTAGGAAGCCTCAACATGGGTAGGATAGAAACAATAGAAGAGTTTAAAGACGTAGTAAACGTAGCTTCTAAGTTTCTAGTTTGTGGAACAATAAGAGCGCATCTACCTTATCAGAAAGTAGAAGAGGTGAGGCAAAAGAACAGGCGTTTAGGCCTTGGTCTAATGGGTATGCATGAATGGTTACTTAAAAGTAACTATAAATATGAAATGAATAAGGAACTTCAGTCATGGCTTAAGGTTTATAAAGATGAGTCAGAGAAAGCAGCTAATGAACACTGTGATAGATTCTTTTTAAGCAGACCTAAAGGATATAGAGCTATAGCCCCGACAGGTAGCATCAGCATCCTCGCTGGCACCACCTCGGGGGTGGAACCAATCTATGCGGTGGCTTATAAAAGAAGATACTTACAAGAAGGTACCAAATGGAAGCACCAGTTTGCAGTAGACGGAGCTGCCCAAAACTTAATAGACCAGGGTATTAATCGTAATGATATCGAATCCGCTATTGATTTAGCGGGGGATCCAGAAAGGAGAATAAAATTTCAATATGAATTACAGAAGTATGTGGACCACGCTATTAGTTCTACTCTTAATCTACCTGCTTTTGGCACCGAACTAAACAATGAAGATACACTGGGTAAGTTCTCTAGTATAGTAGCAAAGTATGCTCACGGACTTAGAGGATTAACCTTATACCCAGAAGGAAGTAGAGGTGGTCAACCAATAACAGCATGTGATTATGAAGAGGCTCACTCAAAGAGAGGTGTTATCTATGAAGATAATAGTGACGAACAATGCATGACAGGGATATGCTCCATATAGAATGGGGAAGTGGATCAGCATTTAATCATGGAAGAATAAAAGGGGATGCACAATATAGAATAGAAAGATATAAAACAGATACAGGACTATGGTTTCTGTTGGCTACAAAAAAGAAAACCTATCTATGTTGTAGAGGCCCCTATTCTTCCCCCAAGGAAAGAGATACTGCTATCATACAGGAGGTTAACAAAAGAAATGTCAAAGGCTATCAAAAGTAAAAAGTTTTTAAAGATCTTAAGGGATAAGGGGGCAACTATTCGGAGATCAGGCAAAAACCATCATGTTGTTTACCTAAATAATAATGTTGTCACCTTAAGTATTCGTAACGAGTACCCTACTAATATAGTTAAACATGCTATAAAGAACTTACTATGAAAGACAAGAAACCAAAAGACTTATTAATAATCCCAGACTGCCATGCTTCACCGGAGTATGACAACAAAAGATTTGAATCTCTTGGTAATTTTATAATAGAACAGCAGCCGGATATAATAGTTTGCTTAGGAGACTTTGGAGATATGCCTAGCCTGTCTTCATACGACAAAGGAACCAAAGGTTTTGAAGGGAGGCGATATAAGAAGGATATCTTATCGGTCATAGATGCACAGGAAAAACTCTTTGCCCCTATCAAGCAGTTCAACACAGCAAAGAAAAGAAAGAAGGAGAAGCAATACAAGCCCAAGTTACATATGTGTCTTGGCAATCATGAGGATAGAATTGAACGCGCTGTTAATTCAGCGCCAGAACTAGAAGGAGCTATTGGCTTAAAGGACTTACAATATGAAACGTTTGGATGGAAGATAACATCATTCAAGAGTTGCTTATCTATAGAGAATATTATGTTCTCTCATTACTTTACTTCTGGGGTAGCCGGAAGGCCAATAAGCTCTACCCATGTAGGGTTTCACTTGGTTTCAAAGCTGCACTGCTCGGCGGTGCAAGGACATTCACACTTGTATAATCACGCAGAACAAACTAGACCAGACGGGCAGAAAATCTTCGGGTTATCTGCAGGGTGCTACTCTCATCCATATTATTCTGAGAGTTGGTGTAGAGATACAGAATATAACTGGTGGAGAGGAGTAGTTTCATTGAAGGGATTGGATGGGGATGGGTATTATGATGAGATACATTCAACAACTCAACGCAAACTTACTAAGGATTACTAATGAATGAATTAAAAGCGTGTCCATTCTGCTCAGGCAAAGCTATCGTAGGGTTGTTTCTAATAGGTTGCCCAGAATGTAAGATGACATTTATGTTTGACCCTCAAAAAAAGGGGGATATGGATGAAGCTATAAAAAAATGGAACGAAAGAGTTGGAGATAATTAAGGAAGCCATACTAGTATCACTCTGGTATGCTAGTTACATTTTAATTTCCGCAATCGTTGTGTACTTCATCCTTAACTAATCTTTGTTTTATTAATACGCCCCCATCTAGGGGGCGAATCTTTTTAATACAACCTTTAGGAAATGCATGAGTACCATACCAATCGCCACTCTCATCCTTAGTACTTGAAACCTTAATGACATCTTTGTCCTTGTATATAAGATACCCATATGTATAGAAAGTAGGTGGATTAACATCCTCAACCTTTTCCCAACCGGACGTTGCAAGTATATCAACCCACTCAACCTCTACTAGCTTTGGCTTCATTGAAAAGTTTATCCATCTTTCTAAGCGCGTCAGATATATCTCGCGCCTCTAATGATTTGTTTAACATCAGCGCCTGATACTGCTGTACTAACTCCATCCTTTTAGATGGTTGATCCCTAAGTGATGGATCAGTTATAAGCTTAATCAATCTACGTTGAATGTTCTCTACATCCTTCCAACTATAGTAAGCCTTAGCCATAGCATCGTGCCTACCAACAGTAGTTATATTGACACCCATCCAAGAAAGCAATGCCTGCGGTATAGTATACTTAGGCAACCCATCCTGACCAATATTCCCCTCTAGATAGTTATACGCCATCATTGTTTTAATCAGTGGGCCACCACCCTTAACTATATCACCTGACCTGTTTCTAGGCATTAGCATTGGTGGTACAAAGTAACTTGCCAGATAAGCTGTAATATCCTGGAATTTCTGGGAGGGTGGGTCGTACTCATTGTATATCTCGTGCCCTGTAAAAGGGTCAACATTTTGAGCAAGACCAAACCCAATTTCTGCAGGCCCACTAAGGATGCCCGTATCTTTCATTAACGCTTCGCCAACCCTAGCCTCTTCATCTTCTACAAACAAACCACGAGTATTGTTATAGAAGTTTAACCAGAAACCCCACGGTGCAAAATAGTTGAATGGTATAGCTTGCCACTTACCGTTCTGATCCTTAGTAGGCATCACTAAAGTTCCTTTGTTCTCAGCCATATGGTTATGCAAGAACTTCTTCAAGTCATCTAGATCTTCTTCATCCAGATCATCATTCTCTGAGAGAACCCACTCCCTTACTATCCAAGGTAACGCCACATACTTAGCAAAGCTTAAAGGGTGGTTCTTAAAGTTACGCACCAACTGAGCAGTAGCCTTAGCATTAAAGGTTATAAACGGAGAGCCTAGAGGAAGGCTACGCAATGCTCTAATACCTACTGATACATTACTGTAATCAATCATAGCTTCGTTAGCAAGACGGGCCGCCTCCGCTTCACTCTTACCATGATTCTCCATGAGATCCATAATCTTAGCAGTCTTAAATAAAACCTCACTAGCCTGATAAGTTCTACCACCGATATCAATATAGTTATCAAAGAATATCTTGCCTCTAGCCATCATACCCCTGACAGAATTCTCTTTCGCTTCTACCTTGGCCATCTCCCTATCAACCCTAAGTAATTCTTCTGCTGCAAACGTAGTGGTTTCTAGGCCATACTTCTGGGCTATCTGATGATACTTACCATTATGGAATATATCCACTACCGCTCTTGAGACCAGGCCAGGAATCTTTAAGGCATTTGTGCCCGAAGTATCCATTAATATAAAGTTAGAACCAAGGTTTCTAAACTGGGTTGGGACGTTCAATGGTACATGGGAGTATTTAAATCCTGTCTGAGCGTACCTAAACATCTCCATGATCACGCTGTTACCACCAAGACCAGAGTTCCCCTGTAAATCATTCCATATATCCTTCATTACCCAAAGGCCCTGCATCTGACCATACCGCTCAGTCTTAGGAACTTGCCTATACTTGCTCATGTCAACGCCCTTAAAATCAGGCATAGCAGCGTCAGCTTTCAGCCTCATCTCTTTAGCTAATTGTCTAGACTGGTTAGCCTTAACGGGATTGAACTTTTCAACTAGGTCAGCTCGTGTGCTAATAGCATCAGCAAGCTCTGCAAAATAAGGAGCAGTCCCGGACATACCCCTAACATTTATTACTTGGCCAGGAAGAACCCATCCATTGTTTCCTGGATCACTTACAATAAACTCAAGGTATTTCATCACAGCTACATCAGACCCGGCCATCATTATATAACGACTAGCTAGCAAAGCTGGATCATCTATCTTCCCTTCTATAACATCCTGTAAGAACCTCTCGTGCTTTCTTTGTTTAGTATAGTTCAAAGGAGATGTCTTAAATCCCAACCCCATCCTATCAGAACCAGATAGGATATTCTTAAGGTAGATCCTGGGTAAGTATTTATTTTCCCATTCAGCGTACTGCTCCCTAGTAATCATACCCATCGAGACAAGCTCCTTACCTAGATCGGCTATCATCTTCTTAGCCTTAACAACCTCATCCCTCAAGCTTACTGTTCTAGTATTCCTTTGTGCCCCAGGCCTATCTCCTCTAAGGATAGTCCTTCTGGTTGCTACCTCTACCTGCTTATCAGGCAGCATTGATTGACTTGCCCCTCTAGTAGTGAAAAACTTTGTGATCATTTTCTTTTCAGCAGGGGTAGCTGAATCTAATATATCAAAAAGAATTCTACCGGTTGTAGCCCATTGGCCTATCTTCCCTTTAGTTAACATCCTCTGGGTTTCTAATTGGTCGTAGCCTTCTACTGTCATCAACGGCTCAACCAATCTCTGCAAGAATCTAACCACAGAGAATTGTCTAGCGTTTCCTATTACAGTCTTAGCTGTCTCCTCGCTAGCCACATCTGAAACTTTCTTATTAAACGTAAGCTGGCCAGAGAAGTCTTCGGTGATAACCTTCTTGTCTCTAAAGGGACTAATACCTGACTTGAACGACAACGAATCAACAGGCATAAACTGATTAGGATCAAACAATATATAACTAAGACTACCTTCATCCTCTACACCATTTATATATGCAATAGAATCATACCCGCTCTTCTCGAAAAGATATCTTAGATTAGACTGAAACTCTCTCTCAATCTTTGTTACCTTTTCCCATGCCAACAGACCATCATCTTTGACGCCCTGCTTCTTTATTTTATACAAAGTGCTCAATTCATTTATGGCCTGGATTAAAGTCCATGTAGGAGACGACTCATTACCGTACTCGCCCCTTTCATCGATAAGCCACTTCCAGCTCCATCTACGCCAACTAGACATGCTATCCCATAATCCACCTATTTCCCCTGCAATATAGAAAGGATTCTCTACCTTAATATACCCCGCCTTTATAACAGAACCCTTTTTAAACGTTGTCTCAACAGCTAATGTTTCTTCACCATAATTTGCTTGCACCAGCGGGGTATTCCATTTTAAAATAACTTCAGCTAGGTCATGATCTGTTAGTTTACTTTCCCATCCTGGTTGAAAGGCCTCGACTTCTACGGGAGCAATACCCAGCCCCTCTAGTATTCCCCTAGCAACACCCGGCTCCTCAAAGTGCGTTCGTCTTGCTATATTAATAGCAGCTAAAGGGGTTCCTACATGAAGCCCAAGCTCCCCTCTTTCTATTAATGGATGACTCCAGCTATCCCTTGTAGCGTGGTACTGAACTTCTTTCTGATCAGAATACCTTAAGAACTTTTTACGAGTAATATTCCTCAAGCGTCTTATAGCCTTGGGATCCCCGTGCCTAGCTAAGGCTAGTGTTGGAGCATGTGCAATAGCATACCCTATCAATGAGCGAACATCACTAATAGTTACATTAGAGGTCTCACTTTGATAGTCGCCACCAAAATTATTCACCACCTTGGTAAAGAACTTATTAAAGGCTTCTTTAATTTTATTTATAAACGACTTACTTTTCCTGGCATTATTTGGGTAGACTTTATATGGGTCTCCATCTATAACATGGGCTAATACTTCTTCCCAAAATCTTTTTCTTTCTTTAAATTCTTCTAGGTGTCCGCCGATAAGCCACTCTTTACCTTGAGTTCTAAATAATTCTCCGGTTTTAGTTTCCCCCTCTTCCAACTCAAACGGTTTAGTAAATTGTATATTAAGTTTTTGATCATCTTCAAATTTATAGAGTGGCCTTCCAGTAGAATCTCTCCACATCTCATCTGGATAATTAGCCATCACCCTTTTAACCGCGGCTCTTACCGCTTCATTACCCTCAAGGTTAAGCTTATACACTTCATCTAAAATCTGCGCCCATTCCCTACCGGTAAACAAATCTCTGCCAACATGAACTCCTATCTCATGCAGGATCAACCCCCTTAGACCTGTTCTTGGGACCCTATCTCTTATATTCTTAGCTACAAAAAATACTTGCCCTCTATCTGGAGTTACAAAAGCTACATCTTCCTCTGCAACATGCCAATCTGTCTCTGCACTGGTATCTATAATATTGATGAAGCCTACCCTCTCCATATGTCGAACAGCTCTGCCCCCAAATATATCCCTAAGCTCCCTCATTATAGATTTTCTAGCATCACCAACAGTTCTTATTCTTCCCGGCGTATCCCAATCAACATACTTAACCCTAGTGGATTTAAACCCCTCGTCATTTTCTGTTGTTACAAAATCACCGGCATCTCCCACAGCGTCTTCTTCTGTAGTTGTTTGGGCTACATGCCATGACATTATTGATTGAGCTACCTCTGACTTGGTAGCTTTAGTGTTGTATTCAAATTCTGGAAATGCTTTTTTGATGTTAGCAGCTAGTTGCTTTACTTGATCGGCTGAATAGCCTTTACGGTCGGGGGATCTAGATAAATTAGCAGCTAATGTAGCAGAGTCTTCTATTATAACGACCATTGGATTTAGCAAATCCTCTATAGCCTGACCCTTTTTATCTAGTGAATCTTGTGCTTCCTCTCTTGCTTGTTTTGCTATCTCTTCGTGTATAGCTCTATCAATATCTTCCATAAGGAAGAGATCATCAGTATCTGCTTCTGTATCAACCGCTTCATCGGCAAGTTCACTATCTGGTATACGTTCATAGTCCCCAGTTCTTGGGTTAAAACGGAGATTGTCTGTTCTAGCTAATTCAGAAAGCTCACTCCATTCAGCCTTTTCTGCTGGAGTTTCTTTATCCTCCATTACCACAGGACCTTGGTCAAATGTCCATTTTAATCTATAATCTTCAGAAGCATCTAGTATCCAGTTGCCATCCTCATCTACGTAAAATACATCTTTTATTTCGGGCTTTTCTCTCCTTAGTTCATCAAGCTTGTCGTTAAAATAATCAGAAGCAGAGACTACTTTATCACCCAACCCTATCATCTTCTCATCAGGATCACCCCTTGCATTATCTATGTCTATAACTTCTTGCATCCATTCTGGTGCCATGTTTTCAGCATCATCTTCTAGAACTAAAAAGAAATCATCTATAGTTTGTTTTGTCTCTAAAGACGCAGCTTCCCTTAAAGTCTGCGCCCATTTGCCAGGCGTAACTTTTGCTTCAGTTTTAAATGTTGCGCCTTCGACTGCTTGAAAATCACCGCCCATATTTCCAAAAACAAAAACCTGAGACTGTATTATATCTTCTGGGTCAACACCTTCCTCTCTAGAAAGACCTTGGGGTTCCAATGGTCCCACATTCTCATCCACACTCCAATCTTCTCCTCTCCTATGGGATACAATAGATATTTTACCTGTGTCGTGGGCACCATACCACTCCCATTCCATCTTAACTGCCCATCTAAGAGCCTCATCTTTATTGTCAAAAGAGTATACTTCCCCCTTCCCCATTCTTGCACCAGCCTTATCTAGCCAATTGGTTGCTGCACGATCACCGCCAAACCTTTGTATACCACCCTCTATAATAGATTCTGCATCTTCAGTTCTAGTTACATGGTAAAGTATATCATCTGGATTTTGATCTTCTGGTACCTCCTCGCCTCTACGCAACATCCTATCTCTGTTGCTTGCTAATATGTTTTTTCTCTGTTCATCTGAAACGTCCGCTCTACTCACTATTTCAATCACGCTTGGGTTTATAACATGAAGCTCATTGGATGGCGCCATACTATTCCAGCCATTAACCCAATCAACACCACGCTCAAGCAGAGCAGGTATTGCGGAAATCATTGTCCCCTCTTCCCCGCGCTTTACTCCTCTAGCCGCTGCAGCTTGTGACTTCTTCCTGCTCTCCTCTTCCAAGTCATCTATAATCTTCCTGTCAGCCGGGTCCGTGTAGTCCATCCCACGACCTCTTACAATCACAGACACAACTCCCGGAGTTCCGCCCGGCTCTGCTAATGTAGGCGATGACAGTTCCTCATCTTTGATTCTAGCAATAGAGACAGCAACAGGAACACCTTTAAAGTATCTTGTCTCAAATCCATCGATCACGGACTCTATGTTTGAACTCAGATGTGTGCCTGCGACGGGTGCAGTCTTGTCAAGTCCTCCTTCAAATACGGCAACTCCGTTTTTGTCAGTGGCTACTTGAACATCCTCTGCGGATAGATCTACTCCCTCACTCTCTTCTTTTTTTTTATCCTTAGACTCTTTCCTCTTTTGAAACGCAGCATCCTTAGCAGCCTCATCAGCGTCATCTTTTAAAGCTTCTTCGTTAATTTCTGCCGCCCTTTTTGCTGCTGCTTCAGCTTGACCCTCTTTAACACCTCCTAATACAGCTGCTTTATCAGCAGCCATAGCTGCATCAACATCATATTCTTCAACAAGCACTTCCTTATCTTTAGTAAGCTTTAAAGCTTTCTTTATATTCTTTGCTAATTCTGGATCTCTCCCAGCAACCGAGGCTCTATCGCTAAGCAGAGCAACCCACTCGTCTAATGCAGAGTTGTATGACCCAAGAGTTTCTCCAGGAACAACCACACCAGAGCTTGGCCTGCTCCCTTCCATCAAATTTTCAATTTCTCTAGTATACCTGGCTCTTCTCTTTGTTTCTTCCGGAGAAAGAGCCCCTCCCTTTCTTCTAAGCTTTTTTTCCTTTTTGTCTAGTGCTTCTATAGAGTCCCGCCTAGATTTTATTCTTCTTGCTACCTCTTCTGTAGATATTTTACCAGACGGGGCCATCATGGTTCCGCCTGCGTTTATCCTATCTACAAGAAACTCCTGGAACAAACTAGGCTGCTTACTAATAGATTCCCTAACAGCATTAGCTGCTGCCCTAGTTGAAAGAAGAAACATACTGAATGGATGAATATTTCCCTGCCTTCCAGCTCTAGGATAATCTACAATAACCTCATAGCCCTCAGTACCTTGCCCAAGTATAGCCCTAGCCGTATCAGTATTTTCTGAAATTACCTTTGGAGAAAGAATTGCCTGTTGGCCTTGAGAGCTTCTGCTGCTAGGAAGGATATTAACTTTATCATACTTTGAAATATCAGTGGGAACTACTGTTCTAGTGGCGACCCTTGCTGCTTCATCGTCAGCTGCAGCTACAGCAGCCGCCCTAACACCAGCTTCTTTATCTGCTTTAGCCTGCTCTCTTTCTCTAGCCTTTAATAATCTAGCCTGTACCTTTTTAACACTATCTAAAGTTATTGTTCTAGCCTTAGCCCTAGCGCTATTGGAGTTTTTTCTTTGCCCCATTGGGATAGACTCACCTTCTAATTGGGCATAGATAGTCCTAGTGTCTGAAACAGAATCTCCTTCAAACATTATAGGAACCTTATGGTCATTAAGCTCAAACTCTCCCTTATCAAACTTCCCTCGTGTCTTTTTCTTTACTTTAGTTACACTTACTTCAGCAGCCTTTTTAGCCGCACCTTTTTTTCTTGCTTTCGCAGTGAACCCCTCTATAGGAGTAATTGTCCAATTGGCTTTCTCTTCATCAGTACCGCGCTCAGTTACTAAGAAATTCTGGGCGCGTGACAATGTATCAAAAGATTCTGGAACAATGGTTCCACCATACTCGGCTGTATAAGTCCCATCGTCATTGGTATACACAGTAGCAGCTGTATTATTTATAGTAGCATTATACATAGTTTCCCCTGCTACTATCTCTTCAGTGAAGGCAACCCTATCCTCATCAGCTTCCTTGCCTTTTGCCATTCTATCTCTAGTTTTTTTCTTTTTTCCTTTCTTTTTTCCTTTCTTCTTTCCTTTCTTTTTATCCGCATCCCTCCAAAGCGCTGCCTCTGCTCCAGCTACTCTTTCCGACTGCCCTTCCCAACCATAAGCCTCCCTCTCATATCTATTAAACTTCTTATTGGCTTTCTTTTTCTCAGCCATAAAGACTATTACTTCTTCAGGAAGCACACCATTTAACTGCTCATTATAATACTTATGCTGCTCACTAGTCATATTAGGTGTAGCAGTCGGAGGCTCTGGAAGTCCCTTGTCCTCACGCCCCTCTTCCATAGCTGCTCTTTCGTCTCTCTCTAAGCCTTCTACTTCTGCAGCAGCTATACCCTTATCATACATCTCTTGGGTTTGTTCTTCTTGGGTCTGCTCTTCAAAGAATACCTGCCCAGTAATTAGACCTGCCTCTTCCTCGGTCATTGTATAAATGAACAATTCAGCAGCCGCATCCTTTTCAATGCCAAGAGTTTCAGCTATATTATCTATAGCATCCATTGGTGCTACATTCTCTTCTATTACAGAAGCTATAGCCTCTTCTACTACTTTAGTCTCATCTGTTGCAGACACAGCCTCTTCTGGTGTAGCTGCTGTTCCTTCTTTGTCTACAACAAAATCTGGCCCAGCTTCCTTTGTTGTTCTTCTCTTGGCCTTCTTCTTAGTAGTCTTCTTCTTAGTAGTCTTTGGCTGACCACCAGCAGTTTCTTCTACACCAAGAGCCTTCTTCAATTGATCAACATTAGATCTTACTACATCAATCGCAGGAGTATCATCCTTACCTCCTGGAGAAAGTCTATCAGGCTTTCCTTCTCTCTTGGTAATTTTTACATTACCTGCACTTGGTACTATTACTGCACCTATCTCTTCTAAAGATTGGTTAATACGCGCCTTTATTGGAGTAAAATTTTCTGTCTCTTCTACTGTATCTCGTATGTCCCCAAGGGTGGCGTCAAGATTTTCTGCTGCCTCGCGCAATTCTGGTATTCCATAATAGTCAGCAAGCTCTGCCCCAGTAGTTTTATTAATCCAACCCATCTTGCCAATTCCGATAGCCGGATACCATTTTCCTGGCGTTGTTTCTAGTTTTTTACCAGCCCCAGTAGATAGATAAAATGGAACCTCTACAACATTACCGGTTGGTCCTGTTATCTCAACTAGGACATAAGTTCTTCCCGGCTCATCCCCTATTGTCTCCTCTTGAACAACATGTGCCCCAGTTTCATCGAGAGTAACTAACCCTAATCCTTCAGCAGACTCTTCAACTGTACCCTTAACTGGAGCTTTAGGAGTTGGTGTTTTATCCCCATCTTCTCTGGTAGCTGCTTCTTGATCAGCTTTCTTTTGTAGCTTTTCTAACTTTTTCTTATTAGCCTCTATAGCTTTCAGTTGTTCCTGCAATTCTGGAATAGTATATGGTTTAGGATCGGCTTTATCTGTTGTAATTCCAGACTCAACCATAACACCAACAATGCCTTCTTGCTGAGCTATAAGCTCCTCTAGTACTGTAACTAGTTTCTGAGTTCCAGTTGTAGCAGCTGCCGCAGCCCTGCCACCAGCAGTTTCCTCAGCCCTTCCAGCAGGCGCTGCTTCAGGAGGAACTATACCTTCATCTTCTTCTCCTCTTTCGACTACTGCTTCTTCACCTCTCAAGATTGCCGCTTGTTGTTGATCCGCTTCTAAGCTATCAATGCGCCATTTGAAAACATCTTGCGCTGCCTTTTGCTCTTCCTCAGTAGCGAGCTTGGTTACCTCTGCCTTAGCATAAGCTCGCATCTGCTTGATAGTGAGACCTCCATCTCTTTCAAGCATATCATATACTTCATGTGCTTTCGTCTCAGCGTCAGTAACCTTATCGCGTAATTCGGCTTCGGAAAACGCTGCCTCTCTATCTTCTCTTGTAGCGGCTTCATCCTCGTCAGCTTTTCTCTGTCTCTCGACAGCGGCTTGTAAGCTATCCTTCAATTTTTGATTATTAAACCACGTATCTCTTTCTCTTTGGGACGCCCTATCCGCAGCATCTTCTGCATCCCGCGCCTCTTCTTTTGCAGCCTTCTTAGCCTCTATAGCCTCTTTTCTGGCCCTACGTCTTTGGTTGAATCCGCTTATAGCCTCGCGAGTACGAGGAAATCTAGATTCTGTTTCAACGTTAACCTCTACTGGCGGATTACCAGTAGGAATAGCTTCATTTATTGGGGGAACTTTGCCAACAGTAGGGGCAGCTTCTTCTGGGCTGGTTCGTGCGCCAGCTGTTACTGGAGGAAGAGGTCCTTTAAACGGGGTTTCTTCCCCCCTAGCTCCCTGCATAGCTTGCGCGTGATTAGCGCCCATATCCCTTAAGTAAAAATACATCCCCTGCTGATCAGCAGTTAAGTCAGCTGTAACCTCCATAGCCTGTGTTTCTTCTAGAGATGCTAGCCTAACTTGTAGTGTATCTTCATTAATTGCTGCAGCTCCACCCCCAGGTGGGCCACCTCCAGGAGGCTGTCCACCCAGTATTCGTGTTCTTTCGTCTTGTGTTTCTGGGGTATCTGGGAGTCTTTTGAGGGTACCGTCTGTTGGATCGGTATAGAATCTTGGGATAGGTCTGCCAGAATCATCTGTCTCTGGCTCAACGGGGAACCCTCCCATAGTTGGAGGGGATGGGGGTGCAGCATCTGTATCTTCTTCGGGGGCCCATTTAAACTTCTTACCGCCCATAAAAACACCAAGAGGGCCACCAAAAACCAGGCCACCAGCATAACCAGCTTCTCTTATATGCTTCCACTGCTCCTTGGAAAATCCAGCTACCGGATCTCCCTTAAGATAATTAAGGAACATTTCATTGATAGCTTCTTGTGCTAACTCCGTGCCTCCCTCCATAAACATCCAGCGAACACCATTGCCCAGTCTTCCTGATAGAATTGAGCCCTTGCCGACCTCGCTTTTTACATGCTTATTAAACCCTTCAATGAAGGCCTTTCTCTTAGGCATTAACTTCCCACCTAAAAGCCTACCAACCTTATAAGGTATAATTGTATCAAGTATAGCGTTAGTAGCGCCTGCAGTCATGGCTATTTCATGGTTTACTACACCTAATTCCATAAGCTGGGACGCGTTATTTTCCCCAGCATTAAGAAGTGCATTAGTTACATAGCCTGTTCCGTAACCACCTATTGCAGCTCCAGCCGCCGCTCCGGGCGGTCCTCCCAACATGAAGCCAATGATCCCACCAATAGTAGCGCCACCGGTAGACATACCAATGCTTACTGCAGTACTTGGCCCTTGGGTAAGGAATGTATTAACCCACCACTTACCGGCATTACTTATACCAGCATCCTCTAGCATCTCTCTTCTAACTTCTGCAGATTCTCTTAGGTTTTCCTCACCCCATTTCTGCAAAACATCAGATACTTTATTCTCACCAAAAAAAGTATTAAATAATGATGCTGACCCAAGCTGAATCATTGATGTAGCTTGGTCAATACCAGAGCCAATTTGTTCTAATGCTCCAACATCATCCTCATTAACTGGAGCATTTAATGCCTCATTCATTGCGGCATCAAGAGGATTTTTATTAAAATCTTCTAGTGCCTTTATACCGTCTAGATCAGCTTGTATCCTAGTTACAATATCTGTGCTATTAACTGAAGCCATGTATTCTCTCTATTGTGATGTCCATGCTGACATTAATTCGGAGCCAACTCTTGGACCAGATGTTTGAACAATATTACCATGCGTGTCAGATATATCTCCTTTCATTGTACCGACTGTTTTAGGCAGGGCTCTCCAAGTTGTGTGTAAAGATTTTTGAAACTGAGCTGCCGTCTTTGTACCGTTTAAGAACTCGTTTATACCAGCATCTTCAATACCTATTGAGAAAAGGATGTTCTGAAAAGGTATATCAAACACTTGAGCATCGAGCCACTTCTGGTCTCTATTTAAATGCTTCTTAACCTGTGGAATCATAAAGGCTCTATATCTAAATTGACCAGCGCCAAAGGCCTTGTCTCCATACTTATCGTGTATCTCTCCAACCGTCATAGATGTGAGATTAGGATCATCCATCCCCCCCGAGATAGATGTCCATGCCTTGCCTGCCCCTTGATTAGGCTCAGAAGAAATAATAATAGCCTTTATCTTGCTTACCAATCTTTCTTTTCTAGCCCTCTTTTCAACCGCCTCTTCTGGAACATCGTCACTTAATTCTATAGTAGTCTTGCCAATAGGGCCTCTGATTACCTCTTGTGCTCCTTCGGCTGGCATAGCATCCATAGCCACTGGCATTCCTGTCCGAGTACCAGCATAGGCTTGGCTTATTAATCCCGCTGGATCAGTAGGACTCCATGTTACTGTTGGATCTGCCAACCCTCTTGCCCTAGCTTCCATCTCAGGTATAGTAATATCGGGATCACCTGGACCACCCACATGGCCACCCTGGCCTGGATGACTAGCTAGCTGACCCATTAAAACAGCTTCATTATAGACTGTATCCACACCCCTCTCACTAGAAGTCTTTCTTTGCTTCTTTACAAAAGCTTTAGCTGCATCTAACGCAGATTTAACAAGGGCTTTTATATCTGCTACAGCAGCTCCGATATCATTCTGCTCAATAAACTTATCACGTATTTCCTTGGCTAGCAGTTTTGAAGCCTCCATGTCTGAAATATTTTCTATTCCGTGTTCTTCCCCAATTGACTTCCTTAATTCATTCCATGTTTCTGGGCCATAGTACTCCTTAAACCCGGCAATCTGATTTTTGTAATAACTCTCCATACTTGGAGTAATGCTTTCTAGGGGGGTCTTTTCATACTCTATATGCTTAGCTGGATTCTTTATAAGATCAACTAGTGAATCTAATATTCCGCCTTCTTTCTCCTCGCCAACTATAGACTCACCTAGCCCGTAGTTTCCAGCTAATCCCAAATCTATTTCATGGGCGTCTTTTACTTCCCGCATATCGACCAACCCCTGCTTCGCTAACGCCTCTATCTCGGCTTGATCCTCTCTAAGCAGCTTCCAGTAAGCCTCCTTTTCTTCTGGCCGAAGAGTGTCCTCTATATACCCTTTAGTAAGTGCAGACCAAGCATCACCTAATCTATTAAGCTTATTATTGAAGTGCGCCTTCTGCTCCGGGCTAAGGTTGGCTCCAGCCAGCGGATTTGCCGGGCTAAGTAGTTGCGTATAAGTCGCTATATTTTTATCCAAACTAGAGATAAGAAATTCTGTTCTTTTATCTTTCCTTGCTGTAGCAGCAGAGCTGCTTTCTATACCCTCTCTCCTCTTGATCTTCCACATCTCCCACTCTCTGCCTTCTTTTAAAACCTCCGCAGCTGCCTCTTTCTTTTCCCTCATAGCACCCATAGCAATAACACCGGTTCCTGCCGCTGAAAGGAAGCCGCCAACCGCTTTCTTAATGCTCATTATACTACCTCCTCTATTACCCGAGTTCCAGAAACAGGCGAAGCTTGCATATCCATATCACCTTCTAGTAGATTTTGAGCAACAGACATCATAGACTTTTCATTAACGGCTGGATAATCAGAGTCAATAGCAGCGCCCATAGCATGGGTTAGGGCCTCACCCATAAACGCCTGAGTCTCTCCATTATTTCTAAATTCTTTTATCCCTTCGTCTTCAACTAAATCCGTAAATTGTTCGACGGTTAATTTAGAAGCCTCAACAAACATATCTTCACTAAAGGAACCGCCATCTTCTTCAAGAAGTTGGATCTCTGTGGTAACAAGATTACCAGCCATAGTGCCAACAGCTTCAGGAAGATTATCCTTGCTATTTTTTAAGTCTTCTACGATCTCTTCATGTCCATCCCTATACATATATAGGAATATTTCATCTGTTAAAGAGTCAACCATTTCATTTTGTTCTGGTGTAGCCTGAATAAAAGGATCTTGTTCAACTCCATATGCAGCTTCTTCTACAGGAGCATTCTGGACAGGAGTTGGTATTGGAAAGCTTCTAGCAGGTTGTTTCATACTAGTCTCCCTGTGGTTCCTTGCGATATTGTACCTAGTGAAGACGATCCTAAAATTCCCTGAGCGCCACCCCCCACTTCTTGAGGTGATCTTCCTACAATTAATCCAGGACCTGGATCTTTTACCCCCTCAACCATAGCCATAGGATTAGGATGCCCTATGAATGTAGATCCAATAGCTGTCTGTCTTATAGCATTTTCTGCATTCATTCTATTTATAGCTAACTGCCCTTCTCCTAAAGATTCTTCTATATCTAAGGCCCTCGTCCCCAACTTCTCTCTAATATCTAAAGTCCTGGATGCAATCTCTTCGCCAGTGTCATCTAGGCCTGTAAAAAAAGCCCCAAGAGAGTTAAGCACTGTGCCAAAACCAATCATGCTCTCGCCGGAACTAAACATGTTTGAAAAGAATCCTCCTATACCGCCAGACCCTGCTTGACTAGATGCAATTTTCCTAGATCCAACTACTGCATCCACACTACTGCCACGCTTTAAACCACCTATAGAGCCTTTTCCGCCCCCGCCAAAGATTCCTCCGAATAAATTCTTTCCACCGCTCCATATATCACCCAACCAACTGCCGGTCCCACCTTGTGACCTTCCCAAAGCCCCAATCCCAGATAGCATCAGAGAGGCCCCGATTACTGCGCCAATCATTTTGCTCCTGCTTTTTCGTTGCTTCTCAGGATTAAGACTAGATGTAGATGGTGATTTCATAATATTATCCTTTTAAAAATCCGCTGGAGTTACTAGCTTAAGAGCATTTTCTGCTGCTTCTTTACTCATGCCTGCTGTAACAGCTATCCTTCCTCTCTCAGCAAGAACAGCTCTCCAGTTAGCAGCTCTTTCAGCGAGCTCGCGTAAAGTCTGGTTGATCTGACCATTTAACCTAGTATTAAATGCCTCATAGTATGCTTCATTCTGCCTAATCTTAAACTCATTAGATGCATTCTGATTATTTATTCTCTGCTGAAGGAAGGCATCGGCATCCCTCTGGGCTATTGGGATAGCTACCGCTAAGATTGAATTCATAACAGCTTCAACAGCTATAGAACTATTTGTAAGGCCAGAAGCGTTCATTGACTGTAATGCTTTAGTTGTTGCTGCTCTAAATAAAGGGCTATTGGTATTTATTAAGTTCTTTAGCCTCTCTTGCAGAACCTCAGAGTTTGGCCCTAGAACAACAATCTCGTCAAGCAATGGCTTCTCTAACTTACTCTGGTCTATGATTGGATCTATTGATATATCGGCTACATTTTGAGATGACGTAGCCGCTACATTTCCACTAGATGGTTGGGTTATTTCTGCCACGGGCTCGGGCTCGGGCTCGGGTTGCGGTGTGGATGCGAAGTGAGTTCTACTTTCTTGTTTAGCTGGGGCACGTATGCCAAATCCTACTGGTTTACCTAAGGAAGCGGCATAAGCGGCACCTGCAGAAGAACTATAAAAATCACTACCCCTTTTGAGTTGCTCTGGTGTAGAAGCCTTAACAAAATCTTGTGTGCCTCCTTTAGTCCTAAGCGCCTTCTCTGCATTTAATCTTTGAGTAAATCTATTCCACTCGTTCTTGCTTACACCTGCTCCTGGAACATTAGCTATTCCTAGTCCTCTAGCATGGGCTATAACTGCGGCTCTACTATCCCCTAGAACGGGAATTCCTTGTGTAGTAGTCTTTTTTGATGGAAACCCCTTTACAGCCTCCCTCCTCCTCAAAAGCTTTCTTTCATCATCTGTTACATAAGCAAGTTTATTAGGGCCAATTTCACCTGGAAGCCTTAACATAGTCATCGTCTAACACCTCTAGTAGAATAATCAACAACAGCTCCTTGCAGAGTTATTGGTTTATCGTATATAGAACTATTCTTTATAATCATACCCATATTTGTACCAACTCCATTTATCTTTATTCTCTCGGAAGCAACTACAGTAATACCAGTATCTGAATTTGATATATCATCTTCATTCCATTGGTCTGAAGTTACTGATACAGTATAAGACGCAGCTGACGGGGTCGATCTGGGAGAGAATGTTCCCCCATAATCAAACGTAGGATAAAATGTTAATGATGTAGATGTATCCGCGTTGATCTCTAACCCTACCTGTCTAAATCTCTTCTTTACCTGTGGAGAACCGTAACTATAGTAGGCAGTACGTATAAACGAGTCTACCGTAAGGCCATCAAAACTGGTTCCAGAATCTATCCTTCTAACATAACCGTCTTCAAAACCTCCGTACAAAACCTCAAAGCCATTAGAATCTTCCGCTGAACAACAACAACTCAATTGATGGGATAAAGTAAATGGCATTATACCCACATTATCTCTATTTATATAGGTCATGGCCAATCCAGTTTTATCATCAAAGTAAAGCCTATACTGGTTCTTCCCTCTAACCCTTAGTGATAGTACTGCATTATCTTTTTTATCCTGTATATAAGGGTCAATCTGACTTGACGCTACAGATGATTGGAAATCTCCATAATACTGGACAGTAAATATAGATGTAATCCCCCTATCATCTAAGAAAAATGTCTGGTCCATCTTCTGCATTGTATAAGGGATAGCGCCAGTGCCCTGATGAAACCTAGTTAGATTCCAATCAGCAGAAGAAGCGCCGTATAACATATACGTATCATTTCTAGTGAAGATAGACATTACTTCTTTTATCTCTGTCGAGAAACCAGAGACATCTTCTCCTAATGATATCTCTGCAGCTCCAGTAACAGCGCTCCACTGTAATGGCTCCGCTATACTTGAATGCTGCACAGAGCCACCTGGAAATGAGAAGAATAAATGCTTCTTATGCGCTATTATATGCTCAGGGGAATCTGCAGACATCCCTGTTCCTATCTTTATAAAGGTAGTACCATCGAAAGAAAATCCCTTATCGACCGTATTAACCCCATACATTGAAACGCTTGAGGCTGCTCCTTTAAAGTTATAAGTAATGAACTCGTACTTGCCGCCTGGGTTTAAGGTTTGAGCGTACTGGGTTCCGTTAGCTTTAGCTAAAGTTTTTGAAGAAGGTTCAGATGCTCCATCTACGTCAGCTTTATTTGAACCGGAAACTTGTATCTTTTCCCCATCCGTCCACGCTCCAGTATTTCCAGAGATAGATAAGTACCCAGCTGCATCATCCCCATCCCAAGTGCCGCTAGAAATAGTAATCTTCTTTACAGTAGCGCTCTCCCCGGAGGTGACCCCCGTTACCACATCGTTCTCTTTTATTTCTCCTGTCCCAGCATCGAACTGCAGAGTAGGTGTTGATAGGTTCTCATCATCAACAAAAGTTCCAGTTATATCTGTAAGAACTACCGTGCCGGTGGCTCCTGTTTCCCATAACCCATAGTAAGAAACGGCTGCAACGGTTCCAGTAGCTCCAGCAGCCCCTGTTACAATAGAACCAACAACAAACTCTCCGTTAGTGGTAGTCCCATCAAAATCTAAGGCAGTTCCTAAGGCTACCTCAGACCATCCAGCGGGCGTTGACTTATACATGCCAGCCGTAGCGCCACCAGATTTATTTCTAAATGCATAAGTATCACCACTAAATACCCATACACCTAATACGCTCCCTTCTCCAGGAACTATTTGAATAGTACTTCTTTGATCTTCTATTGCCGTCTGTAGCTCTGTTACAAGAGATGCATCAGCATCAGCGTCTCTTAAAACAGGAGGACCATAAGAAAGAGATGTGGCATAAAGCCCCATTATCCAACCCTAAAGACTGATAACTGACCATAGTGCATTTGGAAATTCTCAGACCCAGCATCTCCATGTTTTACTTGCGCTAACAAGTCTGTATAAGTTGTATGTCCAGTAGTATCAATTATTCCAGAAGCAGATACCATGTTATCTAAAGTTGCCGCTACTCTTTGAACCGCGCAGTCATAACCGGGATATACTACACTTCCACCAGTA
>Ga0080013_1001240_pt1 | contig 34503 bp, 32 predicted proteins | sample ETNvirenome_6_85_FD_69236 | JGI IMG/M metagenome (GOLD analysis project Ga0080013, IMG submission 69236) | Marine viral communities from the Pacific Ocean - ETNP_6_85 (SPADES assembly) (version 2) | ecosystem: Environmental > Aquatic > Marine > Oceanic | place: Pacific Ocean | collected 2013-06-19
AAATAGCATCGAGGGGAGAATACTTGACGATACTCCAACTCTGAGGACACAACATAACTTTACTTCCGCAAAAGAATCGGGAGGGGTAATAAAAATAACAAATCCTGATGGATCTACAACAGAAATCGATATATTCCAAATATCACAAAGGAGTGCCCTTGGGCTCCCCCTTGGAACTTCGGAATTAAACAATCAGAATTTCCCAGCTTTTAAGATGAAGCTCTTCGGTGTACAGATTACAGGAACAGATTTAAATTATACAGGCTCTCTTGGTAATAAAATACCCCAAGTAAATTGCAAATTCACGGCAACAGCACAAGTAAAAAATATATCAGATGTGCAAAAATATGAGGATCAATTTGGATCTGCCACTTCTCCAATAGATCCAAATGGGTCATATATATCAATGAATATTCCCGATTTTCTTCTAGAAATAACAGAGGATAATACAGATTTTAATTCTGAAAATTTTGACATGGAAGTATTTATGGAACCCTCTAAGGAAAATATGCCCCTTTCCTATTCTGCCATATCTGATAGGTCACCAATTGTGAACGGAATTTTGATAGATCTTCCAAGTAGGGATGATAATTATATTTCACCAACAGTGGATGATATGGAATTTTATTTTAATATCAAAGCCGATCAACGAATACCTGATATTATCATAGCTGATGCCCACACACATTTTAAATCAAGAGGATTTTATAATGATGAAGCAATTGTACCAATTAGAGAAGGAACAACTTTGGAAATAGTGGATATTTATTCCAGTACTACGGACCCTAAAGACATAGAGGATTGTGATTAATGAGAAATTTATCCAGACATATTGCTGCCGCCCGGTTCGAGGCACCAAGCCTCAAGCAAGCAAAGAAAAGCATGGGCATATCTTTTGAAGATATAACACTAAACAACACTGATCTTTTATTTTCGATTGGTGCCACCTTAAACTTAACTTTTCTGGCACCAAATATTCGCCCACCAAAAGACATTAATAGATTTAGCGGCACATTTATAAGAGCCGCCCTGACCAGTGATATTGACTTAATAAAGACATTAAGTGCTGCAACTGATATACGGGAATTTTCAAAGATTATCCATTCAAACACACATAAAGTTCAGCAAATTAATATTCCTTATGATGCCCACCTCCCCAAAAGAGAGATTAATTTTAAACCTATAAGCCTTCACAATGGAGAAAATCCAGAAAATTTGTGCATGTTCGGAATGGTTTTACAAAAAAACAACAAAACTAATAAAGAAATGTTATTATCTGATATCCTAATGCAAGTCATAATATCAGATAATATAGTTTTGAGATCCAAAAACTTAGTAGATTTAAGAAACTTAAAATTTGATTCTTATTTAGATTTTGAAATAATTAATCAGGTAGAAAATAACAATGAAGCATATTTTTCTGATCAATTTGTTTCGCTAGACCCATCCGGGTATCTAAAGTTCATTTTTTTCTGGGATAAAATACAATTTTTGAAAGAAAAGTCAGTATTTGCAAATATTTTGAAAAATGGATCACTGGCCCAGACGCAAGAGAAGATAATTGCGGATTCTAGAATCGGCAATATTGAAATAATTCGCAAAAGAGTTAAAAAGAGCATAGATGGATTTTCTAGCTTTGATGCAAATCAGGCCAACGATATAATTATTTATTCATCCGATGATAAGTCAGGAGACTTGATACCAAATGAATCAAAGGATATCAGAACTGGCGCGACAAAAGCACAAATTAGCAGCAATAAAATAATCAAAAATTCATCAAACTATATATCCTTTTCTGTCAATGATCATTTTTGCAAAAAGATAAAAATGGGGATGTATCAGTATCATGTCAGGGTACAGGTGGAAGATGGAATGTTAAAATTCTTAATCGACTCACTGAATATTCTAAGAGAAGTGCAGAATGTATTTGAGAGATATGAGGGTGTCTACGATAGCCCATCCTTATCCTTGAAGAAGAGGAAAAATTTAGGAATATTAAACATATTAAGAATATTATTTTCCTTAAAGACATTTTCCGATACCCAAATAGAGAGAATGCAGCAAGAATTTCTTGCATTGTGTCGGACACCGCAAGGATTGTCTAGGGTCATGGATTTTAATCGATCTTTGATGATAAAAATAAGTTATGCCCTCGGAAAAAGAGGTGTGACATCGACCGATAATAAAGGGAAGATATATTCAAAAGATACAAGCAAATTGTTCTTTCTGGAAGATAGCCAAAAATTCCCAGAAATTGTTGATGTATCCAAGTTGATAAATATAGAGAGTGAATATTTTGATATAAATTCAAGACCGTCCACAGGCGCATCTACATTTTCCGTAAACGACATAGAGAAAAGGTTTTTGCAAGAGTTTAAGAAAAATATGGCTTTTGAAGGAGACTATGGTGATATTAATTTTGCAACTTTGAATAAAAACTTGAGTAATGATATGGGGGGCACCAATGAATCAGATAAAATAACTGAAAATTTGTTCAATTTTGGCACAACCTTTTTCTCCTATCTGTCTCCCGCTTCATCGATTATATTCGGTACAGAAATCAATAATCAAAAAAATCCTTCTGCCTATGTTCCCACCACCTCACCGGCTATGGTGAGTCTCTCGCAAGAATTGACAAAATTGGGAGTGAGAATCCTAACCCCCAGAGAGGTGGGTGCTTCACGAGCCAAGAAAGAAGAAACTTTGTGCTCTGAGTCAGTGGTTGGGGATATAAGTTTAAATATTGAGAAAACATACGACAGCCAATCATATGTTCCAGCTTATACCGACCTGAAAGATTTTCATGATACGATGAGGGATTCTCAAAATTTAACATCCGGTATAATTAAATATTACAATAACTTCAATTTAAAAATTAGTGACTATGATTTGGATTCTCCAAATAATTTATTGTCTGGCACAAAGTCTAGGGCAATTAACAAAAATATTGAAGAAATGCCAAATCAAATCAGATCCCTTTTCGCCTCGAAATCTGATGGTGTGAGGGACAAGTGGGCCTCCATGGAGAATGATTTCTTTGAAAACCCATCATCCATAAAAATGATGCAAGAAAATTATAGCAACCTAATTAGAGTAGAAGTTTTGTCTGGCTTCGAGAGGGATTTATATGGATTTGAAAGTGTCAAGATGCCGATATTCAAAAGATTGGAAATGTCAGACATGCAAGGGTTGTTATCTGGAGAATCCCTATTTTGCAGGACCTTTATTATGGACAACAAGGTGATCGGTGTGGGACAAAAGAATGTCAAAGACAATTCAATTAAAATGTATTATAATAAACACTTTATCATAACGAGAGGAGATTGATAATTGACACCACCAAAGCCACTACCGGGATCCAGAAGCGGATCACCAGCATCAATTAATCCCACTGCAGCTAGTGGGGCTTCTAATATTAAATTACCAGATGGTATGCCCAAAACGGCTCATCGTACTACTAAATATATTAGTCCTACCTCGACATCACTGAGTAATATATCCACTTCAGACTATTCCAGAGATCCAGACTATGATAGTGCAGGAACTAATTCATCCAGCAATTATATAATCTCTACAGAGTTTGAGACTTCGGCCGACCCTGTCAGAAGTTCTCTGCAAAGATATTGGGTATCCAAAGGGTCCGATATCAATTTTAAAAAACTGCCACTTCCTGCAGAAATTAGCTTGAAAAGCAAAGGCAAAAAGAGGCAGGATATCCTTAATTTCGAAGATGGATTGCTATATGACGGAATCTCGGAGGAGTTTGAAATTTCAATTTCAAAATCAACCCTTGGTGGAGATCATACTGACGATGCTACATATTCCGCTGACTCAAAGCTAAAAATGTCCTCTGGCCTATTTTCTGCTATGGATGAATTATTACTTTCACAAAAATACAGTACCATGGAGGTTTATTCACTTAATTGTAAAAAGCCAATAATATATGCCTCAGATCACAGATCCGACACTCATACAGGAACTCCACAGGTTGATATATCATTTGTGTACAATCATGAAATGCCAAATTATGAACAACTAATCTCAGACCAATCAATCAAGGAATCTTCTTTGTTGAACTATTATAAAGATTACGAAATAATCAAAGATTCTCAAATCGCGCAACCCGGAACGAAAAAGGTAAAATATGATTATGATGGAAAAGTTAGAGATAGAATAGTTTATGGCCAAAACACTAGATCACGATTTGATGATGAATTGACAAAAAATTCCAATAAAAAATCCAGAACAGATACAAACATTATTGTCTCGGAATCGTCCACTTTAGACATTTCATCGAAAAATTCCGACCTCCTCTCATTACCTTTTTATATAAAAATAAACATTGGAAAATCTAAAAGACCCTCCGCGCAAGACGATTTGAGTCAAAATCTTAAAGATATTATTATGTCAGACCAATCAGATTGCGATAAAATAATGGACTATTGCTTAAAAATGACATCTCCAGGCGCTAATCCGGAATACTTGAAGAAACGATCATTTAATTATTCTTATTTTGAATCCGCTTATGAAAATCCAGAACAAACCAAGATCTCCTTAAACAAAACACTGGATAATGAAAGCATCCTAATGATGGATGCCTTAGATATGTCGCAGAATTTGGGCAATGAAGATATTATTTTGAATTCGAATACGATCCCCGCCACCCTAATCGGGGAAGGTCCAATCTCGACCACCACTGGAGACTATTATTTATCCAGAGAAATTAAGAAATTATTTGATGCTTCCGAGACTTCCAAACTTCAAATTCCATATTCCAGCCTATTGGCCGGAAAAGCCGGCTTTTATTCTACGGATGTGATATTTTACAAAATATCCAAATTTGACGAAACGGACTTAAAGACGCCCATACAGAATATCTTCATACCAAACAAAGGTGCAAGCGGACAGACATATATTGATTTTCAAGTGAAATATGGCAAGAGATACACATATAAGATATATGCATATAAATTTATATCTGGACTACAATATTCGTTATCTGTATCCAAACCATTAAACTATTCCGCCTATATAGCTGAGTTGACAGAATATTTTAATATCAAGGACACCCTCACGAAGTTCGTTGTAAAATATGAAAACAAAAATGACTTGACTGATGACGACAGATATCGCTTGGGTTCTTATAAGGAGGATAAGGAGGAAGGAGATGATTGGATATCATCGGAAACAAGCTTCGACAAAGCCTTACAAAACTTCAAAGAAAATCTTGCAGAAACTAAAGAAGATGGTAGTCGAATCAGCAACAAAGAGGAAAGTAAAAAACCAAACAGCTCTAGGGAATCAAGATCTGCACAAATGCGATTGGCACTTAAGGCCCTAATCAAATTATATCCCGACACAACAGATTCCGCTGGTATCCCACTGAGAAATATAGTGGAAAGTATTTCGGAAATTATAGGAAAAGATAGTGCAACCGGAACGACCGGTGTGTATCACACAACTGATACTGACACAACAGGTGCATCATCGACAGATAGAGATCTGCTAACCAAGGCTAAATCATCCATAGAAGACTTTTTTAAGTCTATTCGCGATCTAATAAGTGAGCTTGAATCTAGACTCGATAATAAAAATGGGTTCGGCGACAAAAAAGATGACAGAAAAAAGAAATTGCAGGATGCGATGGACATGATAGATGCTATCTACCGTAGCGAAGATACCATGATAAATGCTATCGCAGATGTAAAGAGGTCAAACACTGATGACACATTTGATGTAAATATGCGCACCCTAAGTACTCTCACATATCCAGTGATATATTTATCAGAAATACCTTATTTCAATGATGCAGGTGCCATTTTGGATAATCCTCCAATTTTTCCTGATATTAATTTTATTCCTTACCGTGGAAGTGATAAAAACATTTCCTTCTTTATAAATTCGGGAATAGGAAAAATAATCGATAATCCGATTGTGTTTTCTGAAGAAGAGTCGCAATTCATCTCTCTTTTTAGGGAGTCAAAAAAGCTCAACCAAGTGGAGCCAATAACTTTCAAATCGGATGAATCAAAAAACATGGAAGCCTCTTTCGAGATATACCGACTAAAGAATCCACCATCATCCTATCTGGATTTCAGCCAGTCATTATACCAGACTCTTGCAGAGTCATTTAAAGGGGGTATCCAACATCTAGGCTCTGTATCCTTTTTGGAAAAGATAAAGCCAAATGTTACATATTATTATATGTTTAGACAAAAGGATTCTAGGGGAGTTATATCTAACCCCTCTACCGTATTTTCAGTTTTGATCGTAAACGAGGGCGGCATGACATTCCCGATAATAAAAGAATATGAGTTCCCCCCCACGGAAAAGGTATATGATCGCACCATGAAGAAATTGATAAATGTGGTACCTCCCGTATATCAAATATCACCCACAATGCCCAATGCATCGTTTGAATATAAGTCCTGTGTCTCTGGAGATAACATATCTTATTTGATGGGCCCATCCGGGAATCAACTTTTTGGAAAAACTTTCAAAATCAGATTTACCTCAAAAAAGACAGGCAGACAGATAGATCTAAATGTCACATTCGAGGCTACAGTGGCATGAGTATCAAAATAAAAGGTTTTTTATTTTATTTTTAAACTATTTATTTTTGAAACTTTCGCTTTTTAAAAAGGAAAAATATAATGGGTTTTTTAGACAATAGTGGCGATATTATTTTAGATGCCGTACTCACTGATTCAGGCCGCGAACGCCTAGCCAGAGGCGACGGCAGCTTTAAAGTGATGAAATTCGCACTTGGCGATGACGAGATTAATTACACAAACTACAACAAGGCTGCAGCAAGCATCTCCAAGGACTTGGAAATCTTACAGACTCCAGTATTAGAGGCATTTACGAATAATACATCGCTGATGAAATCCAAGTTGATCACAATCACGAGAACAGACCTTCTTTATTTGCCGGTTATTAAATTAAATGGAAATTTAGGAGTTGCAAAATATACAACAGAGGATGTTGTGCTTGTCACTTCTGACGAAACGACAACAAATGGTATGACTATCAGCGACTATCTAAATGGCTATGATATCCTTGGTGGTAAAAATCTTCGAGCGGATCAGGGATTAGACACCAATGCAACACCACCGACAATACAACTGAGTTCGGATTTGGTTGAAACTCAATATATAGTGGAAATGGACAATCGCCTCGGAGCACTTTATTCTTCTGATGGCACTCCCTCTCCTGTATCTTTTATCGATGACGACTCTATCGCGAGCTATTTCTTTTCCAGAGATGGTATTTATGTGAAAGATAATTTAGATACCACAGACGATGGAGGGACCCAGCAAGTTATTCAAGGGCCTAGAGGAACATACTTGGACTTCAAAATAAGAGCCTCGCAAAATTTGAGATCTAGTACATATTTGTTCGACCTCCTTGGTTCTACATTTGTTATTGGGTCCACTACTTATAAATATATTGATACGAACATCAGAATCAGCGGTGCAACTACTGGCTATAGCCTGAGTGTTCCGGTTAGATTCATTAAACAAAACTAAGAGAGATAAAAAAACATGGCAGTTACATTTAAAAATCTTGTATCCGATAGGGATGTCGCAAATACTAGAACATTATTGAACGAGGCAATCCCAATCACCGGATCTGTTGTTTCCGGGACATACAGCGATAACAACATTAAAAATTATGCTCACGGTATGTTCCAATCTGTTTACGATTATCCATACCTATCTTCTTCTGCAAACCATATTTTTGATTTGACGGCAGGATACTCAGCAGATTCTTCACTTTCTAGTTCTGCAGCTTCCCAGAATTCCAAAAAGATAAATATCTATAGCCAGATGGCACAAGTTTTAGTAGGATATGATTCAGATGGGAATATCAGGGATTTTGACAGGGATGGCTCATTGGCCTCTGGCGATAAGTTGAAAGAATGTGTTTTCATCAATCTTGCAAGACTGCTAACGAAAGACGAAATTCAAAAGGGTTCTTTCATTTTGAGTGTTGCAACAGGCGCCGCCCCAACAGCTCCAGATTTCTCAAGCCTGTTAACCATCTCGGATTATGGAGCAAATACGACAGATGTGGGCTATAAGACCAATTCTCCAGCGGGAGACTATGCACTTCTTTATACAAGTTCTGCCACTCCTAACTCCACTTCGGGAGTAGGTTTACTGTATTATCAGGCCGGCATTGCAGTACTTACAGCCTCTGTATTCGATGGGTCCTTTGGTGCTCCCGATGCAACTTATGACACATCTTCGATAGATACCGTCTTGACTGGGGCACAAATATCTTCATCTTGTGACGGATTCAGAAACAGAATGAATAATCTGGCATTCAACAATACAACCGAACTTAATTCTACTATTTATTTCTGCAGAGCAAATACAAGTGATTTTAATTATAGCTCAAATCCCACTTATCTGTCTGGAAGTAAAATAAGGGTAAAAGAGCAGGAAACAGACTCTCCGATCTCTTATGTTACGACAGTTGGGCTTTATTCTGCAGACAATGAACTGTTGGCAGTTGCTAAATTATCGGAACCACTCAAGAAAGACCCCTCTAATGAATTTACCTTAAGGGTAAGGCTGGATTACTAGAATAGGAAGAAAAGAAAATGTCTTTTAAAAAGTTTGAGAAAAAAGACATTCTTCGCAATGTTATTGAAACGCACCCCAAGGTTCGCTTTGATATATATGATTCTAAGTTGTATTATAACAACCGGTCTCATCTAAGTGGTGCTTTTTCGGAGAATGTGAGGAATGTCCCATCGGGATTCATATCACTTTATGAGCTAAATATTGATAAATCATCCGGAAAAAATGATTTTATTTATCCATTTGTGAAAAAAAGCTCCGATTTAATCAAATTTAAATCAGCCACAGCAACAAGCTTTAATGCAGATGAATACGGTACTGAACTCACAGGATCATATCCTCTATCTGCCAGTATTTCTAGATATGTCGCAACATCAAATTCTGACAGGAGGATTAATGCTCTCAACAGTGCATTGGAATATTATTCGGTATTAAACCCTGAATATAGAAACATACAGAATTACTCCACCTTCCAGACTGCCAGTATAATAGACATTCCATCTATTTTTTACGGCTCATCTATTGAGAAGGGCAGCATTGATTTGAAATTTTATGTCTCTGGTACTCTCATCGGCCATCTCCAAGATAAGAATAAAAATGGGGAATTGATTCAGGTTGCCCCAGCAGATAGCCCTTATACAATTTCGGCCTCCGTCGCAGGTGTTGTCCTGTATAATGAGGGCTTCTTGCTCCTGACGGGATCATGGAACTTGAGTGATTCACATACAGAAGATTATGATGGAACAGCAAAACCTCCTTCTTGGATTTATTACGCTGTCGGAGCAAATGATGGAACTGCTACAGGAATGATACCGAGTTCCAGCTATGCAATGGAATTTAATGGGCAAAATTATGTCCCTTCTTATACAATGTTCGCCCATGCTGAAATGGGCGAATTTAACCACTCAAATAATCCAACATATATTGCCTATGGACAATCAAAGACAACATTGTCGGGTGCTTATGTCTTTGAAGAGCCATCAGATCTACTCATCCAAAATACGGTTAGTTCATCTTACGTGGACCCAACGGGATCCTTTGAAAAAGTAACTTATATTTCCAAAGTTGGAATATATGATAAAGATAAAAACCTGATTGCAATCGCAACTCCCTCAACACCTATTAAGAAAACCCAAAATAGAAACTTAACCTTTAAACTTAAATTGGATATTTAATGATATTAGGATTAGATGTGAGCACGAGCATTGTTGGTGTATGTGTATATGACAGCAACAAAGAAGAAATAATCAAAGCTGATTATATTGATTTAAGAAAGATAGGCGGCCTCTTGAATAAAGCACAAGCGGTAGAGGATTATATTAATCAGAACCTATTGGATAAGAAAATAGACTATATCTTTATTGAAGAAGCTTTGATGTTTTTTCGACGAGGTGGCTCAACTGCTAAAACAATGTCTGTTCTGCAACGATTCAATGGTATTGTTTCTTGGATTTGCTTCAAGAGTCTAAACATTGAACCAAGATATATAACACCTATATCTGCTAGAAGCAGGTGCGGAATAAAAGTACCAAGAGGTAAGAAAGCCAAAGAAGTGGTTATAGAGCACTTCATCCAAAGCAAAGAATTTCAAATAGACTATACCAGATACGGAAATGTGCAGAAATATTGTTATGATATTGCTGATGCAATTGTTGTCGCAAAAGCAGCTTCGAAAATAATGCTTGACATATAAAATAGGCTGTGTTATACTAATTGTATGAGTGAAAAACTTTCCCTAATTTCGAATGTTTTAGGTCGATATTTCAAATCGGGCGGCGAATATCTCTTTAAGTGTCCATATTGCAAACATGCTAAAAATAAGTTCTCTGTCAATATTGAAAAGAACGTATTTAAGTGTTGGATTTGCGATGCAAGAGGGTCAAGCCTATACAGAATTTTCCGTCGGTTTGGGACATTCAACGATCAAGAGAGGTGGAAATCTCTAAGCGGGTTTAAACAGGATCTGAATGAGTTCGCGGATATCTTCAAGGAAGGGTCGAATGAGGAGGAGATCGAACAAATTCTGGAATTACCACAAGGGTTCCGCAGCCTTACTAGACCCTCCAGTGGTCGGGCTTACAAAAGGGCACTTGAATATCTTGCATGCCGAGGATTAAATAGATCAGACATTTTAAAGTGGAAGATAGGATATACCACAGAAGGTCCATACCAGAACAGGATAGTAATACCATCTTTTAATTCCGATGGTGATCTAAACTATTATATTGCCAGAACATTTTCTGATGATTACAGGAGATACAAAAACCCACAAGCCTCTAGAGATATTGTCTTTAATGAGCTTTATGTTGATTTCGATCAAGAGGTCATTATCGTCGAGGGGGTCTTCGATGCCATTAAATGTCACAACGCAGTTCCGATATTGGGTTCTACAATAAGAGAAACCTCTCGCCTTTTCAGAAAGATCATCAAAAATAATACACCAATCTTACTCGCACTTGACCCCGATGCATCTAAGAAATCTGGTTTTATAAAAAGGCTCTTTCTTAAATACGGAATCGAAGTGAGGGAAATAACATACGAAGATGATAGAGATTTAGGAGATATGTCAAAAGAAGAGGTTTTGAGCCTAAGCAAGAAGGCTAATTTTGTATATAGCCATGATAGCTTAATAAGTGCTATCTCGGCAATCTAAGAGGAGAACAGATTTTGAAGTTTGCTCACATTGCAGATACACACATTAAGAATTTAAAGTTTCATTATGAATACAGGATCATATTCAAAAAGCTGTATGAGGCACTCAAGAAAGAGAAGGTCGATTATATCATCCATTGTGGTGATATTGCACACACAAAAACACAACTCAGTCCAGAATTTGTGGAAATGTGCACCAATTTCTTCAGAAGTCTGGCAGATATTGCCCCAACATACATTATTCTGGGAAATCATGACGGGAACCTTAAAAATAGTAGCCGACAAGATGCTCTGACCCCTATTGCTGAAGCCCTAAATCATCCGAGGCTTCATCTATTAAAAAAGTCTGGAGAAACTCACCTGGGCGATTCTGTGGCCATAAATGTTTTATCGGTTTTCGATGAAGATAATTGGATATCCCCCACTGATAAAGAAAAGATTAATATTGCTCTATATCATGGTTCTGTTTCGGGTGTCAAAACCGATACTGGATATGTGATGGAGCACGGTGATCATCCAATTGAAATCTTTGGGGGGCATGATTACGCATTTCTGGGAGACATCCACAAGACCAATCAGAGTTTGGATAGTGAGGGTAAAATCCGCTATAGCGGCTCGACTGTACAACAAAATCACGGAGAGTCAAACGATAAAGGGATCTTAATCTGGGATATCCAAAGTAAGAAAGATTTTTCTTGCAAACATATTGAATTAAAGAACCCCAGGCCTTTTGTTACCATCAATTTGACTCCAAAGGGGAAAATGCCAAAGGGCATCAAAATCGCCCCAAAGAGTCGCCTCCGCCTTGTATCAAACAATAATTTGTCACTGGATGTAATGAGGAAGGCCCTGGAAGTTGCCAAGAGAAGGTTTAAGCCGGAAAGCATAACCTTCCTAAATCGTTCTGCGGGCAACCGTGGAGATATTAAGGATATGGCCAATGACCTCGAAATCGCCGATCTGAGAAGTATGTCCGTCCAAAAATCTCTCATTAAAGAGTATCTTAAGGACTATGAGGTCGCCGAAGATGTAATGTGTCGTATTTTGGATTTAAATTCGAAGTATAATCAAATAGCAGAGGATAACGAGGAGATTTCAAGAAATGTCAACTGGAGACTTAGGTCTCTAGAATTTGACAACCTTTTTAATTATGGAGAATCCAATTCTATTAACTTTGATAATCTAGAAGGGATTGTTGGCATATTTGGCAAGAATTATTCCGGAAAATCGAGTATTATTGATTCTTTATTATATACGGTATTCAATTCAACTTCTAAAAATGACAGAAAGAATCTAAACATCATTAATCAGAATCGAGAGTCGTGCTTGGCCAAAGCTGTGATATCGATTGGTGATTTGGACTACACTATTCAGAGGGAATCAATAAAATATCTCAAGAAATTGAAGGGCAATACCACACTCGAAGCGAAAACAAATGCAAATTTTAGTGTTTATTGTCCAGTCGAAGAAGACCAAGAAATATTAAATGGGATAACAAGGAACGAAACTGATAAAAATATCAGAAAAGTTTTTGGAACATTGGATGATTTTTTATATTCTTCTATGTCCAGTCAGCTTGATTCTTTATCCTTTATCAAAGAGGGTTCCACCAAGAGAAAAGAAATTCTGGCAAATTTCTTGGATCTTAAATTTTTTGACAGTAAATTTAAGCTGGCAAAGGAAGACGCCGCCTCCACACGAGGAGCACTGAAAAAACTGGAAGGAAGGGAATTCAATCAAGAAATACTAGAAGCTAGAATGGAACTATCAGAGTGTGAAGAAAAATTAAAGAAACAGCGAAAAGCTTGCCAGAGTTATAAGGGAGCTATCTCAAGGTACACAACACAAATTGCTGAAATAAGAGAAAAAATTAATTCAATTCCTGCCGAGATAATCGATGTGGTGAAGGTTAGAGGAGACCTGGCTCGCAAGAAAAGTCAGTTGATGAGTGTAAGAGATCAGATTAGAGACGATAGAGCCCTTCGTGCAGAAAAGAAAAATGAATATAAGGCAATTTGTGATTTTCTCAGTAAATATGAGAAGGAAAAGCTATATGGAGCCCGCCAAAGCATTGAGGGATTGCGGGATGATGTCAAACAGCTTCAGCAGAAATTGTCAAAAGAGTCCGCTGATAAGGACAGAAATCAAAATAGGGTTAAATTATTGGATGGAATCCCTTGCGGGACATCTTTTCCTACATGCAAATTTATCAAGGATGCACTGGTTGCGGAAGCAAATATACCAGAAAATTTTAAAAGAATCAACGCCATCCAATCCAGCATTGAAACAATCGGCACAGAAATATTCTCCTTAAATCCGGAGTTAAACGACACAAAGATTCAGGCTTATGAGAATATCGTTGGAGAAAGAGACTCTTTGTCCAACAAAATCACAAATTTGGATTTGAAAATTGATAAAAATATGGCATGCACCTCCATATTATTAGTGGAGATCGAGAAGTTCGAAGAAGAGGTCACCGACTACGAAAATAACAAGGATGCAATCGAAAATTTGGAAAGCCTAAATTCTCAACTCACCACTTTTCAATATGAACAACAAAATTTTGAGATAAGAGACGAAAAATGCAACACCAAGATTTTGAACCTCTATAAGTCCGTTGGTTCGACTGAGGAAAGGGTGAAACAATTGATAAAGCAAAAGCAAGACTTCGAAGATTTGCAGGAAGAATTTTCTGCCTTTGATTTATATATGAGGTGCATGCACCCCAATGGAATTGCTTTCGATGTAATTCGCAAAAAGCTGCCGGTTATTAATGAAGAGATTGGCAAAATTCTGTCAAATATCGTAGATTTTGAGGTTTTCTTTGAAGACGACGGAAAGAGACTCGATATATTTATCAAACATTCGATGTATGACCCGCGACCTTTGGAGATGGGTTCTGGGGCCGAGAAAACAATCGCTGCCACGGCCATCCGCCTCGCTCTTCTGAGTGTTTCAAACTTGCCAAAGGGAGATATCTTTGTTCTCGATGAACCCGGCACTGCTTTGGACGAAGAAAACATGCAAGGTTTCGTAGATATTCTTGACATTATTAAATCTTATTTTAAAACAGTACTTCTTGTTTCCCATCTCGATAGCCTAAAAGATTGTGTGGATATGCAGATCACTATTGACAAAAAAGATGGCTTTGCTTCGGTAAATATCTAAAAAACAAACTATTTATAGTCAAGGAGATCGCATGACAATGACTGAAATGGCACGTGGAGCAATAGATAAGGTTTTGGAGAAATTAATCTCCAGGAAACTTTTAGTTTGGGTTACAGCAACCGCCCTAATGTTCACTTCTCACATGGATAGTGGAGATTGGTTAATTTTGAGTGCTCTTTACATCGGTGGACAATCGGTAATCGATGCTATCGTTAAATTGAAGGGCTTATAGAGAGGTAACTTTGATTAACATCAAATTTGGTGATGTCTTTAAATCTATTGCAGTATTTATGGGAAAGAACTGGCAAGTGATTGCTCTTGTGGCTGTGATTATCCTATTCTTTGTCTCCAAAAATGACTTTGGAGCTTTAAAAAAATCCATGGAAGTCATGACCTTGAGCTATCAGGAACAAATCGCTTCGATGGAGGCTCTGCATCGTAAAGAACTTAAGCTGCGCGAGGATTCGATTGCAAATTATGAAAAGCAATTGGCTGAGATTAATCAAAAACACGAAGAAGCCATGGCGAATTTAAGAGAGAATCGTGCATCTGATATCAAAAAGTTTAAACGGGATTTCGAAGAGCAGCCCGAAGAGCTTGCAAAAGAGATTAATCAACAATTTGGATTCAAATATGTGGAATAAAATATTAGTGTTGCTTACAGTTGGATTTTTAAATACAGCTGCAGCCTCCGAGGGACAATTTTCTTTTATCCAAAAAGATGCACCCGCCCCGTTCACTGGTACCTTATTTGACCCGGATGCCACGGCCCGATTGGTGGCAAATCATAAATTCTTAAAGGAAGAATATGATTTGAAGTTGGGTTTTGAATTGCAAAAACAGGAAAGCAAGTTTAAACTGGAAATTGAGCAATTAAACATCTCCCTGCACACCCAGCAGGAATATTATGAGGCCACCCTGAAGACTAAAAATACAGAGATTGAACAGCTTAATAAAATAATCAAGAAAAAGCCAGGGACAAATGCTTTGATCTGGGGCATCGCCGGCGGATTTGCAGTAGGGGTCGCTGCCACAATTGGTATAACTTATGCGGTGAATAAATGAGTGATAAGTTGAATGACATTGCAAAATACGAAGTTGCTATATCAAAAAAATATGGTAAAGATGCCATAAAACACCCCAAAGCCGACTGGGATGACGAAAAAGAAAAAGATTATCAGCAGCAGATAAAAGATTTGTACGAAAAAGAGAAGCATCAACAGGAAAAAAATGAAAAAATTGAAATCGATGGTTTTTTAATTTCTAAAAAACTATTTAATAAAGATAGCAATAGAAATTGCCCTGTTTGTCAAGCATATTCTTTTGAGTTGCGAGACGATGTATATATGGCAAAATTTAATTGTTGCTTTAAATGCTACATAAAGTGGGTCGACGGTCGCGAGGAAAGGTGGAAAACTGGATGGCGACCCAAAGAGGAAAAATAAATGGCTACAACACTAGAAATCATACAAGGAATTAATCAGGCTGCAGCAAATGCCTATGACGGTGCTCATGACGAAAGATTCGTCGACGGCGATCCCAAAAAAGTGGGCTTAAGCCGCGAGAAAGGCTGCCCCATAACGGACAGTCGAGTATCTGACGGCTTCGGTGTCAAAATCATTGGAGACATGCTGCAGATCAACTATGAGGCGAATGTTCGACTTAGAGATGTCTATTCAGGAGGCTTTGAGGAGGAGTGTGAGAGAAGATTACATGCAATTGCCGACTTTTTGAAAAAAGAGTTTAAGGTTTTGGTGGGTTCTGCTTTATCTTTAACACCACAGGGTGAAGCAAAGTGTTTAGTTCAACACACATCAAGAGTTCGCACCTTTGTTACTTGCCACAAACTTTTCAAAATTGGTGGAATGCAAGGTGTGGAAACCCTCGGAGAGGCAATCACAAATCCAATGGATGTAAAATATCAGAAATTCTTGAAAGAAGGATCCTTTAAATAGGAAAATGTCATATACACTATCTAAAAAAGAGATAGTAGCCGAAATTTTAAAATGTGGAAAAGATCCCGTTTATTTTATCGATAACTACGCTAGAATCTCTCACCCTATCGACGGATTAATCCCCTTCAAGACATACCCTTATCAGGCTGACCTACTCCAAGACTTCAATGACTATCGATTCAATGTAATCCTCAAAGCTAGACAATTAGGGATTTCAACAATTGCGGCCGGTTATATTGTTTGGCTGATGTTATTTCATCGAGACAAGAATATTCTTGTAATGGCAACAAAGTTTAAAACTGCCTCTAACTTGGTGAAGAAAGTTAAGGCAATCATGAAAAACTTGCCAGAATGGATCATTATATCAGAAATATCAATTGACAATAGATCGTCTTTTGAATTAACAAACGGATCACAAATACAAGCCGCTTCGACTTCTGGTGATGCAGGCCGCTCCGAAGCACTTTCTCTTTTGGTGATAGACGAGGCCGCCCATGTCGAGAACTTAAACGAGCTGTGGGCCGGATTATACCCCACAATTTCAACAGGCGGCCGAGTTATTGCTTTAAGCACCCCAAATGGTGTGGGTAACTGGTTCCACAAGACTTATGTCGCCGCAGTCGAAGGGTCAAATGACTTTCATCCCATAAGTTTATCATGGGATGCACATCCAGATAGGGATGAAGAGTGGTTCAACAAAGAAACCCGAAACATGTCTCGTCGAGAAATCGCACAGGAGCTGGAGTGTAACTTCAATACGTCTGGAGAGAGTGTAATTCATCCAGACGATATCGCCTGGATTGAGACAAATGTCTGCGATCCTAAATATCGAACCAGTTTCGACAGAAATTTGTGGATATGGGAAGAATATGATGCATCTTGTTCTTATTTGTTGGTAGCCGATGTGGCCCGAGGAGATGGTGCAGACTATTCTGTGTTCCACATCATAAAATTGGAAACAATGGAGGTGGTCGCGGAATATCAAGGAAAGCCAAATCTTGATATGTATTCAAATATTCTGATGCAGGCAGGAAAAGAGTATGGTAACTGCCTCTTAGTGGTAGAAAACATTGGCATTGGAATATCGATATTGGAAAAACTTACAGACCTTCAATATCCCAACCTTTATTACTCCGTCAAGGGCACTCATGAATTTATGGAAAGTCACCAAGGAGAATCCAGCCCTTCAGCTGTGCCCGGCTTCACCACTTCATCCAAAACACGACCATTGATTGTCGCAAAATTGGAAGAATTCATCAGAAACAAACTAATTAAAGTATATTCGGTTCGTTTTTCGAATGAATTGCGAACCTTTATTTGGCATAATGGCAAACCCCAAGCAATGAGGGGATATAACGATGATTTGACAATGGCTCTGGCCATAGCATGTTGGGTGAGAGATACTGCCCTGACTGTCAATAGGCGAGAAGTGGAGTACAAAAAAGCATGTTTAAGTTCAATAATAAAAGTCGACACAAAAGTTAATACTACGATCCCAGGAATGAACGGCTATAACAGGAAAGAGGCCTTGGATGAAAAAATGTTTAAAGCAAAAGAAGATTATACAAAATATTCATGGCTAATTAAAGGATAAAAAATGGCAGATCAAAAAAACAACCCCAACAACCCCCAATCAGAATTATTTAGGCGATTAACCCGCCTTTTCTCTGGGCCAATTGTCAATTGGAGAACCCAGATGAACCGCAAGATCCGGAGAACCGCTCTGGATAAATATGCGACTCAATTTACATCTGCTTCAGGGCAACAATTTAAAAAGGCAGAATATTCTCCCTTTGATGTCATGCACTCTAAAATCATGGCTCAACAAAATCGAAATGAGAGGTATGTTGATTACGAGCAAATGGAATATATGCCCGAAATCGCATCGTCTCTAGACATATACGCCGATGAAATGACAACACACTCAGCACTATCTCCAATGATGCACATTGAATGCCCGAATGAGGAAATTAGGGCTGTCCTATCTTCTCTTTATGAGAATGTTTTAAATTTGGACCATAATCTCTTCGGCTGGTGCCGTTCTATGTGCAAGTTTGGAGACTTTATTCTATATTTGGACATTGATGACCGAATTGGGGTCAAAAATGTGATTCCAATTCCGCTGCGAGAAGTCGAACGACTGGAGGGCGAGGATCCTACAAATCCAAACTATGTTCAATATCAGTGGAACTCTGCAGCTATGACATTTGAAAATTGGCAAGTGGCCCATTTTAGAATTTTGGGAAATGATAAATACACACCATATGGGACATCTGTCCTAGATGCCGGCCGCCGTATCTGGAGGCAACTTGTCCTAATGGAAGATGCCATGATGGCCTACCGTATCGTGAGATCTTCTGAAAGACGTGTTTTTTACATCGATGTGGGAAACATTGCCCCACAAGATGTGGAGACCTTCGTCCAGAAAACCGTTACTTCTATGAAGAGAAACCAAGTCGTCGATGATCGCACTGGTAGAGTTGATTTAAGATACAATCCGCTCTCGGTTGAGGAGGATTATTTCATCCCGGTCCGTGGCGGCGAGTCATCCAAAATTGAAACGTTGCCAGGTGGAAATTTCACAGGCGACATCGACGATGTTAAATATCTTAGAGACAAAATGTTTGCGGCCTTAAAGATACCAGTAGCATATCTCTCCAGTGGTGAGGAGGCAGCAGAAGATAAGACAACTTTGGCACAGAAAGATGTTCGGTTTGCCCGAACTATTCAGCGCCTCCAGAGGTCAGTGGTCACGGAGTTGGAAAAAATCGGAATTATCCACTTGTACACTCTCGGTTTCCGAGGAGATGATTTGGTTAGTTTTAGGTTAAAGCTTAACAATCCATCGAAGATCGCCGAATTACAAGAGCTGGAGCACTGGAAACAGAAGTTCGATATTGCCGGCGGAGCGACAGAAAATTTCTTCTCTCGCCGATGGATCGCACAAAACATTTTCAGCCTATCCGAAGAGGAATTCATCAGAAATCAGAGAGAGATGTTCCACGATAGGAAATATGAGGCAGAATTAAATGCCGCTGCAGAGATTGCAGGCGAACAGGCCGCAGGTGAGTTCGGAGGCACGGCAGACGGAGGACTGGACCTCGACGGCGAAGGAGGATCCCTAGACTTGCCACCCTCCGACGAAGAAGGTGGGCTGGACTTAGACATGGATTTGGATTCAGACAAAGAACCGGACGAAAAACCTCTACTGGCAGCCCCGGCCCGCCGAAGAGATGATGCTGGGCCACATAGAGATTCGAGGGGGAGAAAAACAACTACGACCCCAAAATCTAATGGTCGCTATACACCAAAGAAGAATGGCAGAGGCGGAGATGGAAGGACGGGTCTCTCCCAGCACCTTTCATCGCTCATTGGAAACCCATCGGGCAGAGAGGTGACACCTGGCGCGATTGACTTAAAAAGTCTATCTCGTGGCATCACAGCAGAGTCTAAGCATACCAATTATCGCCGACAAGAGAGTGATATTTTTGAGACAAGCATGGAAGTCAAGAAACTGATTTCCGAATTAGAAAAAACGGAGAACAAAGCTAATGAAGATGAAACACAACAAGAAGCGCAATAGTGCTTTTATTTATGAGGTCACAATTCGTGAGTTGGCAAAAGCTATTCACGAAGGTGATGTAAAGAAGAAAAAAGCGATTATTAAGCTCATTAGAGAGGCATTTAATTCCAATACTCTATTGGGGAAAGATTTAGATCTTTACAAATCCATTCTGGAGACAAGAGGGGTCGATAAATATACGGCTGAAAAAATCATGTTTCAATCGAGAGTACAAAAAGGCTCAATAGATCATAAGAGGCTTTTTGCAGAACAGAGCGAATTAATAGAAACCCTTAACAGGGAGATTTCACCAGAAGTTTTTTCCAATTTTGTCCCAAATTATAAAGACTTGGCGACTATCTTTCAAATTTTTCATCCCAAGACAAAGACAAAGAATAGGGTGTTATTTGAGGGTTATATGATAGATAAGATGCTGCTTTCGGAAAAAGAAAGACAACCAGATATGAAGCCAATTGACAACTTGACATATAAAACATTTGTCAGCAAGTTTAACGAGAAATATTCAGAGGCCCTCCTGCAGGAACAAAAGAGTCTTCTCTCTAAATTCATCGGCTCATTTTCAGATAACAGCATAGAGTTGAAGATATATTTGAATGAAGAGATACCAAGATTGCTCCAATCGGTGCTCAAATCAAAAAAGATGTCAGAAATTAAAGCTGATGAAGAGATGTCACTAAAAACTGATAAAGTAATTGACATTTTAAAAGAGACTACGGAAAGAAAGATTGACAAAGCACTAGTCTATGATATTTTGAAAATCCAAAATCTCGTAAAGGAGATTGAGAGATGTCCATAAGTCTAAAAATCCAAAATGGTGCAGAAGAACAGATTGTGACACTGGAACTAAAAGCGAGAAAAAGTCTCGATGGGAATATCATGATATTTGATCATGAGGAGATGGACATTGTTTTGATGCCTAATAAAGGTAAGATAGTAACATTTGCAAAAAATGATTTTTCTGAAACTGTTTATAGTGCCCAAAACCGCCTTTTTGAGTTTTTGAAGAGAAAGGGGGTCATAGAATATGAGTCCATTCGAGGTGGGAGTGTCTACGGATCTTTAGAAGGCATTATTCCTGTCCCGCTCGATGAAAATCTGAATTCAATTGATTATGCCATATATGGAGTTTACAAATTTCTAAAAGAGGAAAGGCCATATTACGATTATATGGATCAATACGAAGAAATGTTAGATGATTATTTTACACAGCCAACCAGCGAAGACTCTACGGAACTCGGAGAGGTCCCACAAGCAACCGATAAGGGCTCTATAAAGCCGGGATATAATTATGCACCGTATTGGATGAGTTATATGTTAGAAAATAAGGAGAAAAAATGAAACTCACATCAAAACAATTGCGAAAAATTATCAAAGAAGAGTTAAAAAACGTCCTGTCAGAAACTAAAATGATTGGCGGAATGAACTGGGAGATGGGCATCGACTCATCACCCGTGACCAACGATACGAGCGGAGATCACGCGGAAAAGCCCATCACGGGTTCTTCCGCGCGCCACACACAGCAGTTAGCTCAGTTAGAAAAATTGGCAGCAGATCAGCACATGGACTGGGCCCTAGACGACGCAAGCGGCATGGATGATGTTCTTGACGTTAAAAAACAGTTTCAAAATGGCAAAGCCACTATTAAAGATCTCATCAATGTACTTAGTAATTACGGCTACAACCATCAGTAGGTTAACCAGATGTCCCTCTTATATTTTATTTTAGCGTCATACGGGATGACTCAGCTCCTTTGTTATGGAAGGATCTTTAACCGAATAAGGCCAAAAGGCTATTTTTGGTCTTGTCCGATGTGCATCGGCTTCTGGGTGGGTGTGTTTTTATGTGGTATTAACCCTCTGACAGAACTATTTATATTTGAACTTTCGTTTGTGAATCTATTTATTTGCGGATGTATAAGTTCTGGAACATCATATATATTAAATATGATTTTTGCCGATTCGGGCTTAAAGCTTGATGTAGGGAGGGGCCGACATGTTTAGAAGATGGATGCTTAGAGGTGTCAGACGTTGTAAAAACGGCTGTTGACTATTTTAGAGGAAGAAAAATGAGTAAAGTTTTATTAAGAGAATATTATGCCCTATGTGAGGGAGGCGTATGCCAAGATCTCCTCACAGAAGCAGAAAAGATAGATGTACAAAAAAATGGTGCCATGTATCTCACTGGACTTATGCAGTGTGCTGCCAAGCCAAACGGCAATGGGAGAGTTTATCCTGAAAGTGTCTTACAGAGAGAAGTGGAGACCTATAAGAAACTCGTTAAAGAAAATCGTGCATTAGGAGAGTTGGATCATCCGGATGATTCTGTCATTAATTTAAAAAATGCTTCCCACATCGTCACCAATATCTGGATGGAGGGAAATGATGTCAAAGGTACCGTTAAAGTGCTTAACACTCCGTCAGGAAAAATCTTACGCTCTCTTGTTGAGGGCGGCTGCCAGCTTGGAATTTCCTCTCGCGGCCTTGGGTCCGTGAGAGATATGCCTAACGGCTGTGTAACTGTTGACGACGATTTCCAACTTATATGCTTCGACTTTGTTTCAGAGCCATCAACTCCAAATGCTTTTATGAGCTTACAGGAGGGCAAGAAATATGACGAGCCGAATATTTTTACCAAAGCTGATAGAATTAACAGAGCACTCAATGATGTATTAGGTGATAAAAGATGAAAAAACAAGAACTTAAGAATATTCTGAAGCCACTTATTAAAGAGTGTATTCGGGAGTCTATTTTCGAAGAAGGTATGCTATCTGGATTGATCAAAGAGGTTGTACAGGGTCTCGACACCCGTCAGGTTGTCGTAGAAGCCGAAACAGCTGACTTTTCCAGAAATCATTCTGTGGAATTGCAAGAATCTGCAAAAAAGGATTTGCAAAATCGCCGCAGCAAACTAGAACAGAGCATGGGTGACAACTTTAAGGGTATTTTTGAAAATGTGAAGCCGACTTCGGCACCTGCCCCATCTGGGGGCAACAGTCCGCTATCCACATATGCACCGAACGATGCTGGAGTGGATATCAGCGGCATTTTGTCCATTGGTGGCTCCAATTGGAAAAACATGATTTAAAAAAGGGGTTATTATGGCTAAAAGACCAGTGAATGTATCAACAAGGCCAAGAGGTCGAAACGATACACAGGAAAGAATGATCAGACGTTTTATCAGAAAATGCAAAAAAGAAAAGATTGTTGAAAAAGTTCGGGAAAACTCATATTATGAGAAGCCCTCGGTCGTCAGAAGGAAAGCCGCCAAAAGAAGAAGAAGAGTTTTAGACAAATTGCGAGAAAAAGAAAGAAATTCATAAAATAAAAACTAATTATAAGATGGAATAGGAACAAAGAATGTCAATTTATCAATATAAGGCCGGATTACAGAACGCCGCATCATATCAATCATCGGGATCCCCATTTGTAACGGGCTCATCACCTCTCATTGGAGTGCAAAGAATAGATTTCCCGAATGTGACAAAAAGAATTCAGGTTTGGAATTTGGATGCTGGCGAGGCCGCAGCCCACAATATTTATGTCTACTTCCACGAAGGCGCACCACTTGATAACAAAATTGCCGTAACGGCAGCCAAGGACACCGGCCCCGCCCACATCGACATCGATGTTAAATGCACACACTGCTTCATCTCCTCGTCGCATGCGGCCGGCTGTGATTTCAGACTTTATGCCTCTTTAACCGGGATCGAGCCAAAACAGATGTTTGAATTAACTGGATCCGGAATCACAGAATAGTATTAACCAATAACCCTCTTTATAAAAACATGTCTTTTTATATTTTTTAAAACTATTTATTTTTGAGATATTTTTTATAAAGGGAGTCTTTTTATGTCTTCACTATTAGAACAAGCAATAATTGATGCAGCCGCACTGAAAGAGGCAGCAATTAAGAATGCAGAAACAGCTATTTTGAACAAGTACTCTGCAGATATTAAAGAGGTCGTTGAGAATCTCTTTGAACAAGATGAAGAAACCGAAGTTGTTTCAGACACCATCGAAGAGCCAGAAATTTCCACCCCTCTTGAGGACAGTATTCCACTCGGATTAACGCCGGAGGGTGCAGACTCGGAGGCGGAAATTGTATTAAATATGGAAGAGCTAAAAGAAATGGCAGAAGTTTTATCTGCACAGGATGAAGATTTGATGGGCGACCCAACCCCCCATAAGGATTTGGTGGACTCTGACGAAATGACCCCACAATCACCAGCTGCCACAGATGCGGAGGTAGATACAGTTTCGGTCCAAGCCGCATTGGAAGAAGAAATCGACATTTCAGATATTGACGAACTACTGGAAGAACTGGTCGTGGATATTGACCCCCAGAAATCTGGCTGGGCTGGAACTCCTAACGACATCATGCATTACAAAGAACAGCTTAAGCTGGCTCAACTCTCAGCAACAAAAGCAGAAGAAGAGAATAAAGAGCTTGTTGCTGCCAGAGACAGACTTTCTGAAGAAAACAAGAAATTGAGAGACGGCGTTAGGGTTTTGAAAGAAAAATTCAACCAATCAAGCCTCTCTAACGCAAAACTTTTATATACGAATCGTGTTTTGACAAACACCTCTTTGAATGAGCGACAAAAAATTAGAATTGTCGAAGCTTTGTCAAAAGCGGATTCGATTAATGACGCAAAGGTTATTTTTGAGACTCTTAAAAGCGCAGTGGGCAGTGTACAGGGTAAAACACGGCCACAATCACTCCGCGAGACCGTCGAAAAGCCTACTGCCACTTTACCCAGAAGAGAAGCTAAAGAACAACATTCTCCCATAACGGATAGAATGCAACTTTTAGCTGGCATTAAAAAATAATATAAAAAGGAGAATTTTTTAAAATGTCTATTATTAATAAATTAACTGAAGGAATTGTTAGACGTGACCTCTCCAAAGAAGGTGCAGCTCTTCTCACTAAGTGGGAAAAGACTGGTCTCTTGGAAGGCATTACTGACGAAAGAAAGAAGCAAGGCATGGCCTCACTTCTTGAGAATCAGGCAAAGGAGCTTCTTCGTGAATCTTCTTCAATGTCTGCTGGCGATGTAGAAGGTTTCGCTTCTGTCGCCTTTCCGATTGTCCGCCGTGTATTCGGTGGCTTGATCGCGAACGATCTTGTATCTGTTCAACCAATGAGTCTACCAAGTGGGCTCATTTTCTTCTTGGATTTCACATTCAACAAGAATCGCCTTGATCAACTTCAAGGAGGATCTATCTACGGCGGCGGTGTCGTTGCATCTCAGATCACTGGCGGTGTTTCACTTGCTGGTGCAAATGCAGAAAGATCTTTCTATGCACTAAACAACGGCTATTCAAGCCCGACTGGTTCTGCAGCCGGTGCCACAACCATGATCGCCTCTGGTACAGTTGGCGGAGATGATTGGGTCTGGGCCGATACCGACTATAGTTCATCTGCACCTGACGGCATGGTTCGCTTCGATCCTGATCTTGAAGGTGTGAAAGTCGCAGTTTGCAGCATTCCATCTGCAGGCCTTATCACTGGGCAATTGAATGTTAAAGATTATGTCACCATTCAGCCAGAAACAGACATTACGGTAGGTAGAATCACTCGTCGTCTAACTCGCGATGATAGTGTCAATTCCGGCAACCTACTTATTACCATCGCTGCAACCGGCTCGGAAACTTTAGTACAATTATCTAGCTCATTAGATGCTGTCACTGACTGGAAGTTTGTCATTGATGATAACTTTGGCGGCTCGACATCTGCCATCGGCGGAGTTCTTGCAACAAACTTGTGGGGATTGGAAGAAGGAAGTGACACTGATGCAGCCTTGCACGGTGCGATTCCAGAAATCGACATCAAGGTTGACGCAGTGTCTGTCACAGCCAAGACTAAAAAGTTGAAGGCCAAGTGGACACCGGAACTTGCTCAAGACTTGAATGCATACCATAACTTGGATGCAGAGGTTGAGCTTACTAGTGTTCTTTCAGAGCACATCGCTCTTGAGATTGACCAAGAAATCTTGGAAGACCTTGTTAAGGGTGCAACAGCTTCAACTCTATACTGGTCACGTTTGCCAGGAAAGTTCGTGAACAGAGTAACCGGAGTTCCTCTCACTTCTACGACAGCATTCCCAGATTTCACTGGTAATGTTTCAGAGTGGTATGAGACTCTCGTTGAGACAATTAACGATGTTTCAGCACAAATTCATCGCAAGACCCTCAGAGGCGGCGCAAACTTCATCGTGTGTTCACCTGAAATTGCAAACCTTCTTGAGTTTACTGCTGGATTCCGTGGAAGCGTCACTCATGACGATGATCGCGGCCAAGTTGGGGCAATCAAAGTTGGTTCCTTGAGCAAGAAGTTCGATGTTTATGTCGATCCTTATTTCCCAAGAAACGTTGTACTGGCAGGTCGTAAAGGATCCTCTTTCCTTGAAAGCGGATATGTATATGCCCCGTATGTACCTCTCCAAATGACTCCTACAATCTTCGGAACCGAGGACTTTGTGCCTCGCAAGGGTGTCATGACTCGCTATGCGAAGAAAATGGTCCGCCCAGATATGTATGGATTGGTTGTTATTCAAGATTTAGTATAATCTCATAACATAACCTAACATTTACATGCCCCTCCACAAATTGTGGAGGGGTTTTGTGTTTGTGGCAACTATTTAATGCTAGGGAGGAATTTAAATGGCATTCCCATCTTTAACACCGTCAAGCCAGATGAGCAAATCAATTTTGCCTTCTGTTGGTACGGTATCTGAAGTAGCCGATTCGCTACCATTGGCAGTCTATGCCGATTCGACACAATTTTTATCTGGTGCCTCTGATCAGGTGGGCTATACCTATAGGAAACTTGGCGGAGAAATTTTAGATATTGAATTAAACGCGACAAATGTCTATGCCAATTACCAAGAAGCAGTCTTGGAATATAGCTACTTGATGAATTTGCACCAATCGAAAAACATTTTGTCAGATGTCCTCGGCCAAGCGACTGGCACCTTCGATCACGAAGGAGAAAGGCTAACAGGCCCAGAAGATGTCAATCTTAAATTCCCCAGAGTTATGTTTGAATATGCAAGAAGGGTTTCTGACGGTTTTTCTTTCGAGGCGAATGTTGGAGGTACAATCCCTATCTATTCTGCTTCATTTGAACTCATACAGAGTCAACAAGATTATGATTTGCAGGCCATCATCTCTGGATCATCCGCCGGCGGAGTGGATCCAATCGGAAATACAGTTCCATATGCCGGCAAGGTGCAGAATAAGAGAGTTCTCGTCAAAAAAGTCTATTATAAAACCCCCCATGCTATGTGGCGATTCTTTGGTTATTTCGGAGGTCTTAATGTCGTCGGAAATATGAATCACTATGGACAATATACAGATGATTCTACCTTTGAAGTAATTCCGGCATGGCAAAATAAGCTACAAGCCATGGCCTTTGAGGATCATATCTACACTAGACTATCTCATTGTTCATATGAATTGCAAAATAATCAATTGAGAATATTCCCAGCCCCAGAACTTGTTAGCACCTACAGATATATGTGGGTTGACTTTTCAGTGGTCCCGGCACCGTGGGAGAACAATGATGATTTCGATAATGGCACCGATGGCATCAATAACATGAATACCATCCCATTTGATAACATCACTTATGAAAATATTAATGCGATAGGAAAGCAGTGGATTCGACGATTTGCCCTGGCTCTCTCAAAAGAAACTTTAGGTCAAATTCGTGGAAAATTTGCAGCAATTCCAATTCCGGGCGAGTCTGTTAATCTTAACGCCAGTGAACTTCTTTCACAAGCTAAAGATGAGCAAGAAAAGCTGAGACAGGAATTGAAAGACATATTGGACCAATTAACCTACACAGAGATAGCAAAATCTGATGCAGAAAAAGTGGAAGCAGTAGAGAATGTTCAGAAAAAAGTACCAATGACAATTTTCCAGGGGTAGTGAAATATGAGTAGCAGAAAAGGCAAATATGAAGGTTTCCGGCCGTACTTTAAAGATACGAAGAAGAAGGAATCTGACCCGGCACTGAAGGAAATTACCTTCATGCCGTCTACTATTGAAACAGTTGATATGGCTCTTTATGACTGGCTTAACGAAAAGTTGGATATTTTCTGCAACACAAATGAAGGATGGAAAAAGGTTCCCCTTATTTGGTCAATGCCGGAACGTGCATTTCAAGTGAAGGACAATAAGGACCTCAGAAGCAATGGTGTTTTTGTATTACCGGCTATAAGCATCGAAAGGTCCTCAATCAAGAAGGATCCAAACATGAAAGGTGTGGTTTGGGCAAATATACCTAGAGAGAATGATGCCAAAGGCGGAGCAATTACTGTAGCTCGTAGAATCCAGCAGGAAAAAACAGCTAATTTTGAAAATGCTGATGCAAAAAGGCTCTACAAGCAAAAAACTTACCCATATAAGGACGGCAAGGTGGTCTATGAGACAATAACGATGCCTCTCCCCACATATGTTATTATGAATTACAAATTGGTCATCAACACCGAATACCAGCAACAGATGAATGAGATTATATCCCCATTCTTTGCGGCAACTGGCCAAATAAACAACTTTTTTATCACTCGCGATGGACATAAGTTTGAAGGATTTATAGAAGGTGACTTCGGACTCGAAAACAATATCTCCAGTTTATCTGAAGAGGAAAGGAATTTCAAGACAACCATAAATTTGAGGGTGATAGGGTACCTGATGGGTGCAGGACCTAATGACGATCAACCAAAAATGACCATTAGGGAGTCAGCAGCTCAATTTAGATTTACGAATGAAAGAGTGATGTTAAGTGACAAAAAGGAATACTGAAAGTGTCAGAAGACAATAAGTGGACAAAACCATCAAATCCTCCCCCTCCCCTCTTCCTGGGTGAGAAGGAAAGAAATCTAGTAAAGCAGGTAAATGATGAACTTCTCGAAAGAATCGTCGGCCAGCAAATCACTTATTTGCCAATCTCCATGGATTACACAAATTTCCACCCATTATACGGCGAAGCTGTAGAGAAGAGTTTTCTGCCGCCTGTCAGGGTGTACGTCCTAGTAGAATTTGATGGTATAAAAACCACCACTGAAAATTACGGCCTCGACAAAGAGAAGTCGATAACTGTAAGGTTCCACAATCGCCGCCTCCACGAAGATCAAGATTTAATGTTGAGGGAGGGGGATTATGTCCAATATGGAGACTCCTTTTATGAAATCGTATCACTCACAGAAGACCGACAATTGTTTGGCCAAGTGGACCATCTTTTCCAGATTACGGCGAAATGTATAAGAACCAGAAGAGGAATAATGGACATGTCGGTGCTAGATAGTACGACTATCGCTGCTTTGACAAATGCGGAGACAGAGGATACCTATTCTGGACCTTATCACACACATTCGGTTGTGAGGGTTATATACTGCTATGATGCCGTCGGTGATATCCCTGCCGATACAGCCTTAAACTCTTATTTGGAATATACGGGGGAAGTATTACTTGCAAACAGTGCGGTATATTTAAATGGTGCCCGCCAAGAGTTTACTGGACCTGGAGGCATCGCAACCGATGCAGAGTATTATGTCAATGAGGGACTACTCTACAGTTCATACAAGATTAATAGTGGGGAAAGGATTTTATTTGAGGTCTTGACAGTAGTATGAGCATTTTTAGAGAACATAAAACAACAGCTGATCGCTCTGCAGCAGACAGGAAACGCCACAAACAGAAGATAGACAAGGCTCTGAAGGAAGGAATAAAAGATGTCATCGCTGACGAATCAATAATCGGTCAAGATGGGAAAAAGAAAGTGAAAATTCCTGTCAAGGGCATAAAAGAATATCAATTAGTCTATGGGGAAAACGAGGAAAACAAGAAAACAGGTGCAGCCGGCGATAAGAAGATCAAGAGAGGGCAAATACTGCGAAAAGGCGGCCAAAAGAAGGGGAAGGCACCCGGCAAGAAGGGGTCAAAGGACAAGGGTGACGAATATTATGAAGTTGAAGTCACACTTGACGAGTTGGCAGAATATCTCTTTCAAGATTTGGAACTTCCAGACTTGGAAAAGAAAAAATTCAGGTTTATAAAGGACCATAAGCCAAAAAGAAGTGGTTTCAGAAAGAAGGGTATGCGATCAAGACTCTCAAAAAAGGAAACCATAAAGCGAAAAATCCGCAGGAAGAAGATGGCAGTCTCTGCGGGTACTTTCGACCCCGATTCGGGTGAAAGATTCCCTTTTCATGAGGACGATTTAAAATACAAGCACACTAAAATGAAGCCCCGCCAGAATAACTCTGCTGTGATTTTCTTTTTAATGGATGTCTCCGGCTCTATGGGGAAAGACAAAAAATATATGGCAAGAAGCTTTTATTTCCTGTTATATCAGTTCTTGAGATACAAGTATGACAACATAAATGTTGTTTTTATATCACATTGCACGGAAGCAAAGGAAGTGAGCGAGGACGATTTCTTTAAAAGGGGTTCTATGGGGGGCACAGTTATGTCCACCGCACTCCAGATGACAAAGGACATTATTTCCAAGAGATATCACCCTTCCAGTTGGAATATTTACACTTTCTATTCCGGCGACGGAGAAAATTGGTCTTTTGACGACGAGAAAACCGTTCGGCTCTTTGATGAAATAAAGGATTTAAGCCAAATGGTATGTTATGCAGAAATAGACCCAAGGTCACATCCAGAATCAGATCTGTCTTTTTTGAGTAAATCTTTTAAGTACAGTCAGAGCGAGACTACCAATTTATGGCAAAAATTAACCAAAATTACCGACGGCAGCTTTAAGAGGGTTAAAATTTCAAAGCCCTCTCACATCTGGATGTCTTTCAAGCACATTTTTGGAGGAAAGGACTGATGAAAGATTGGAGCATCAAGGAATTACAAGAGTGGGATGATAGAATATGCAAAATAGCCAAAGAAAAATATGACTTGGACTGGTTCCCTATCGAATATGAGATTTTGAATTATCATGAAATGATTGGAGCCATGGCATACACTGGACTACCAACCCACTATAGGCACTGGTCCTTTGGTAAATCTTTTGAAAGAACAATAACTCGATATAATTTGGGAATGGAAGGTTTGCCATATGAGATGATCATTAATTCCAATCCTTCGATAGCATATCTGATGCTTGAAAACCCCATGAGTACACATTTACTTACTATGTCCCATTGTGTAGGACATTCAGATTTCTTCAAGAATAATAGAATGTTCAAAAACACAGATCCAAATAACATCATTTCTCGATTTAAATCAGCCGCCAAGAGGGTGCAAGAATATATTGAGAATCCAAATATCGGTATCGAAAAGGTGGAGGGTATGCTAGATGCATGTCACGCTATACAATATCAGATACCTCGCACCCCTGGCATTCGAAGAATAAGCCAGGAAGAGGCCAAGAAAGATTTATTTTTAAAAACAAAAGGGCAGCTCAATTTAGATGTGGGTTTGGTGAAGAAGGATTATAATCTGCTCGCCTTCATAAAAGATAATGCCCGAGATTTAGAGGATTGGCAAAGAGATTTGATGGAAATGGTAGAGCGCCGCTCGAAATATTTTGTCCCACAAGGTCAGACAAAGATTATGAATGAAGGGTGGGCAGTCATGATACATGAAAAAATTATGTATGATCTTGAACTTCCTGATAAATACCATCTAGCTTTCCTCAAAACTCATAATCAGGTTGTCCGTCCTATCGTCGGCCGAGTCAATCCATATCACTTGGGATACACCATATTTAAGAATATCGAGAAAAAGTGGGGATTTGATGAGTGTCTTCTTGTGAGAGAGACACATGACGATGAATCGTTTCTTCGAAAATATTTGGATGAAGAAATTTGTCAAGAATTAAACCTGTTCAATTATTCTTACGAGAAAATGTCAGGAAATTACTCAATAAAAGAAATTTCTGACAAAGAAGGGTGGAAAAGCGTCCGCGACACTCTAATTAGCAATGTGGGGCTGAATTCGGCTCCGATTGTATATGTTGAGGACTATGAAAAGAAGACCAATACTCTTTTTATTAAACATGAACATGATGGCAGGGATTTGGAACTATCATACGCAAATAAGGTATATAATCATATATGTTATTTGTGGAACGATAATGTAGAGTTTGTGACCCTTATAGAGGGCGAAAAATGGGAATTTTAAAATGACTAACAAAACTAAGACAGATAAATTTATGGCTCTCGCCGAAAAACACAAGAAAACCAGCAAAAGAGAGAAGTTCTCCGGAACTTTTGAGGATTATCTTTCTCTGCTGGAGAAAGATAAAGCAATTAGTATATTGGCCCACAAGCGGCTTTATAACACAATTGTCTCCAACGGCATCACTAGAATGTCGGAAGATGACTCAAGATGCAACAATCTTTTCAACGGAGAGTCGCTAAAAACATATGATTATTTTCAGAGCAAGTTTTTCGGGATGGAGCGCCCACTGGCCAAGGTGATGAGATATCTTCACTCTGCAGCCATGAAAGGCGAGGAAAGTAAGCAAGTCTTGCTACTTCTGGGCCCAGTTGGTGCGGGTAAATCCGCCCTCGTTGAACATATCAAGCGAGCCCTTGAAAAGAGCGGGCCCCTATATGCACTTGGCAATTGTCCAATTAATGAGGAACCACTGCATTTAATACCTCGCTCACTCCGTGCAGAGTTCCAGGAAATTTACGGAATCAAGATTGAGGGAGATCTATGCCCTGTCTGCCGCCACAGGCTCCTCGAAGAACACGGTGGTAATTACATGGAATATCCAGTGGTGGAGAGAAGTTTTTCTATTCGAGGTCGCAGGGGCATCGGAGTTGTTCCTCCGATGGATGCCAACACACAGGACACAAGCATCCTAGTGGGGTCAGAGGACATTTCAAAATTAGACCTCTACCCAGAGGACGATCCAAGGGCTTTAAGCCTAAATGGGGCATTTAATGTGGGAAATCGTGGAATTGTTGAATTTGTCGAGGTCTTCAAAAACGAGATTGAATTTTTGCACACAATGATTACTGCGACACAAGAGAAGGCAGTCCCGTCACCCGGCAAAGGTGCGATGATTTACTTTGATGGTGTTATCCTTGCACATTGCAATGAGGCAGAGTGGATCAAATTTAAATCAGAGACCACGAATGAAGCGATTTTAGACAGAATCGTCAGAGTGAATATTCCTTATTGTCTCGAAGTGACAGAAGAGCAAAAGATCTACCAGAAATTGTTGGATGAGTCCGATTTTGATGCACACATCGCACCACACACTCTGGAAATCGCAGCAATGTTTTCTGTATTGTCCAGACTTAAGCCCTCCAACAAAGTGGACCCACTCACTAAGATGAAAATTTACAATGGACAAGAGGTGGTCGAAAAGGGCTATATTAAAAAGATTGATATTGAAGACCTTCGTGAAGAAGTCCGCGACGAGGGCATGACTGGGATTTCGACAAGGTTTATCATGAAATCAATTGATGCTGCAGTTACTGATTCTGAAAACAATATGGTAACACCAATTTCCATAAGGGACGCTTTGATCAAACAAGTCAAAGAGCAGGTTGTCGTCGAAGATCTGAGGGAGAAATACCTTTCATTCTTGCAAAAAGAGCTTCATGATGAGTATCTTAAGATGTTGGAGACAGAAATTACGAAAGCCTTTGTTTCTGCTTATAAAGAGCAGGCAGAGTCTTTGTTCAATAATTACTTGGACCATGCCGAGGCATATGTTAATGGTGTCAAGGTCAAAGATAAGGTGACAAATGAAGAAATGCATGCAGATGAAGATTTCCTACAATCAATCGAGGAACAGATTGGGATAATCGGATCCGCACGAGAAAATTTCCGTGCAGATATCACAGCCTACATGTTCGCGAAATTGAGAAAGGGGGAACAAATTGATTGGACCTCATATGGCCCGCTAAAAGAGGCTATTGAAAACAAACTTCTGGATTCTGTTCGAGATATTTCCAGGATTGTCACCAAATCAAAATCGCGAGATAAAAAGCAACAGGGCAAGTACAGCGAAATGGTACAGACCTTGATAGACGAATATGGCTACAATGAAGCCTCTGCCAACGAGATTATCAAGTATGCATCCAATAATCTTTGGAGAGATAGCTAATAGTCATCTTTTTTTGAAAAACTTAACTTTTTAAATGAAACCTTGTAAGATTTCTTACAAGGTTTATTTTTTTGTCAAATTAATTATCTTTTTTTGGCTTTTCAAAGGTGGGTGATATATCTAGGGCGAACAAGTCTGTTCGCAGATTGTGTTCGTATTTTTTTGAAAATTTATGTTTTCTTAAAAGGGGTTTTTTAATGGTTTTTTTACCTAACGGTAGGCAATTAAAATTAAGTTTAGAAAACCCTAAAAAAATAATATTTTCTATTATTTCTATTAATAATAACAAAGGAGAAAAAAATATGAAAATAAATAATAACAATAATAATAATAAGGGGGATTTACTATGGCTTTAATTTATCATGCTACGCTTGAAAACCTACAGCCAACTGTAGGTGATTCAGAACTTGTCGCTGCCAATGGTGCAGTGGTTAATGAAGATCACTTAAGTCTCCCGAACACAAACAGT
>Ga0080013_1001242_pt1 | contig 34407 bp, 37 predicted proteins | sample ETNvirenome_6_85_FD_69236 | JGI IMG/M metagenome (GOLD analysis project Ga0080013, IMG submission 69236) | Marine viral communities from the Pacific Ocean - ETNP_6_85 (SPADES assembly) (version 2) | ecosystem: Environmental > Aquatic > Marine > Oceanic | place: Pacific Ocean | collected 2013-06-19
ATTCCGGAAAAAGACAATTTATTTTTGTTATTAACAACTAGATTAGATAGTTTTCATAATAAAATTTGGAAAGATATTTCAAAAAATCATAATAATTTACAATGGAGTTCATTACCACCTAGAAATAAAGAAAATTTAGTAATCACAAGACAATCAGGTAAATTGGTAAATAAAACCAAACTAAGTAATAAAGAATTTACAATTTTTATTCAATGTAAAACAATCAGAAATATTAAGAATATGGGAAGAAGTGACATCTTATTAATACCAGGTAATGAAAAAATTGGATTGTCAGTTAAAATTGACAATGAATATGGTAATATTCATATTGTAGCTGCTGATAAAAAATTAAAATTAAATAAAAAAATAATGACCAATGATTTAAAAATGTATGCAATTGTTAAATCAATTATCAAATCTGAAAATAATTTAAGAGTCTATGTTGATGGACATTTATTAGAACAAGTTAAATTACAACATAAAATCTACTTTAATGATAATCATATTAGAATTAATAAATCAAAGAATAGTAATTTTGAATTAAGAACCTTAGCTATATATAATAATGCGATGACCAATAAGGAAGTTGAAGAAGTTACTGATTATTTAGAACATTTAAAACCCAAACCACACCCTCATCCTAAACCAGTACCAGGTAGTCATTCCAAATGTTTTAAAATTTGTCAAGATGAATGCAAACACTCGGGCAATTACAAAGATTGTTTTGAAACATGTGCATACCGTTTACCAGAATGTCGTGAATATTGTAAGAAAAATCCCAAGGAACCCATTTGTAATACTAAATGTCGTGGATATGACAAATGTCCTACTGCGTATAAAAGAGATGGTGAATTTTATGTTTATGTAAGTAAAGATAGCATTTATGCTGATATGTTAGGTAGATATGGTGAAATCTCATATGGAAGAGATAGACAAAACGCCAGAGAAATTTATCATATGAATTTCAATAAATGTAAAATACCAAAAGTATTGGATGAACACTCGCATAATCCACATAATAAAAAATGCCCCTTTGTCGTAAAAGATAATAATCCCTGTCGTTCTAAATATTGTAGAGATGTTAATTGGGGTAATAATCCATTAAAAGCTGATATTAATAAAAAATGTCGTAAAAATATAAATTACTATTGTGAACAAAATTATAAAAATGATAAAGCCTGTTACTGCTGGAATCCCAAATATCAAGATAATCGTTATTGTGCTAAATTTAGAAGACATTTTGATGATCATAAATGTTCTCCATCACAATTTGAGATTGATGAACATCCTGATTATAGTAAATACATACGTAAGGATGATATTCCTTGCTGGAATTGTAACATCACAGACTAAAAAAAAATTGAATAATAATACACTAATTTCATCTTATATATAATAAAATGAAATCAATCATTAATAATGAAAACAAGTGCAACTACAAATACAAGTGCAACTACAAGTATGTTTCCTTAGAAGAAGAATTTAAGAATTATAGTGGAAAATACAATCATATTATTAACTCTCTTGCTCCTTTAACGAAAAACAGAGGATTTAATAGTATTGAAGAAGAAGTTTTATATTTTTTTGTACAAATTTATCTAGACTTCTACAAAAATAAAGGACCAGGGACATATGAAACTAATTCATATGCCGTTCAACTAATTAGATCAAATTTTGAACAATATTCTCCATATTTGAAATATTCAACTCAAAATCTTGGTTTTTGGGAAATATATAATACCTTATGTAACCCTTATCCAAATATGATATACGGTATGAATCATATTATTTTAGGAATGGAAGATTTACTAGATGGTATTATCAAATGGTATAATTTGTCTTTATGCTCTTAAAAATCTTTATATCCTTAAAGAATTAATTATAATAATTATTAATGATTGAATTTAAACAAATTTCAAGTTTTCATTTAATTAAAGTATTAAATAATATTAATAATTTAATTTTTAAAACAAAGGCAGGGAGTATTCAACGATGTTTAGATAGGGTACATTTAAATAATTTAATTGAATTTCAAGAAAATTTTTATAAAAACAATAAACAATTTTTTTTTCCAAGTAGTATTATTTTAGCAGAATTTGAAAATAAATTTGCTATTTTAGATGGACAACACCGGATATGTTCAATAGAATTTTTAAATAAAAAATATAAAGTTGATTTTAAAGTACCTATTACATTTATTTATTTAAATAATATTGAAGAATATGATATGTATTTTATAGCAATTAATAAGAATAAACCTGTTCAATTATACAAAAATATTAATGATTGGAAAGAAGTTTTAAAAGATGTTAATGGTTATTTATTAAAGAAGTATAAACCATATTTTAAGAATAGTAAAAATCCTCATATACCTCATTTAAATATTGATTTAATGAATAAATATATTGAAGATAATCAACTTATTAGAAAATCAAAGATAACGTATCAAGAATTTATTGATGAGATAGAAAATTTAAATATATTTTATTGTCTTCATTGGAAAAAATACATATATGATACAAAATATATTAAGAATATTTCAACCTATATAGAAAAATGTAATGATAAACAAAATCCTCCTTTTTTTTTAGGAATATTTAAAAAATTTGAATGGGTTGATCGTATTATGTATAAAATAGTAAAGAAGATTGAATATGAAAATATGGAACATGTTTGTCATAATTATAGAACAAGAATAACGAAAAAAGTTAGAAAAAAAGTTTGGTCAAAACGAAATAATAAAAAACATATGACAGGTAAATGTTTTGTCTGTGAAGATGAGATTGATTATGATTCGTTTGAGTGTGGTCATATTCAATCAGTTTTTTACGGTGGTAAAACTAATTATAATAATTTAGAACCAATATGTTCAATTTGTAATGGAAGTATGGGTATAATGAATTTAAATGAATTTAAAACAAGTTTAACGAATAGCTAATAATTTTTTATATTTTATAATAATATAAGAAATGGTAAAAGTAACTTTAACACATATCGTCATTGTATCATTTACATTAATCATATTATTATGTTTAGTCAGAGAACAATATGTTGAAAATTTTGAAACAGCTACTGGCACGGATGTTAGTGAAGGAGCTAGTAAATATTTTGATTGGGGTTATCATCCAATTTCCGAAGAGAAACATAAAAAACACAAAAAACATCATGATAAACCAATCCCACATCATCCCCATCACCCACGTCATCATAAACATCACCCTGTTCCAGAATGTAAAGAACACCATAAAAAACGTCATCATCATTGTCGAGATGCCGATATTACTAAAAATAAAGACATTGATCTTTACGTTTTAAAAAGTAGTGTACCACCTTGTCCTGATATGAGCAACTATGCAAAAAAAAGTGAAATCCCACCTAATATTGATTTAAATAGATATATTTTAAAGAGTGAAATTCCTCATTGTCATCGTCCCAATTTAAAAAATTATATTAAAAAGAGTGAAATTCCAGCGTGTCCCGAAATACCAACTTGTCCTAAATGTCCAATCTGTCCAGTATGTCCTGAATATTCTCGTGAAAAATACATTAGTCGTGAACACGTAAGAAAAAATTATGTTAAAAAATCAGAAGTTGAACAATATTGTAAACGTATTGCCAAAAGAGTTGTTCGAAGACGTTTAGGTAAAGAAGAAAGAGCTAATCAATACCAAACACAAGAAGAATCTAATAATAGTTCTATCAATACTCCATCACCAAGTTCAGGAAGTTGCCCTAATTATAGTAAATATGCAGTTGCCAAAAAAACACCAAAACCATTTAATCCAGGTTTATTAGCACGCATTTAAACTTTTTTTTATATTTTTCAATTTTCTCTTTATCTTCTTTTTTAATAAGTTGGGGTGGAGATAAAATAAGACCAAATCTACTTATCATTCTATTATACATTTGTTCATAAGTAAAATTTGGATACATTATTCTATATCGTTTTTTTAAATCATCTGTTAAATTATTTAACCAATTATCCATAATATATTTATAAACTTATTTATTTTTAAATATATAATTATATTAAATATAATTATATAATGTCTTTTGAAGAAGCAGAAAAAATATTTAGACACAAAACATATGGTGCTATTATACCTCATGCTGGAATGAAATATGCCGGTGATGCAAGAAGAAATGTATTTATATATTTACCTAAAAATGCTAATTATATTATTTATATAGCAACTTTACATTCTATAAATAAAAAAGACAAAGTTTATATTTTACATAATGATACTAATTTTTCAGATTTCCCATTAAATTTTACGTCAACATTAAATGATTATTCCAAAAATGAACATTCTTTTAAATGGGTTGAAACAGAATTACGATATTATTTTCCAAAAGCTAAAATTTTAGCATTAGCACCAACCGCAGGAACTAATTTAGATTTACTTTCAGAATATATACTTCAATTTATGAAACAATATAAAAATTCAATTTTATTAGCAACAGCTGATTTAATTCATTATGGAAAAGATTATAATACGTCGATGCTATTAAAATATCCTCAGCAACTTAACAAACAAATTATGGAAGAAGAATTAATATTAAATATGATGAATATTAAAATTAATAAAACTAAGAATATTTTAAAAAATAAAGTTTTAACATGTGGTCCTAATACGATAATAACCTTTTTAAAAGTTGCTAAAAAATTAAAATGGTGTGGAAAAGTAGTTGATTATTATGATTCATATGGCGTTTTAAAAAAAGATTTTATTAATAGATATACTATCGATTACAAACCTGTTAAATCATTTGTATCTTATGTTTCTATTATATATGGAAATTATACGAAAAAAGATTTAACAATTTTTTTACCACTTGATATATTATTAGCAATTGGTCTTGTAAAAAGTGAAATAATGAAATCTACGATGCAAAATAATTATAAATTAACACTTCCTAAATGGTCACCGTTATACCATAGAGAACAAGGAATATTCGTTGGAACTGAAGTACTTAATAAAAATGGATTTTCAACAAATTGTTCTACGGGATTTTATGAAAATAAATTATCATCAATGTCAAATAAAATAGTAGGTTCATCTGAAAATTGTTATAATGATGCATTACAAAGATGGAAAATACCTTATCATGAAAACTTATTCGATAATATGAGTTATAAAGTTGAACTATTAGATCCTGAAAGTAATTGGAACCAACATCCATCACATTTAGCACCTAACATATTTAAACTTGATGGTAAACATGGAATGTTATTACATTTACCAAATAATAAATCAGCAACATTTTTACCTGTTGTGGTTCGAAATTCACCTATATGGAATATAGAGGATTATATGGAAAGATTATCACTAAAAGCAGGTGGCAACAAATTAGATTGGAAAAATAAAAATAGTATGATAAAAATTTATAAAACTAAAAGTTTTAAGTGGAATCCATTAATTAAAATTATAGAAATTAACTAATTAATCTAATAATTGAAAGCTAACGCTAATAATTATTAGCTAATTAATCTAATAATTAAAAGCTAACGCTAATAATTATTAACTAATTAATCTAATAATGGTATTTTTAACATTTTTAACTTTATTATTTTTCTCTAATTCGACATAACAAGTTTTATTATAATCTGTTTTAATTTTAACAATACCAGTAGAATTTTTAATAATTTTATTGATATCATTAATTGTTTTAACAGATTTATCATTTATAGTTTTAACAATATCTCCTTCACTAAAAATTTCAAGATTATAAATTTCAGAATTGGGAATAACATTAACAATTACCACAGCTTGTTCATTTTTAAAATCATACATTTGAAATTTAGCAATTAATTCTGGGATAATCATTAATAAATTAAGATTTAACTCGGTTAAAATAAGACCATCGCTTAAAATGAGATAATTAATTTTTTCATATAATGGATATACTTCTAATATTTTATCATAATAACCATTAAATATGAATTTTTTATTATAAATTTTACCATTCGACCAAAAATTAATAGTTATATTTGAATTCTTTTTAATAAAGTCCATATATTCAAATATATTTATTTTACTATCCTTATATTTTGCAACATGTCCTAAATTATCGATACAATTATTATTTATTTTTAACAATACATCACCTTCTTTAATTCCAGTAGAAAAAATAGGCGCACCTTTTTCTACATTATTTATGTAAACACCTGTTAATTTTAATTTATTCATTTTAGTAAATGTTTCATTTAATGAATTATAACCAATACCTAACATTGGTCTACGAACAATTTTATTTTTAGAATCTAATAATTCTTCTTTAACTACGTTAAATAATTTAATAGGTACCGCATATCCTGTATTTTCACCAATATGTGGTGGTATTTTAGCTGAATTTACACCAACTACTTTATTATCTAACATTAAAGGTCCTCCTGAATTACCTGGATTAATAGTTGAATCTGTTTGAATAGCAGTTCCTGTAAATGCACTCACCACCCCTTTGGTTATCACTAAGGTACTGGTATTAAGAGGATATCCTAGACAATACACGTGATCTCCAACAGAAATAGTTGTACTTAATTTTAGATGATGTTTATTTTTATGTTTTTCTGTTTTTAGAATAGCTAAATCATATTTAGGGCAAAATGATATAACCTTACATTTATATCGTTTACCATTTTCTAATTCAATATAAATAGTTTTAGCAGAATTTATTACATGAGCACATGTTAATATATGCCCTTTATTATCTATAAAAAAACCAGTTCCAATCGTAGGAACTGTATCTGTAATTTGACTTGGAAATTTAAAATTATATTGTACTGCTTGACTTAAAATTTTAATAACAGATTGTTTAATTGATTTTGGTAAGGATGTTTTTTTAACCATTATATAATATAATAAAATAATATAAAATAATAGTAATATATATTATAAAATGCCAGGTGGATTAATGCAATTAGTGGCTTATGGGTCCCAAGATTTATATCTTACTGGAAATCCTCAAATGACATACTTTAAATTAGTTTACAGAAGACATACTAATTTTGCTACGGAATATATAAGACTACCATTTGAAACATTACCCGCATTTAGTACAACACAAAAAGCAAGAGCTAAGATTAAAATATCAAGACATGCAGATTTAGTTAATGATTCTTATTTGGTAATCGATATGCCTGAAATATATGGTGAACCAATTTCAGGTTTTAAGTGGGTGGATTATTTAGGTTTTAATTTAATAAATTATGTAACTTTAACAATAGGTAGTACAGAAATTGACAAACATTATGGACAGTGGTTAACTATTTGGAATGAATTAATTTTAACTGATGAAAAGAAACAAGATTTATACAAAATGATAAATAGTCCTGAATATACACCTTATAATCATAGTTCTCATGAATGGATAAATACTGATGGAATAAATAGTGATAAAAAAGTGTTATTACTACGAAAAAAAAGATTATATATTCCATTAATGTTTTGGTTTTGTATTAATCCTGGATTATCGATACCATTAATATCTCTTCAATATAATGAAGTATTTATTAATTTTGAATTTAATTCATTAAATGAATTATTCACGGTAAGTAGTTTTAATTTATCGCCAGGAATTTATTTTAGTACCACTGGAAATTCAATTTTAGCACAAACAGAACCGACTATATTACATGAAAATCTTTATCAACAAACACTTAATACTGCTGGATATGATGTCCGTAATTTATTATTTTATTTTTTAACAAGTGAAGGTACTCAAAATATGTTAGCGTGGGTACCAAATCCAAATGTTGAAGCCAATTATATTTATTTAGATGAAGATGAAAGAAAAATGTTTTCTAAATATACACAAGAATATTTAATAACTCAAGTTCAATATCGAGATTATAAAGGATTAAAAGGTGGTCCTAATAATTTAGATGTTAAATTATTACATCCTGTGAAAGAACTTATCTGGACTGTATCACAAAATGATAAAGAATATTTTAATGATCATAATAATTACACCTATCTTACTACACGAAATCGTTATAATGGTCATCAATATTTAAACAATAATAAAATTATGTTTGATACCTCAGCTAATAACGATGCTTATTTACATCAGTCGGTAAATTACAATAATGCGGTTAATTCTCTTATCACAACAGTGATGCAACAAGATAATAATTCTATTACAGATGAAACGTTGAATATATTTCAATATGGTAAATTTGTTTTTAATGGAAAAGACAGATTTAGAGAAAAAGATTTATCATTTTTTGAAAATTTAGAAACAAAACGGCATCACACAGGTCGTTCAAAAGTAGAAGGTATTTATACCTATTCTTTTGCGTTTGATCCGGAAAGAGATCAGCCATCAGGAACATGCAATTTTTCAAGAATAGATAAATTTGATTTTAGATTAACATTAAAACTAAATTATCATTTCCTAGAATCAGATTCAACACTCGTTCATATACCTAGTTTGAATATTCCTACTATTTATAATGATCACAATCATGCCTACGCAGAACCAGGTATCACTGCTGTTATAGATACGGAAAGATTGTATAATATGGATATGTTTGCAATTAATTATAATGTACTAAGAATTATGGGTGGAATGGGTAATATTACTTTTGCTAATTAAAGATTTAATAATAATAATTATTATTAAATGAAAAGAAAAAGAGATAAAATTTCATCTCATTGGTCAAAAAAACACAAAACTGAAATAGATAATTTAAATAACGATTTTTTAGATAATATTAATACGGAAATATTAACTATAAATCAATTATCACAATTAGTAAAAATTTTACAAGATAAAATTAACAAATACAGTAAATTTATCACAGAAGTTAATAATATTAGAAATTATTATATTTAATTATAATATAATGACTACCGCATTTAGTTTAGAATATTTTTTATCAATTGGTTTAGCTATGGGTTCCGCATTTGCCATTAATCATATGGCAGTTGAAACAAATCCCATTATCAAATTCTTTGTCGTACCGTTGTTAGTAGCATATGTATCATTATTAATATTTAATAAACTCTTTCCTAAAATTAATGAGATTGGTGACCGAGTAGGAGCCTTTGTTGAAAATAAAACATTAGGTGAAATTAATTCATTAGGATATATGCAAATTTTCCCACCTGTTTTTGCTGTTTTTCTTGTATTTGTTATATTAATTTATAATAGAAGCATTTAATTTATTAAATACGTATGTTACCAATAGAAGCATTTAATTTATTAAAAAATATTATATTATGTTATAATATAATATTACAATGAATCTAGATTATCTTAATATAGTCAAGAATCGATTAGAAAGCGAATGTGCTATCTGTTCTAATAAATTATTTATTAGTTTTATTATAACAATTATTGTTATTTATTTTTACAATGGATTTAAATTCAACAATATTATGGATATGGTTGTACCTGTTGTTATTTATGGTGTGATATATGTTATTGTTAATGAATTTGGAAGAAGTTTAATTACCAAAGAAAAATTTCAAGAAGAATATGATGATGTCAAAGAGACTTTTCAAAATTATATGGATAATTTAAATCATGAAATTTTTGAACAGATGAAAGAAGATAATAAACCCGAAGAGGAAAAAAATGCAAAATTACCCCCATTACCTACCAAAGTTCCTCACCAAGATGTACCAAATAAAGACGAGAAAAATAACAAATTAATGCATCAGTACAAAGAAGATAAAGAAATGTTTTTAGTTGAGCATTTAGATAATTCATATGCTAGTGCTGATATTCAGTCTGGTGATATTGGATGTATGTTAGATCCTAAAATGTGTTCACAACTTTGTTCTGGTAAACCAAAACCATCATATTTAGTAGCACCTATACCTGGACCACAATGGCAACCACAATCAGCTGAATCAATTCAAAATAGAATAGCAAATGGTAATTATGTACCAGCTAATTGTATGGATTAAAATTTTATAATATGTTATAATATATTATAATGTTCAAAAATATAAACGATGTTATTCGATTTATGGGTTTACAAATAATAGTTATAATTATATTTTCTTTATTTTATTATTTGATTGGTAGAAAAACTAAAACTCACTTTTTAGTTCGGAGTAGATATGGTCATCGTCTTATTAAATTAAGTTTAATAGATGCATTATTTCTAAGTGTAACTACACAATCAACTATCGGATATGGTAGTATTACACCAATTAGTCCAATCGCTAAAACTATATCGATAATTCAGATGATATTAATCTACTTATTCATTGGTGGTGAAATTTTATTCTGAAATCAATCAAAGATTGATTAACTTCATGAAATTAACTTCGTGAAATTTTATTCTAAAATCAATCAAAGATTGATTAACTTCATGAAATTAACTTCGTGAAATTTTATTCTAAAATCAATCAAAGATTGATTAACTTCATGAAATTAACTTCGTGGATTAGTTAAAATTAACTAATAACTTCGTTGAAATCTTATTTTGAATTAACTTTTTCATTAACATTTATAATATTTTTGATTAAATTATAATCAGACATATTTAATTTATTTTTCTTTTTTTTAGCTGTATAATAATTTGAAGTTTTGTTTAATATTTTAGCAAAATTAACTGGTACAAATTTATTTTTCCTATTTTTATCTAAAATACTATTTAATTCATACATTCGATAAGCATTAAAGTTTGATAATGTATATTCGTGTTCTTTTATAATATGATTTTGTAGAATATCATATTCAACTATACAATTAACCGATGATATCATTGTTTTAACATCTTTTTTTTCTAATTTTTTCTTAGTTAATATAACTTTATAAAAATTATCATACAACATTAATGGAAATAACATTGTATTACAATAGTATAATTTATTAACTTCATCATATGATAATCCTTTATTTATAAAATGTCTAGTCATTTCATAAATTTCCATCTCAATTGTTTTATTGGTAAATGTATTTTTAATTTTTTCAACATCTTCTAGTGTGATATCACCTTTTATTTTAATACAAAGAAAATGTAATAAATAAATAAATCTTCTAATATCACCCATAGCATGTTTAATTAAAACTAATTTAGCATCTAATCTAATTTTAAATCCTTCACTTTTTAAAATTTTATCAATTATTTTTTCAAATTCAAAATCTGAAATTTTGTTTATTTTTATAAAAACACTGTATTTTTTTAATAATGTTAACTTTTTATCCTTAAAATCATTATATGTGCAAATTATAGGTGAATTTATTTTAATTTTATTATTTTTATTTTTACCCTTTTTCTTAATAGTATTATCAGCTTTTTTAATAATATTCAATAAAAATTTCAAACCACCTTTTCCTTCACCCCTATTATCAGAAAAAGCTTCCATTTCGTCTAAAATAATACCAATCGGCGATTTACCATTTTTAATCATATCAACAATATTTCGAAAAGTTAATACATTATTTAAAATTTCATTAATCTTTTTACTACTTCTTAATTCACTAGCATTATATTCTCTTGGTCTATACCCATATTCTTTTAATATAAGATGTGCTAATAATGTTTTACCTGTTCCTGGTGGTCCACATATTAACATTATTTTTTTTGTATTATCAGGATCTTTTTTATAATCTTTCATCCAATTTTCAATTTTTTTAATATTATCTGGTGATAAGATCATTTCATTTAAACATTTAGGAACATATTTATCTATCCATTGTTTATTCATAATAACTAAATAATATATTTAATTATTATTGTTTCAGTTTTAAAATAATTTTTAATTGCATTTTAAACCAGACCATGATGCATATTGTCCACTACTTTTACCACACTTTCTTTGCCATCTACATCTTTCTGTTAAAGCACTAGAACCTTCTTTTAATGGCCACCTATCTACTCGTTCAAATCGTTTTTCATGTGTTTCTTTATCGGTATAACAAATTTTTTCATCAGTTGTTTTTAATTTATAATTATTTTGACAAATATCTTTACCACCTTCTGTTCCAATATATTTCCAATAATCAGGACAATGACCCCCTACATATCTCATATATGTATTAGTTGGTACATGAATAATATCTCTCTGATCGGATTTAAAACCCTTACGTATTACAACATAAAGTAAAAACCCACCTATAATAACACCACTTATCCAACCGCGCCCGGTTAAATGCCCTATGGTTATAGCGACTACTACAACTAAAATAAAGATTAATACATCTTGGATAATTGCTTTCATTTATATAATATATTAATATATTTTTTAGAAAGTAGTAGTTACACTTTTTAGTGTTTTACTTCCTTTATTTGAAATATTTACAGGTCTATCTATCGGCATAGGTAATTGTTGAACATCATATAAATATCCAATATACTGCTGAACTTCTGAATAAATTTTTGGTGCACACCAATCAACCACTAATTTATTCAAGTTTTTAATTTGATCTATTATTTTACAATTTAAATTTCTACTATGTTGTAAATACATTGATCTCATTACAATCTCTAACTCAATATCTGATTGTCTGCCAATAATATGTTTCTTATTAGACAATATCCAAACATTATATCTTATGTATTTTTGAAGTATATCAATATTTTCTTTTGAAAAAAATAATAAACTTAACTGCGAAACTTGTTGAATACCTTTTAAAGCAGTGCGTTTAAATGTCCCAGATGCTACATTATTGTAAAACATAGGTAATTTATTAAAACATCCTTCATCTATTTTGATTACTCTACCGTTATTCATTATATTATATCTTAATATAATATTATTTGTTTATAATTTTTTAACATTAATATTATCAAGAGTATAAGCAAAACCATTCATATTATTATATCCAGTTCTGCTATTTGTTAAACTATTATCTAATACATTTATCCGTTCAATAATTTCAAACATTAATAGAAAATCTAATTCACAATCTGTTGGTTCAGTATTTGTTTTAGGCGCGCATAAAAGACATCCTTGTGAATCTAAAATACTTATTTTAATTTCATTAAAATTATTTAATAATTGTTCATTAAAAATTTTTTCACCAATCACTTCAATATCATTATTTCCTTTAACTTTTATATAACCAAACAACGATTCACTCATTATAACAGTTTTTTTATTATCCATTGTAATACAACAATTATCATATACACAATCACTTGTTGTAACACATGGAGCACAATTTTCATAACAATTAGTCCCACAGTAATCAGGATTAGATGTGAGTGGAAAAGTACAATTTAAATATCCACTTAATTTTTCTGGATTTTTATATGGTATGGTTGCATTTATAAAAAGGATTTTATGATTATTTTTAAAATTATAGGTAGTATCACTTGTATTACTTGATGGATGTATTATAATAAAATCACTCAATCTAATACTAGATACATTATTATAAGTTTTATTGAATTGATATATAAAATTAGTATTAGATGTTTTACAATCTAGATTTTTCTTTCTATTTAAACTTGATACAATATGTATATATTTATAATCTTTGTAATAATTATCATCTTTTTTTTTTATAATATTACTAATATTAGGTTGAAAATCAAGATGTAATAATTCTTTATCAGTTTTTTTACTAAAATCTTGTGGTCTAATACTTTTCAATAAACTTCTTTTAGCTGATCTACGATCCATAAATTTTGTTGATTTAGAATTAAAACAATTTGTTTTTAATAAATCGTTATTCATCTTATAATATTAATATATAATTAATCTTTAACATTTTTTCAACATTTTTTGTAATGCTGATAAATCAATTTTCCATAATGTTTTTGCTGTTTTATCAGTTAATTCTAATAATTCAACTGTTTTTATATCTTCTTGTTTTTTTAATTCGTCAATTCTTTTTTTAGTTAAAGATCTAATTTGCATATTAATCAAATAATCATAACTATTTTTTACTTTAAATAAATTCATAGTGTCTAATTGTTCGATAATATTTTCAATCTCTATATTAAGAATTTTAAGATCTCCTGTAACAAAAGCAGTAATAAATTTTACTTTTGATTGAATAATATCTAATTCTTCTTGAATCTTTTTTAATAAAAATTCACGACGTTTTACATAATATTTCAATCTAATTTCATAAAATACTTCTAAAATTTCTTCGGCACTACTATATTTTTGAATAGTACCCTTTTCATTATACATATGTAAATTAGTAATTCCTGTATTTTTAGAATCAACCAATGATAATGCTTTATCAAGATCTTTACAATTTTTAGAAAATACTAAACTAAAATCAACATCTTCTTCTGTGCAATTTGTTCGATAAGAAGAAATGAATTGTTTTTTCTGTTTATTGGCAGGGGCTTGTTTATCAATGATTAAATTTTCAATATACTCCTTATATTTATCTGTCCAACTTCCAATAGGTAATTCGGTAACACGTACCACACTATTTTCAACTGAACAAATACCTTTGGTATAAAATTTATTATCCTTTTTGTAAACTTTGCCTTTAAACTTTCGATACCACGGTATTAATGGTTTGATCTTTTTATTATCCATCATTTTAATTAAATTTTTGATTAAATCGGATGGATTAAAACAAGGTACATTGGTACTAAAACCAGTTCCTATTCCTTTACTCCCATTGACTAATATCATTGGAATGATAGGAACATAATGAAACGGTTCTACATTGGTACCATCATCATTTTTGTATTCTAATAAAGAACTATCCAAAGGACTAAAAATTAAAGGTGTAATCTTTGACATCTTGGTAAAAATATACCTAGGAGATGCTGAATCTTTACCACCTTGAAGTCTGGTTCCAAATTGACCAATTGGTTCTAAAAGATTAATATTATTAGATCCAACAAAATTATGTGCCATTGAAATAATACATTCGTTTAAACTTTGTTCACCGTGATGGTAACAACTTGTTTCACTTACATATCCTGACAATTGTGCAACTTTAATCTCTTTGGTCAAATTTCTTTTTAAAACACTAAATAATACTTTTCTTTGTGACATTTTTAATCCATCAATCATACTTGGAATAGATCTTTCACAATCATAATTTGAAAAATGAATAAAATCTTTATTAAAAAAATCTTCACACGATACTTCTGTTTCATGTTGATCAATTATTTCATTTCTATCATATGACATTAACCATTGTTTTCTTTCATCCGCTTTATCTTTTTGAAAAGCAAGTCGAAAACAATCATTATTCTCATATAAATAATTAATTCTATTTGATTCCAAATCTTTGAAATATTCCTTAGCTTCCGCAGAAGTACTGGTACCTAAACCTTTGTAATATTTAATATGCCATAATTTAATATTAACGTTTTTTTTCCAATTTTCATAATCTGTTAAAGTATAAAAAGTTTTAACAACTTTTTTCTTACGAGCTTTGACAATTGGTGTTTTCATTGATGAAATAAAACCTTTAATTTTAGCTAAATCAGGCCAAAAAGTTTCTATCCAATTCATAACCAATCCCTTAATATGTGATCCATCCACATCCTGATCTGTTAAAATCAAAATTGAACCATATCTCAAACTATCGAGATTACTGAGATTACTGAGATTACTGTATTTTTTTTTATAGTTTAATCCTAAAATTTTAACTAAATTAGTAATTTCAGCATTTTCACTAACTCTTTTTAAAGATGCTTCTCGTACATTTAATAATTTACCCCTCAGTGGAAAAACACCATATTTATCTCTTTTTAAAACAGATAAACCTGCAATAGCAAAAGATTTAGCTGAATCTCCCTCAGTTAAAATTAATGTACATTGACTAGCTTTTTTAGTTCCAGCCCAATTAGCATCTTCTAATTTAGGTATACCACGAATTGTATTTTGTTTCTTACCACTTACTTTATTAAGTAAATTACTATCTTTGTATTCAGATAATTTCATAGCTTTTTCCAAAACACCCATTTTGGCTAATTTTTCAATAAATTTATCCGAAATAGTAATAGTAGAACCAAAATTACCTTGATTAGTTGTTAAAAATTCTTTCGTTTGACTATCAAATGATGGATTTTCTACAACAGATCGAATAAATAACATTAAATTGTCCTGGATTACTGATTGTTTGAGTTTCATTTTCTTACGTTTATATCCTTTGTTAGCTGCATAATGTTGTAGCTTTCTACAAATATATTTAGCTACATAATCAACATGTTTACCTCCTTTAAAAGTACAAATACCATTAACAAAAGAAATATGTTCAAATTTATCATCAGGACTAACACAAGCAACTACTTCCCATCGATCATTAATGTCTTCATATATGCGAGGACGATCTTTTTTATCCCCAATATATAAATCTACATATTTTTTAAACGATTTTGTATTAATACGGTTACCATTTAAAAATACATTTACATCTTTACCAATAATAGCTGCTGTATCATAAACACGTTTCCGCATTAAACTTATGATATCATCATCTAATTCCGTCATACCAAATTTTTTAAAATCTGGAATAAATGTAATTTTAGTGTAAGGGTCAGCCTTTGATTTAGTTATTTTTGCAGTTGTTTTTGTACTCATATTATTTGTAAAAGTTTGAACAAATTTAAGTTTACGAGTACTATCAACAGTTTCTATAATAAATTTCTTTGAAAATATATTAGTAAGCTTCGCACCATAACCATTTTTTCCACCTGTTATCTTCTTCTCATCTTTGTCATAATTTGTAGATGTTAGCAAATGTCCAAAAATCATTTCAGGAACGTAAATCTTTTCCTTAGGATGAACAGCTATATCAATGCCTACTCCGTTATTATATACACTAATCTCACCAGTTTGTTTATTAATTGTTACTTTTATTGAAGTAACCCTCAATTTACCAACTTGATTTAGTGATCGTACATGATGATCTGTCGCATTTACTAAAACTTCATCATATATTTTAAATAATCCTAAGGTAATTTTAATCTTCTTTTTAACTAATTTTTCTCCATTATGAATCCATAAAAACACATCATTTTTTTCTACTGAACCAATATAAGTGTCCGGTAGTTGTAAGATGTGTTCTATTGGTTTCATCTTAATATAAGTTTTTGTAATATTTGACAATTTAGACATACTTAGTTATTACAATTATATATATTTAAATATTGTTTTAAATCAATTTTTAAATAATTATTATACAATTTTAATTTCTTCCACACTTTTTTTCGGTTGTTTGTCTGGTAATTTACCATATTTTTCTACATATTTTAACTCTTTTTGACAACTATTATACGCATCTGTTAATGCATCTCCAACTTCATTTATATTATATGCATTACTATATATACTGGGAACTGCTATTAAATGACCACCATGAACATATTGCAATCTCATTTTATATGCATTATGAAATATATTTCTCATATAACTCATCTCTATATAATATATAAATATAATATCTTTATATAAATTAAAATAAGATGTACTATAGAATAATTATTGAAATTCCAACAAATTCTAGAATTAAATATGAAATCAAAAACAATAAATTATATGTTGATAGAATTATTAAACTGAAATATCTATATAATTATGGTTATTTTCCCAATACACTAAGTGGAGACGGTGATCCATTAGATGCCATGTTAATCTTAGATGACCCTCTATTACCTACGTCAATTATTGATGTAAAAATTATTGGAGCTTTATTAACAACAGATGAGAATGGACGAGATGAGAAAATAATTTGTGTGCCACTAAATAGTAGTATTAAAAATATAAATGAATTTAGATGTATTACAAAAAGATAAAATTTATAAATTTTTTAAAAATTATAAAATTTATGAAAAATACAAATGATGTAAAGTTGATAAATTTGTTGATAAAGAAAAAGCAATTGAAATTTATAATCAATCTAGATATAAATAAACTATTCATTAACTAATCACTTTTAACTGTTACAATTGCTGGCGATAAAATACCTGCGGAACTATTCGCAATAGCATCATCAAAACCATCTTTAATATTTATTTTCATTGAAATTTTTCTATTGATTTCCGACTCATATATTATTTACTTATTTTTTTTCTTTTGTAACCGGCGTTTACGTTTTAATTTACGCATTCGTTTTTTCTTCCATTTCTTTCGCATAATATATTCTAATATATATTATTTATTTAAGTATTTACCTTAATTAAATTATTATAAGAGGTTAAATAATAATCTGTTAAATCAACTATTTTATCATCCAAAATAATATTAAAATCTCTGTATTCGACACTATTAATCATTAATCTGTTATCATCAGTCATAATATGGTAAATTGGATTTTTACTTTTACTAATTTTTTTACCAACATTCTTAACTAATTTATATGAATTATTATGATATACAATATTATTACCAGAACATAATAAATTTTTATACTTATACATATCAATTTCTTCATTTTTAGATTTAAATAAACCTATAACTCTTGATCCAAAAATTGTATCACCTATTTTAACTTTGTTAATTTGTTTAATTCCGTCCCAACATTTGATAAGTGTTTTACTATGAAAACCACATGTATAATATTTTTCATTTAAGGTTTTGATATTTTCATAATTTATTTTTTTAGTATTAAGATAATCCCTAAAAATTGTATAATAATTATTTAAAAAATATCGATCAGTAGTTTCATAAAAATCTTTAAATCTAATATTATTAATTAATATTTCACCATTGCTCGTTTCTAAACAATAAATAAATGGTTTTTTATATTCAATGGGAATACCGTGAATACTATCGCCTACTCTCATCCATTTACCATTTTCATATAATTCGTGTGATTCACTAACAATCACTCCTTTATAATTGTACATCTTATTGTTATATGTTGAAAATTTCATTACAGATTTAACAATACATTTTTCTGATAAAACATCTCCTACTTTAATATCCTTAATATACTTACCATTTTCTAAAATTGTGAATTCATCAAAACAAAAGAATCGAGCAGCTCCTCCAATAATACCATTCCAAGTTGAACCTAAAATATATAATGCATCTAAGAGTGCCATAAATAAATGTTCAACAGTTCTAAATAAATCAGAAAAAATTTTAATAATCTTTTTAAATAACCAAACTAATCTTGTATATATATTTAATAATTTATTTTGAGCATCCATATATGATTTACGAGCAGCGTTTCTCAAATAATAAAACATATTTCTAGTTGATTGAATATCTTTATTTATATTACCAGTAACATTTTGTAAATTTGAAAGCGCTTCACTATGAGGTTTAATCATTGTATTAAATGTAGAATTAGAAATAGCAGCAATTGTTTGACCGGGATTACGTGCTACTTTTAAATTACCATTCGGTAGAGTGTATTCGGGTAAATTACCAGTATTCCTTTCTTGTTTAATTCTTTCTAATTCATCTTTTTCTTTTTCTTTCTTCTTTTCTTCGGTAATTTCCGTACTAACTAATTCATCATATATTAATAATACATAAGCAATAACAATACCCAAAATTAGTATAAAATATTTTTTCTTATTTTCCCAAATATGAATAAAAAAAGAGTAAATAATATTAACAAGTGTAACTAAATATCGTTTTAATAAATTTGGTGCGGGTTTATCATTTACTGATTCCATTAATTACTATAAATATTATTTATATTATTTTATTACTAAAAATTATAAGTATTAATGAATATTGGAATAGAATGTGATGAAATTAGTGACAAATGTATGAAAATTATTAAAAAATTAAAAGTTAATGCTTTGCAAATATATTTAGGTGATAAAATATCAACCACTTTAACATCCAAACCAAAATATAATACCGAAGAACTTAAAAATATTAAAATTTTTTTAAAAAATAATAATATAAAACTTTATGTTCATACATCCTTACGATTAAATTTAGTAAATCCTTTAACCGATAAATATCAATGGATTGTTAAAAATGTAATTCATGATTTAAATTATTCTATAAAACTTAATGGTAAAGGAGTAGTAGTTCATCTTGGTTCAAGAAAAACAAAATATTTTGAATTAACAGAAAAGAAAGCATTAAATAATGTTATTAAAACTTTAAAATATATTTTGAAAAATAGTAATCAACGATCTAAATTATTAATTGAAACACCAGCCCAATCAGGTACTAAAATCGCATATCAATTAGAAGATTTTGCATATATTTTTAATAAAGTGAATGATAAAAGATTAAGTGTTTGTGTTGATACTCAACATATTTTTACTAGTGGTTATGACATCAGATCTTTAAAAATTACCAAAGAATATTTTGAAAATTTTGATAAACTTATTGGTTTAAAAAATTTAAAATTATTACATTTAAATGATTCCCAAGTTGAATTTCATGCTATGCACGATCGCCATGAATCAATAGGAAAAGGGTATATTTTTAAAGGAAATAAAGATTCGTTAAAATATATACTTCAATTAACAATCAAACATAAAATTCCTATTATTTTAGAAACAAATTGTAAAGATTATCCAGATGATATTAAATTATTAAAAAGTTTAAAAGGTGGTGGATTTAAAAATAAAAATACAATTATTAAAATTTTTAAAGAATTAGCAAATATTCATAAAAAATTAGGAAATGTTTATGAAATGAGAGCATATAAAAAAATAGTACGATCGCTAGAAAATAATAGTTTAAATGGTATTGGTCAACGGTCGATTGAAAAAATAAAAGAGATTGAAAGAACAGGAAAATTAAAATTATTAGATGAATTAAAAAAAGATAAAAATGTTCAGAATAGACTTAAATTACAAACTGTTCTTGGTATTGGACCAATTTTATCTAAAAAATTAATTAATAAAGATATTCGAACTATATCACAACTTAAAAAAACAAAACTTACAGAATTACAAAAAATAGGAATTAAATATTACGATGATTTACAGAAAAATTTAGATAGAAAAGATGTTGAAAATGTTAAAAATATATTTAAAAAATTATTTAAAAACAAAGTTAAAATTTATTTAGCTGGTTCTTATCGAACAGGTAAAAAAGAATTAAAAGATATTGATATGTTAATAACTTCTAAACAATTAACATTTGATGATATTATAAAGACATTAAAAAATAAAAAAATTTTAGTTGACAGTGTTAAAAATAGTCAAACTGAAATTCTAGGAATTATTAAAATTAAAAATCAATATATTCACATTGATTTAAGATTTACCGAAGAAAAATATATTCCTTTTTATTTATTATTTTTTGGTTCTGGTGTTGATTTTTCAACAGATATTAGAAAATATGCTAAATCACAAGGATATAAACTAACACAATATGGTATAACAGATTTAAAAACAAATAAAGTTCATTTATTTAAAGATGAAAAACAAATATTTAAATTTTTAGGTATCAATTACATAAAACCAAAAGATAGAGTTAAAAATTATATTCTTAAAAATTAAAATTAAATATAAATACTTCCTTCGTTGATATTTACATATCTATAGCCATCTATAAATCTGTATAAATCGCCTCTATCATCAAATGAATCTCCATATTGTCCCCATGAACCAGAAGACATATAAAAAGTTAATAATTTTTTAGTAATACCATCTCTTTTAATATAAAATTGATCACCTTCATCTGCTTTTACTATGGTATATATTTTTCCATTACAATTATTCATAAAAATAATTGCAGAATCTTTAATATTTGCTAATAATTCCTCTTCTTCCATAATATTTTCATTTATATTTTTATTTAATAGTTTTGCACATTTTTCACACATACATGTATGCCCACATTCAGGTAAATATATTTCAATATTATTTGTTATACAAATTTTACATTTTTCTTCAATTCCATATACTTTTTTTTGATTATCTTGTATAATATTAATAGTTCTACATATTGGACACATAATTTTTAACGGTTTAATAACATTAACAATTTTTGGACATTTAAAAATAGAATGATTACCATCACAATTTTTATAACCACATATATGTTCACTGGAAATATGAGTCCATTGTATACTACAATTTTTTATCTTACATTTTTTACTGTGCGGTAATGGTATGTCTTTTAAATAATTTAAATTTTTAATTAATTTTTCATCCCCACATTCAAAAATACCATGTCCACTATTATTACATTTAACACATTTATGAAAACTTGTTATATGATCATATGGTCTATTACAATATTTAACTCTACAAAATTTCTGCAAACTCATCTATATTAATTTATAAATATTTTTAATTTATCATTCAATATGAGATGAAACCGCTCCACCTAAATGATTGACCACATTATTATGTTTATGTTCATTTTTAATCTCACGATGACCGTGTAAAAATCTAAATAATTTTGGTCGACAATCAGCATCAGGTCCATACTGTCCCCAGGTGTCCGAGTGCATAAAAAAACTAGTTAATTTTTGACCTACATCATCTCGTTTGTAATACAACGAACAACCCATTCCGCCATAATCATGTGTATAAACCTTTCCAGGTTGATCACCAAAAATAGCATTTATTTTATCCTTAATACCAGGTTCGAAATCATCTTCTTCTTCAATATCATCTTGTTTAACATTTTTATCTAATTGATGGGCACACTCCATACAAATACAGGTATGACCACAAGTAGGTAAAAACATTTCAATCGAATTAGTTAAACAGACCTTACATTCTTCTGATATACCATATACTTTTTTTTGAGTAGATGGAATGATATTTTCTGTTCTACAAATTGGACAATCAAGTTTTATATCAACTTTCGTAACTAAACTAGTTAATACCTGTGGATAATCAGTCGCAGAATGATTATCTTTACATAATTCACAATGGTGTGCTCTATTAGTATGACTATCACGAAAATGACACCAATCCATCGTACAATGATATTCCCTTGGTAAAGGTTTATCTGATAGACAACTTATTTGATATATTAGACCAGGCTTACCACACTCATATTGACAACGCCCTTCTGTTTTACACGTACCACATAAATGGGTACTTGTGGTGTGGCTGTATGAAAATCGACAACCTCTTACTTCACAATGTTTTACTTTATATGAATTCATTTTAATTATAATAATTATAATTAAAATACTTTAAATTCAATTTTTAATAATCTAAACATTTAAATAATATAAAGCTACTACATATGACAAACGTTAATATTATTAAACATGCTATTACTCCAACGAAAATATCTGTCATTTATAATATTTCATCATATTTATTTTATAAATAATAAACTTGATTTATAAAATTTTATTTTAAAAATAATAAACTTGATTTATTATATATATTATGATATTTCCTACATTATTCAAAAAAGTAAATAATAGAGTAAGACAATGGAAAATTATTGTTACAAAATCACAAAATCATTCAGGTATTCATTGTGAAATACATACGGAATACGGTTTTATTGATGGTAAAATTACTAAATCTAAACCACATCTTATAAAAAACTATGAAAAAGCTAAAAAAAAAGCAGAAACAAGATGGAAAAATAAAAAACGAGAAGGTTTTTATGAAAAAAATAAACCAAATAAAACAGACTTTATATTACCAATGAAACCCTCTAATATTAATATATTCAAAATAAAACTACCCGCATGTGTTCAACCTAAAATAAATGGTGTTCGTGCCCTTTATATTAATAATAAATTATATTCACGTACTGGAAGACCATATCCTCATTTAGAACATATTTTAAATCAACTTAAACACGTTAATCTCAAATTAGATGGTGAATTGTGTTCACTAATTCTTCCATTTCCTAAACTAAAAGGATTATTACAACGAAAAGAGAAAATTCCTACCATAAGGAAGATACGTTTTTATGTATTTGATTGTATTAATGACCAACCTTTTGATAAACGATATGAATTATTAAAAGAATTATTTAAAAAAAATAAATTTAAGGGTATATATTTTCATCCTTGTACCAAAATATACAATTACAATCAAATAGACCCATTATTTGAAAAATCTATTAAAGATGGATATGAAGGAATTATTATTAGAAATTATATGGGTAAATATTTACCAGGAAAAGTATCACCTGATTTATTTAAAAGTAAAAATTCACAGATAAAAAATTTTAAAATTGTTGGTTTCAAACCAGATATTCATGGTGAAACTGTGACCTGGCAATTAAAATGTTTAAAAAGTAATAAAACATTTTATGCACCAATGACAGGTTCTTTTAAATTCAGAAAAAAATTATTAACAAAAGCGGATCAATATATTGGTAAAATGGCAAAAGTAAAATATTATGATATGGATTTTAAAACAGGTTGTGTGACAAGAAATCCAATTGTTATTAAAATATAAAATATAATCAAATAATATATGGGAAAATTTAATAAAATTGTTGGTGATTGTGTTAAGAATATAGAGATGTTAAATAACAAAAATAGAAATTATGATTACAATAGTAAAGAAGAATATAATGAAACATTGAAAAAACAATTAAAAGGATTTACATTAACCGCAGCAGAAAAAAAATCAATTGATTGTATTATTTATAATCAAAAAAATAATGACGGTACTTTTTCTGCTGCGATTGTTTATCATTTTTTAAAATTAGAAAATATTGAACCACAATCATTTAGAGTAGGTGAAGGAGAAAAAATTTTAAATAAAATAATTAATAATTTTGATGATAAGATAATATTACTTTTAGATTTAGAATATGATGAAAATATGTATAAAATTCTTTCAGAAAAATGTAAAAAAGTATTTGCTATTGATAATCATAAAACACCAGACGTGGGAGAATTTAAAAATATTAAATTAGTTAGTAGTAATTTTGGACATGGTACATGTGCACTTGTTTGGAAAATTTTTTATCCTAAAAAAGACATACCAAAAATTGTAATGATGATTGATTCAAGTGACAGTAAAAAATATGCTAAATTTTTACCATATTCCAATTTAATTGTTTCAGCAATGGGATTTCGTTTTATGGCTAGTCCTTATATTTCACGCGCCAAATGGTCAACAGGAGAACCATTAAATGATATTTGGGATGTTATTGAAAATGATAATAATCAGTTATGGACTGTAATTGGTTCATATATGCAAGAAGTTCAAGAAAATATAAAAGAACAGATTGCCAGAAATGCTGTGGTAAGAAATTTTCAAGGATATCGTGTTGGTGTTTTAAATTTTTCAGATCCTATTTTAACTAAAAGAATTGGTAGACAAATTAATAGTAATTTAAGAGGTAAAATTGATTTTGCGATGTTATGGGCATATGAACACAATAAAAATTTATATCGAATTCAATTAATTGATGATCATCACCAAACAAAAATAAACATTGGTAATATTGCAAGAATATTAGGCAAAATAGGTGATACAGGAATGGGAGGAGGTGGTCTTCCTCATATTGGTAATTTTTATTGGCCTCATTCAAAAGACAAAGATATTTGGGATTTGTTCACAAAAAAATATATCTAAAAAATATATGAGCAATACGTTAAAAGACACTGTTTGGACATTTCCATATAATACTGATTATTATCCGAGTTTATCAAGTGAAGATTTATATCAATCTAATAAATATTTTACAGTTGTAATATATATTATTGTTTGGGGTATAATTTCACACTTTTTATATAGCTCGCGAAGAAAATATCCAATTATTATCGGTTTTACCACAGGATTAATATTATTATTTGGTTTATTATTTATAACAGATACTAATTATCAAGTATTAATTAATCAAAATGATGATGCCTATATCGTAAAAGTAAATGCATCTAATAATTATGAAATATTGTTTAAAAATGATATTTATCCATTAAAAAAAAATACAGGATATGTTATTAAAAAAGACCAATTAGATAAATTTAAACGTAATCATAAAATTAAAACAGAAAAATTAAATAGGAAAAATTTATTTCTAAAATATGATAAACATATTAACTTAATTAAGACCAAACGAATTCAAAAAGTTGTAAGTGCCGCGTTTAATTTAATTTTAATAATTTTTACCCTAGCTATTATTATCGCCAGACAAGATAAAACATTATTAAAAATAATTATGCCTTGGATTTTCTTATGTTTAACATTTTCATTAGTTCAAACAACATTTATTTGGTGGTTTCCAACAACTTATGAAATAATTTTACAATCATTTATTAATAAATACTTTTTAATTTATGCAATTTCTTTTGCGGTAACAATTATTATGATCACATTTCATTATTCGCGATAAATAAATATAATTTAATAATATATGAATAAATATATTACTAAATTTAAAAATATTAGATATGTGTATGCATTATCATTTATCATACCATTAATTGGTTGGATCTTTGTTTTATACAAATTTTATTTTAAAAATAAAGAATATAAAAACCACGGTGTGCTAGGATTAATTATTGTATCGCTACCGATTATTAATATTATTTATAATGTTTATATTAATTTTAAAGATAGAAAAAAGATTAATATCGCATCATGGAAATCTTGTTTTTCCACTGATTTAGATAAAAAAGAGAAAGAAAATGGTGTTGTTTTAAAGTGGGATACTAAATGTTTTGATTATCAATCAGATGTAGTTAATCATTTTACATTACAATGGACAGAACGATTGTATTATATTAATTACATCATTTTTATGATTGCTATTATTTATGTAACAAATTTCGATAAACAAATTGTATCAAAAAAAGATAATTTATTTAATTTCATTATTGTTGGTTTATTATCTGGTGTTATTGGTATTTCATTAGAATTATATACAAATCAATATTTATATAGTATGATTTATTTTAGATTTATATCTTCAATTATTGCTATAAATATAGGAGCATTATTAGTTGTTATTTTAATTATGTTAAAAAGAGTATTGAATTAATATTTTATTATATCTAAAAGGTATTATAAAATAGATTTTAATAATATATAATGTCAGGTCATAAAATAACAGGTGCTGGTGTTTTACTAATCACTAAATTTGACAATAAATTATGTATCATTGTTGGTAAAGAAAAAAATAAATCAAAAGATGCTGGATATGAAATATGGGAAGATTTTGGAGGTAGTATAGATTCCAACGAAGCACCTTTTGAAACAGCGAGAAGAGAATTATATGAAGAAACAGCTTGTCTAATAAAATTAGATAATAATAAATTTATACATTTTAAAGATTTTGAATCAGATATACCTGGTGAATATTATCGACAATTTTTTGTAAGATTAAAAGATTTTCCATTAAATGATTTTCACAAAAATTATAAAAAACTTATTAAAATGAAAGCTGATGACCATTTGCTTGAAATAAATAATATCACTTATATACCTTTTAAATATTTAGATGATTTATCAATTAATAATAAAAATTTAGCAGTGATAAAAGATATTTTAAATAATTATGTTAATCTTTCTATTAGATTGACAGAAGTATTGTATCGAGATGATATTGGTATAAATTATATTAAAAAATATACAAAGCAATTTGAAATTATAAAATTAAGAAAAAAAATAGATAAACTATTTACTTATTATTAAATGTGTTAAATACAACATGGATCACCATTTAATGTAATTCTAGTTTTAAAGTTCCATTTTTCACTATTTGGAAATTTAAACAAAATAGCTTCATCATTTTCAATATTTTGAAAATTAATTTCTATCATATAATAGATAATATCATCATTATTTTTCAAAAACCTATATCTCATTACTGATAATCTACTAAAAAGATTTACCAAATTTATTAAATGATTAGGCTTCGGTTTTTGTGGTCTTTCTTTTATTATATTTTTTAACATATAATCTTTGTATGTGGTTAACCAATAAATAATATTATCATCTGTTTGTTTCAGTATCCCAATAGTTTTACCAGAAGGAATTTTAATAATATTATCTGATTTTAATAATTGAATAATATCAAAATATTCGTTTTCAACTTGATGTTCTTCTATATAATCTATCAATTCATTTCTAATTTTGGTTGTATTAACTGAATTAAATAATTTACCTGAATATTGGCTCATTTTACCAAACCATATACTTTTATCTAAAACATATTGATCCATATCATTATTAAATTGTATAAATTTTTTTTGATAAGTATCAAATAATTCTTTCATTTCATCTTCAATTAAATGAATATTTACATTCAATTTGTGCACTTTAATTGATATAATTGATGTAATCATATCAATTGGAACTTTTGTTTTAATATGATTTTTAATTGAATCATTGATATATGTTTGAACCATTTTTTTAACTGATAATTCATCCATCGTATTTAAAAAAGGAATACCTGTTATCTCACCATAATCATTGATTCCTATAACTAAATTTCCATTAATATTTGAATTCCAATATGAAGCCAAATATTTCGGAAACATATAATCAAAATAATTTTTTAAATTATTTTCAATTAAATATGTCATTTTATCAGACCATTTACCTGCATGAATCATATATAAAATATCATTGGTATTCATAATAACACTAGGTGACAGTCGTAAACAGAATTCTTTAAATTCCATATTAATGGTTTCCTTACCATAGAATGTTCCTAGTGTATATTGTTCATATAGTATGTCTTGTTCATCTTGATTATATTCTTTCAAACTCATTAATAATAAATTTAACACAATTTTATTATTTATTTTTCATTTTTTAAATTGTTGTACATATCTCTTAATATTTCAATAAACATAAAATATAAACCATTACTTAGGGCAATCCGTTGAATAGCTGTTCCTAAACCAATATAAAATGATTTAAATCCTTCGTATTTATACATTTGTCGAATAACATCTGGTATATTTTTGTAAACTGGATAACCTTTATAAAAATTTTGTAATTGCATTCTTCTATTCCAAATTTCAGGAGGATACCATAAAACTAAAGCAATTGATCCTGAAATTGAACCACATAAACAACTAACTAATTTATTTTTATCTTTATTTAAATCATTTAATTTATTATAAATAGTAAAATTTAGAGCAAGTAAGGGTGCTACTCTAATAACAGATGATTTCCATCCTCGATAAAATTTACGATCACCATCATAAATATGTTTTAATCCACTATAAAGATTATTAATAATAGGTTTATTAATTTGTGTTTGCATAATATATCTAGTTCTAACTAATTCAATTGGATAAACTACGGTCATTGATGTTAAACCAGCCAATGCACCACTACTCATATCTAACATAGTTTTATTTTTAATTGGTAACATATTTTTAACCAATTGATATGTACCATATTGTGTAGCTGTTTGTGGAAAAGTTCTAATACAATTCATTATATTTCCTTTAAATAATCCTCTAATTCCTTCATGTTTAAATATATATCTTAGTGCACCTCCTTTTCTATAATTTAAATCATCTAACTTGTTTTGTCTTAGTGTTTTTAATCTTTCTATCGGCGTTGTTAATGTCTTTGAAAAAATACCTGCCAATCCACCAAAAAATATATTTTCCATTTATTATATAATATAATAATCTATTTATTATATTTTATTATACTAATTATATAATGATTAAAATTTTAGTTACAGGCGGTGCGGGATTTATAGGATCAAATCTTATTAAATATTTAAAATATATGGAAAACAATATAGAAATAACATCATTAGATAATTATTTTACAGGCAGCATTAATAATCATATACATTGTGTTGAATATATAAACGGTCATATCAAAGATGCTCATATTATATTAAATAATAGACGGTTTGATATTGTTTTTCATTTTGGTGAATATTCAAGAATTGTTAGTTCATTTAAAGATATAAATATATTAAGAGAATCTATTTTAATTGGTACCCCAGTTATATTGGAATTATGTAGAAAATGGAATGCTAAATTGATTTATTCAGCATCTTCTTCAAAATTTGGAAATAATGGAGAAGATGAAAATCTATCTCCTTATGCGTGGATGAAAGCTAAAATGGTTGAACTTATTAAAAATTACAATAAATGGTTTGGTCTTCAATATGAAATAGCATATTTTTTTAATGTATATGGACCTGGTCAAATAATGAAAGGTACATATGCAACAGTAATTGGAATATTTGAAAAACAGTGGAAAAATAATAAAAAGTGTACTGTTGTCTCACCAGGTACTCAAACAAGAGATTTTACACATGTTTTTGATATTGTCAGTGGTCTTGTTAAAATAATGAATAAAAATGATAATCATGAATGGTATTTACGTTCAGGTATTAATTATAATATTATTAGTATTGCTAAAATGTTTGGTGAATATGTCATAATACCTGAAAGACGAGGTGAAAGAAAATCATCTATTATGTTTAAAAATGATACCATAGAAAGATTAAATTGGAAACCCATACATTCGATTGAAGATTGGATTAAAAGTGTTAAAAAAACCAAACTAGAAAAAATTATAGTAAATTAATAAAATATAATATATTTATTCTATTTTATTATGTTGTTATATATTTCTTCATTAAAATTTTTCTATTATCACCACGTAATTCACAAAAATGATTAAAAATTACTTCATCTGACATTTTTGTTTTTGATTTTTCTTCATGAACAAATTTATTTAAACTTATATCGTATAAATTGTATTGAATTAATTTTAAACATAAAAATGGTTGTTCCCAATATTTATTAATACGTTTTCCACTTTTGATATGATCTATATAAAAATCCCATGTTTCATTAAATACTTTTTGAATAAATTTAGTCGGTTTAAATAACATAATCCCACTACAAAATGCTTTTTGTTTAAGAATATTTTTATCATTTGTAATAAATCCTGCAAAAGAATATCCACCTTGTGTTTTATTAGAATAACCATATACACAAACTTTATCACATAAATTATCAAATATATCAAAAATTTTTAAAGGTTTTAATATAACAATATCAGTATCTAAATATAAAATAATATCATCATCATTCCAATCTAATACATTAAGAATTTTTAATCTATATCCAGCACATTGGATAATATTTTTAACATCATTAACTACAATAACATTTAAATTATCAAAATCGATATCAACATTCATATCTGTTATTAAATCAATTCTACCATTAAATTTACCATTTTGTCTTATACTTTTAATACATATTTTAGCTTCTTCTATATAATTCTTATTTAAAAATGCACATAATACAATTCTTAAACTCATATATATTATAAAATTATTTTTTATGTAATACATAAAACATAACCCCTATTTTATCTTCGGGTTTTAAATTTTTTAAATCAGCATTTGGATATTTTAATTTAAATTCTTCTCTAATTGTTTTATTAGATTTAATATAATCTTTATTTCGATTACCTAATTTTATTTTAAAAACTCTGAGTGGTTCTTTATAAATCATTGACATTATTAATAATAAATTGTAAGTTGATATTTTTAATATTTTTTTAACTTTGGAAATATCGTGATTATAAAATTTAATAATCGTTTCAAAGTCTTTTCTTGATAAATTACTTGCACTCATTTCAATACATTTAGTAATATTTGATAAATTTTTAAAAATTAATAAGATATATTTATAAAAATGTCGATCATTAATTAATGAATAAATAAATTGAACAACTTCATCAGGATTCCTTGCATTAATAAAAATTATCATATATTCTAATAATTCAGGGGAAATATTCTTATTATCTTTTAAAAAATTATAAATAAATAATACCCTAACTTGTAATGCTTGATAATTAAATTTATAAATAAAATTAGATATTTGATTTTTAATTGATGGTATATTTAAAAATTTAACTTTCTCATTAATACATCTTTTATTATTTTTAATGTAGTCATATATTTTAACTAGATCTTTATGATGTTTGAAACAAAACATATATCTATATATTACATTTAAAGAAAAAATATATAATATTATATAATATAATATAATATAAATGAATCAAATATCCGAAGAATTTGTACACGATATTAAACAATATGTAATATTAGATGATCAACTTAGAGAAACACAAACGATTTCACGTGAAATTAGAAAAAAAAAAACACAACTTAGTCTATCCATTTTAAATTATATGGATAATAATGGTATTCAAAATAAAGATATTAATTTAAGTGATGGAAAATTAAAATATTTTACTTCTAAAACACAGTCAACAGTTAATAAAAAATTTATTGAAAATAGTTTAGCGTTATATTATAAAGGAAATTATCAAAAAGCAAAAGAAGTAACAGAATTTATTTTTAGTAATCGTGAAGTCACAGAAAAAACTGTATTAAAACGAACAAGGAAAAAACAAAATAGTATGAATATCTAAATTTTGAAAACAAAAACATTTATAAAATTTAATTCTAAATTTTGAAAACAAAAACATTTATAAAATTTAATTCTAAATTTTGAAAACAAAAACATTTATAAAATTTAATTCTAAATTTTGTCACACAAATCTACATGAGAAATAATCATCCTTCGACAACAATATCTATCCAATCCGTATTTATCTAATAATTTACATTCAATTGATTTTTCACCAATGTCTTTAACAATATACTTTCTATCTAAATTTTTGTTTAATTTATTATATTCATCTTGAACTTCTTTAATGTAATCATTCCAAATATTACTAATTACTTTTCCACAACTAAAACAACGTAGAGGTATAATCATACTTATTTATAATTTATACAATATATTTTTAAAATCATTTTTTATTTAAATTCATTAGTTTAAATCATAAAAAAAAAATTATAATATAAAATATAATGTCAGAAAGAACAATTGGTGAAATTAAACACACAGTAAGTAATGTAGTAGGTGCTGTCAATGAGGTATCTAAAAAATTAACACTTTTAAAAATTCAATCACATTATTTATTAAAACGAATTGAATTTTTAGAAGAAAAAGCAGGTGAAAAATATGTTGATCCTAAACAAAATACACCTGTAACACGTCAGACACGTCAGACACGTCAGACACGTCAGACACCCCAGCCACATCAGACACCCCTAGCAAATAAAAATAGTAATGTAATAAATATTAATTAATTAATATTTAAAAATAAATAATTATTATATTCATAATAATAAATGAATAAAATAGATCAGATAAATACCACTATAACTAAATGGAAAGAGCGTATTACTTGGGATGAATATTTTATGTCCTTAGCATATTTAGCTAGTTCTCGAAGTCCATGTAATAGACTTCAGGTAGGATGTATATTAGTAAAAGACAAAAGAGTTATTAGTATGGGATATAATGGGTTTTTACCAAATGCGAAACATATTAGTAGAGTTAGAGATAATCATGAACAAAGTATTATTCATTCTGAACAAAATGCTGTTACTGATTGTGCTAAAAGAGGTATTTCTTGTAAAAAAGCAATTGTATATGTTACACATTATCCATGTATAATTTGTGCTAGAATCTTAGCTTCTTGTGAAATAGATAAGATTTATTATGATCAAGATTATAATAATGATTATTTAGTTAAAGAATTATTGAATGATGCTCATATCAAAATAGATAAAATATTATAAATAATAAAATTACCGTCTACGCTGTCTACCACGTCTTGATCTATTCGGTAAAGTTACATTAAGAGCAGCATATAGTTGGGCATAATTGTATCTTAAAAAGGCAACAAGACCTAATACAACAGCGCCAACAGCGGTCATAAGCATACCGCGACGAGCAGTTTCTTTCTGTTGAGCACTCATATGGTCGTCGGAAACATATTCAAATGCAGAGATAACAAGGCTAACACATAAGAGAACAGCTAAAACAGCTAAGATGACAGCCATTAAATAGTTTACACTTCTTCCGAATTTTAATAATCCATGAAAACCGTAAACAAATAACATAATAAAAAATACTACTAAAAGTACAATACTGAATGTTAATTCACGAGGTACATTGTCTAATACAGGATGCATTGTTTATAATATTAAATAAGATTTTTTTTAATATGAATAATTTCTAATTTGTTTTAAAGTAGAATAACAAATATTAATATTATGTTCTTTTTTTAAATTCTCAATAGTATATTTAATATTACAATCATTATATTTTCTAATTAAATCTAAATGATTTGTATATTTTTTCTTTTTCTTTTTTTTTATATTTTCTTTTTTATTTACCTTAATACCATCACTTGTAAATAAATAACCACTAATATTGTTTTTACCATGATGTAAATCTTGATGACATTTCTCACATAAAACTATTAAATTACTTAAATCATTTTTATGTATATGTTCATGAAAATTATTATCAGTATCTGATTGAAATTTAATATGATGTGTGTCTAAATTATTATTATTTCCACATATTTGACAACAATCTATATATAATTTTGGATTGTATGCTGATGTTTTAGTTGATAAAATTTCAGAACTTTTATCAATTATCTTATTTCTTATCTTAAACGCATTGTTAATAAATTCATTGTTATCTAATAAATATTTTGCTACTTCTAATCCGTATAAGGATGACCCAATTCCATCTTTGATGTTTCTGTTATAAATTAACTGGGAATTTTTAGTTTCTACGAGAAGCTGTGCGAAACGACCGTTATTTTCGTTA
>Ga0080013_1001243_pt1 | contig 34375 bp, 61 predicted proteins | sample ETNvirenome_6_85_FD_69236 | JGI IMG/M metagenome (GOLD analysis project Ga0080013, IMG submission 69236) | Marine viral communities from the Pacific Ocean - ETNP_6_85 (SPADES assembly) (version 2) | ecosystem: Environmental > Aquatic > Marine > Oceanic | place: Pacific Ocean | collected 2013-06-19
AATCCACTAAAAAAGATGTCATCGATAGCAAATAGTCGTGTAAACTCAGCCCCAGGGGTGGTAGAATGTATACATGGAGATAAATCCCGTTGACAAGATCCTCCTCACGGAGCGAATGCGCACAGCGATGGCCGCCCGCCGTCAAGTCGCAGCACTGAAGCAGGTAACCGCTGACATCTACGATTCGATAGCCAAGGTGGAGGAGAGTGTTCTCACACTGGAGGAGTCGGTGTTCTCCGAGGCCGGTGGGTCGACTGCGATCGCCGCCATCGGGCACCTGCGGCACCAGGTGTCACGCCTGGAGATCGTCAAGACGGGAATGGATGAGCTAGCCACAGTGTCACACGTGCTCCTGACGAACATGATGGGTGGGATGCCCGAGAGTGGTCGACCAGAGACATCGACTGGGGAATCGACCGGTAAGTCGACAACGGGATCGACCTCTCCATCGACCAACACGTCGACTAGGGATGTCGAGGGCAACATCGATGGCGAGGTCGACAAAAGTGTATCGACCGAAGATGGTGAGGTGTGATGGTGTGAGATCGAAGTCGAGGGCAGCATCGAGTTGTCGACCAGGCAGGGTGGTCACCCGTGTAAGCGGAGGGCAAGCTGTGGTATAATGTAGGCACACACCAACAAAGGAACACACACATTGGCTGTAGATAATGAAGTAAGAGAATGCATGGACTGTCACAAGAAGGACGCGACAGTGAAGTTGACCACGACGCCGGATCGAAGGGATTTCAAGATGTTTCCTCGGTGCGTGCCCTGTCACGATAAGCGGCTCAAGAGCGCTCGGCAGACGATGAATCGGTACCCAGAAGCCTTCATGGGTTCGTGTCCGTTCGACGATGGAGGATGGTGAGATGACAGTAGTTGAGATCAAGCTGGACCAGGAGGAGGCGAATCTTATCCTCAGAGGATTGGAGGCCTTAGAGGAGGCAAACGCGTCATCGGTAAACCCACTCAAGCACGAAGTTAAGTCACTTCAGAAGCTATGGGGACGCGTATTCGACTCCGGACTAGATGCGGGCTTCGGTAAGGAGGACAAGGAGATAGCACCAGTGCAGCAGATCGACATGTTCGACGTTCCAATGGATGAAGATGAAGAGCACCTAAGTTATTGCGCACCCGTGTAACGGCACAGTAACTGTGGTATAATATACCTACCAACCAAGGAGGCCTACAGTGGCTATTGAACAACTTCCGTCAAGCGGAATCTCTCAATTCTTTCGAAGGAACGCAAATCGGTGTTCCAGCTGTGAGAAGAAGAATCTTCCGGAACCTATCGCATTCGCTCAGCTGTCGAGGTTGACAAGTGAGTATGTGTGTGGACAGTGTTACTCGGACCACAACCTGGTCATCCGGTTGAAGCAGAGTCAGAATGAGAGCTCATCCTCATGAGCAGGTACGGAATGCCATCTCGTCGAATGCTTTCATTCCTTGCGAGCAATCCTGGGTCCACAGCTCGAGAGGTAAGTGAACACCTCTTCGATGACAGGAGTATATCTCAAGTACGTATTCGATATCGGTATAGGATGTACAACAGAGAAGATAAGACTGAAGTTCGTGTTCAGTGGCAGGCGAAGAACTATGTCCTCGACCACATGATGACCTCAGATTACTACCAGGATGTCGAGATTCTTGATGAACGAGTTCAGCCACTTAGTAAGATTTGTCGAGGGAAGTTTGCCTACCTGACATCACCGTATAATAGTCGAACACTTTCTGCGGACCACAGAGGGTCGAGGCCGCATCCGGGAGCTGCGAATAGAACTGCACAACGATGCTGGTTCTACCGGACGAAGGACAACGATGACATCTACAGATACTTCCTCACATTGAAGGGGATGGCTGCACTTCGTGAGCACGGTTGCGTGTAACCTGAAACTACATGTGGTATAATAAAGGTACCAACCGAGGATAATAGCATGAAGAACTTTGTAGTAGCATTTGAAAAGCATAACGGCAGACAGGGACAGCGTACCATCAAGGCACGCAACGAAGAAGAAGCCATCATAAAGTGCAGGTCGGTAGTTGCCAATAGCTTCTGGCACTTTGTTAAGGAGGTCAAGTAATGCCAGACACACAGACAGAGACACACTCGCCATACACAAACGGACCGTACGTGGTCCTAAGCGACGGCTCCACATACGATGGAGCTGAAGGCTGCGTCATCGCATACATTACTGATGACGGGGCAAAAGCACTCGATGAGTGCTATGAGTTCAAAGGTGTAGAGTTCGGTGATATGGAGCTTATTACACTTTCAGACCTCATGGACGCTTACAACCAAGTACACGGCACGAACCTCTAAGGAGACGACATGGCTACACAGAAAACACACATCGTGGACCATCACATCGCCCGTGAGCGTCACCTGGTCGTGGCAGAGACCAACACAGATGGCACAGCGACGATACGCTTCGGGACCAGCTTGACACTCAGGCTTGACGAGCACAATGTTGACAGGCTGCGACAGCTGCTCCACGACGTGGGTTGCCACCTCATGAACGACAGCACCGCATCGACCTCGAAGCCGATATGGACTGCTTTGAGGGAGGGGAAGCCGAGTTCTCCCACAGCGGAGGTCAATGACACACTCAAGGCATGGGCGGATGAGAAGGAGCAGCTCCAGCACCTTCTCGACCTCGCACAATGTTCAGAGGTATGACACGTGTAACCTGTCAGGTGCCGTGGTATAATATCTAAGTTAACAACAACAACCAACCAAAACCAAGAGGCCAACATGGCAACAATCGAAGAAGTCGCAAAGAAGTTCAACGTCACACCAGAGCAGGTGAGCACACTGCGGTCAGCGATGTCACGCACGTGGAGCCAAGTCTTCTACGACTACATGGACTGCTTTGAGGGAGGGGAAGCCGAGGCTTATGAGCTCTTCGACAATGATGAGGCGGCGCTGGTTGCAGAGGCTACGCTCGACGCTGATCGAGTGACCACATTCTGCCCGGACGAAGACCTCAAGTGGGTCTACCGGCTCGAGGACGGTACCTGGCGCAATGACGTCATCGCTCTCGGCAAGGCTTCCTGGACTGCGAACCATTGAAGCAACAACGTGTAAAAGGCAGCGCAGTGTGTTATAATGTATAATATACACTGGCTACCTGGAGTAACCATGCATCCATAATCTCTACAGGGTCATAGCTCAATCGGTTAGAGCAACGGTCTCATAAACCGTAGGTTCTGGGTTCAAGTCCCAGTGGCCCTACCATCTACATCACACAAGGGTCTATAGCTCAACTGGCAGAGCACCGGGCTTTTAACCCGTAGGTTCTGGGTTCGAGTCCCAGTAGACCCACCACAGGCGCCCGTAGCTCAGCTGGATAGAGCATCGGCCTTCTAAGCCGAGGGTCATAGGTTCGAATCCTATCGGGCGTGCCATCTAACACAAGGAGCCAATCATGGCAAAAAAGAAGAAGACAGTCCTCCCCAACAGCACACCTCCTTTCAAAGAGGGCGACCGTGTATTGCACAATATGTTTGGCGAGGGAATAGTTTGTGACGTTCATCGTACAGGTGGTGGCCTCTGGTCAACCTATGTTGAGTTCGATGAACCGAACAGGAAAATCAATGGCAGGTTTGCACCCATCGCATCGGATTGGTTGGAGGCAGCACCGGTTCCAGAAGATGGGTGAGGTCGTCAGTCTTGAGGAGTTTCGCAAGGCCAAAGATGAAGAGGAGATAGCGGAGATGAGAAGTCTACTCGATGATATCCTCGGAGATAATGTCGACACCGATGGCGTGATTGGGTATTACCCAGACTGGTACGTTCATGCTACCATGGACTGCTCCTCTTCGGTTATGAACAGTCAACATGACGTGCGTGAAATGTCATGGTCAGAGCTTCTACACGCGTGTATCCGACGGCTAAGCCGTGGTAAAATATAGGTGCAACAAACAAAGGACAAACAATGCGCAGAATCAGACGGGACACAATTCGCAAGAAGTATCGGGAGGCAATCCTCAAGTATTGGGGATCAGGAGACAAGGAGATAGATCAATACCTGAGTGAGTCTTTGAAGAAAGACGTTCACATCGCTGGCAAAGCACCTGGAGGATGGGTATCAGACGAAGGAGTCCTGGAGATCTACTGTGAGAGCGGGATTCCCAACGCATCTGACATCCAAGACTTTAGCTGCTACGCTGCCGAGGCGGGATGTGACCCCTCAGAGATGGTCAGTTACAACTGTGAGACATGGTTCAAGATCGACGCCTGGGTGAACCTCTGGCTCGAAGCAACTGGGCGTCCGGAACGAGTGTTCCATGAGCCACACAACGGCGCAGTCATCGCAGTTCACTGGTCATAAGGCATGTAAACAGCTGCAAGGCTATGGTATAATAAAACATAAGGAAATGGCTATGGAATACGAAAAGTATCACATCTGCGACACAGTTATCGATAATGAGAACTCAATGGGGTCTCGTCTCGATGTTACAGTTGAGGTCGATAGCCTTGGTGCTGTCATCCTGAGCCTGGGCACTAGCATGACTGTCAGGACCACAGACCAAGGCGCTATGGAGTTGATAGACCTTCTCGAGAACGCTCTAAACAAACTTCAGGAGGTAGCACAATGAGAAACTTCGCTACACTAGTAGCAGATATGGATAACTTCAATGGCTCAGCGGATGATTTGCCATCGGAGTATAATGCTGGAAATCCTCAGGTTCACTGCTACGACTTCTCTGTGTCACCTGGCACAGAGGCAAACCAGATTGTTCTCATGGGCAGAGGCCTGCTGTTTGAGAATGACTGGAGCATGGCTGGGACAGTCAGCACGATTGTCGAGGACCTGACACAACAGGAAGGTCGCGACGCGTACGAAGAGATTACGTCGCATATGGACAGCGTAACACAGGGTATGAATCCTACTGATGGATTCTCCAGTAAATCGCCTGTGTCTGGCGAGCGTGAGCTAAGCAATGACCCAGCTAAGTGGTAGGAACGCGATAATCAAGGGAGGAACATGAAGAAAGTTGGTATGCTCATTGTCGTAATAGGCTGGATAGCTGCCATTATTCTCTGTCTAAGACCTGAGCTAGCACTAAGGCTAAGGATGTGGCTTAGCGCAAAGAGCCCAGATAAAGCGCCTGGCGTGCAAAATCATGAACGTGGTGGTATAATACTACTACCGGGAGGCAGATATGGCCAGGAAGAAGAAAGTTCAACACAAGATGTCGAAGAAGCAGAGGAAATATCTCAAGGCGATCCGAGGTCTGGACCGGACCCGCCATTTCAGTGAGGGTGGTACACTCGTAGAGTGGATGGGTGGACCACACACAGTGACGAAGAACAAGAAGAAATACAGACGACCGGCACCGGGACAAAAAATAATGTAGCGCGTGCAACGCCAGGACACGTGTGGTATAATGCTAAAGCCAACCAACAGCCAAGGAGGCAAACATGGCAGAAGTCAAGGTCGAGAGTGTCAAGCTCTCAGGAACAGATAAAAAGGGAAACGCGGTCTTCGTAGCAGAAGGCACCATTGGTGATCGGGCATTCAATGCTCAGACCATCCAGTGGAAGGGTGAACCCATCTTTAAGGTCCAAGAGGCCGGAACCTTTCTCAGCCTGAAGGAGAGCTCGTTCTCCCGCGGTGAGCGGATCCAGATCGCTCGGGCATGCAAGGCAGCTCGAGCTGAGAAGTTCGGCGAGTCTCACAAGGAGAAGATCGAGCCCGAGCTCGCAGAGGGCGAGACAGTCCAGCTCTCAGCATCGAGCAATGCAGCTGAGCGCCGACAGCGTCGAGGAAAGTCTGCGTCGAATGTGCCAAGGCATCACAGCGGTCTTCCGATGAATGCCTCTATCAGCGCGCTGAAGCGGTCCTGTTAAACAGGCACGCGTGTAACCCCTTGTCCCCTATGGTATAATGTAGGGGCCAAGGAAACACAACCCAGGAGGTTATAATGGCCGCAACTCTGACGCCCTTTGAGGTAGCACAGAACAGACAATGGATTTTTATCTCAGGACTTCTCCTCATGCATGTTGTAGATGAGTTGATCACAAGAGGTGAAGAGTGTCGGAGAGGTGCTCAGGACAATGGGCTGCCACTAAGGGAGAGAGCTGAGGCACTCAGGGAATCTCATAACATCAACACTCAGCTGTCGATCGTCGCTCAGGTAAGTGTGTGGCCTGGCCATCAGGAGATGTCATGAGACCGATTATCGTTTACAAGTGTCCACTCGATGAGTCTGTGCCAGTAGTTGAGGTACCCTTTGGAGATGTCATGGGCACGAAGAGTCATGCGTTCCTCGTACAAACAGATACTGAGGCAGTCATCGTTGTCGACGCAAACATCAGAGATGCTGACTGGTTTACTCCTCATCATCTCACTGCGATCTTTGCCCATGAGCTCGGTCATCTTGCACGTGGAACAGATGAGGAGCTCGCAGAGCGCTGGGCGATTGATCGTCTTGCTGAACTCAAGGAACGGCACGCTCGAGACCTGCTCATCGAACGAGGCATCGCGTAAAAACTTTTTCTGGCGCGTCCTGTGTAACGCTGGCGCAGTTATGGTATAATAATAGGGCTAACAAGGAACAACCCCTTACCAAGGAGCCAATCATGGCAAAAGCAATCGAAATTCTCTCTCTCACCCAAACCAGCGACGGTCAGTTCGTGGCGAGCGGCACCTGCGACGGTGCGGCATTCAACGCTGCGACCATCACTTATCGCGGTGAACCAATCTTCAAGGTCCGTGAGGCCAATCCCGAAGGAGTCGTCGAGACTCTTCGTATGACGGAATCCAAGTTCGACCGCGGTGCACGTATCGCGATCGCAAGGGCACTCAAGGCCGCTCGGCTTCGTCAGCAGCGGCTTGATGCTACAGCTCTTGCTCGGAGCACGGTGAAGGAGCTTCGTCAGCTCTGCAAGGAAGAAGGCCTCAAGGGCTATCACGTCAAGGGTGTCCGAAAGGAAGACCTGGTGGCCAAGCTGCTCGCAGCAGCTTGAGCCCAAACGAATTGGGAGGAGCGGGATGCCTTCCAGAGCTAGCGCAAGGCACGACGGTGCCGGAGGTCGTAATAAGATCCTTTGATAGGACCACCCTGCTCGGGGGAAGATTTCGGGCTACGACCATTCCCACCTTTTTTTCATTTTCATGTATACCGCAGGCAGCTGTGGTATAATATAGCTATAAGGAGGAAGCTGGCCGCGACGGTGGTCAGAGCCGGTGGGAATCGGCAGTCAACGTAGATAAAGCCATTGATCTGGCTAAGCTAACTCATAAGCCAGGTCACGCTGAGACATCAGATGCAGTTAGTTATTCTGATGATCGCACCGTCCAGGACGGATTCCCACCTCTTCCTTCTTCTTTTATGAAGAGGTTTCCGATAATCAGGCAGGTTGTAAGTCGACCACACGCAGGGTTCGTCCCGGTGACGGCGCAAAATAAAGTCCTGAACCTCTTCACCTTCTGCGCGGCTGGCGCTAAAATGGGAGCGAAGTCAGACACGTCCATCCAGTCCCACCCGACCCTCGCTCGGGGAAACTGACAGCGGGGAATAACCATGAGACGTGGATCGGCGCCGCTAGAGTCGGTCGCCTGGGGCTAGGCATTCCCCGTAGAGTCGGTCCACGTCTCTCATTTCATGTAATCGCACGCAGACTGTGGTATAATAGAGATACCAACAAAGGACAAAGACATGATAGATGGACAGTTCAGTGACCTTGAGACTTACGTCGTGGTCGAGAGATACAAACAGGATTCAAGCATAGCGTATGAGTTATCTGATGAAGACTTGCAACGGCTTCTCAACGTGATGGGAGAGCTCGAGCCCATCATCGACGCCATCAACGTTCGCAATGGCGCAAGCGTCGAGCAGCGCGCACAGGATATCGGGTGTGACCCTGAGGATTTCGCATATGAGATTCAAGGATTCTAGCTTGGGATCCGTGTAACTGATAGCCACCTGTGGTATAATAAATGTACAAGGGGAAATATGACAGAATCAGACAGAGACATCATCTACCAGACGGCGAAACTAACGCAGTCCCACATTGACCTCGTTGAATCTTACATCGAGTGTGACAATGACGGCAGCTTCATCGAGACAGAGACATACGAGATTCTGCTGAATCACTTCTGTGACACAGGCGAGATGCCGTACGCTGTCCTTAAACAAGCTCTTCACCCAGAAAACACAGACGCACCCGACGACTGGATTATCAATCACCTCAAAGGAGAAAATCAATGAGCATCTTTGCTAACCACCCAATGGTGCTACCCAACGGTAGCAACGTCAATGTCTGCTTTCAGAACGGAGACAAGATCGTGAGCCTGTCACTAGATGACAGCTGCGGAAGAATGGAGCTGCTCGGTCGTGGGACCATTGAGCTTCACAGGAAGACTCGTGTGGGAGGCGTAGAGGTCTGCACCTCAGAGGTCTTCCTGGATTCAACGGAAGCATCAGTCGTGCACTCGACGATGTCTAACTTTGAGAGGGCACTGCGGTGGATGAACAGGATGTCATGGGGATTCGATGCACAGGATGACTTCAGCAAAGGCTCAGAGCCTGCAAGTGATCGCGTGTAACCGGTGCCCACCTGTGGTATAATAATAGCATAAGGAAGGAAGAAATCATTGATTAACTACCAAGTTCATTTTGAGAAGACAACCAGCAAAGGTATCAAGCGCGGTATGCGCACAATCAAAGCACGCAATGAGCAAGAGGCTATCATCAAAGTGAAGAGCGTGGTCGAGGGAAGCTTTGGCCACTGGATTAATCGTCTCGCAAATGAATGGGCAGTATAATGAAAGTTGGAGATAAGGTAACTCATATTGATTACCCACGCGTCCCAGGTACCATCGTTTACAAGATGAGTAAATCATTTGGTACCCAGCAATTCCTCGTTCTTTGGGACGGACCGAGGCCAGCCATGTTCGGTGGAAATGTCCGAACGAGCAGACACATCTGGTCAGCACTAAGGAAGGTATAATGAGTGATTCATGCAAATCCAATGAAGCTATGGTATAATACTAGTACCAAGGAAGGTAACATGAAACAGAAATATTCAATCAAGAAGTTCAACGGCGACGATCAATACAGCTGGGCGGTATTCCGGGCACAGGACGTGAAGGGGATGAGGAGCCCAATCTTTTACGGTGATGCAGCGCCTGTGGTCGACGGTTGCAGTCGAAGCGAAGCTAACCATTACAAGACTATGCTGGAGGAGAAGTCATGAATCTGACAGAGAGAGAGCTCGCTCTCATCATGGTCGCGCTGGACAACACAGCACACACAATCACGCAGAGCATTGAGGACGGAGACGGAGACGGCTATGACGAGCTCCAGCCGATGGAGATGCAGCAGCTGTGGGACAGAGTTCACACTGAATACCAGGCAAGGAAGGACACATGAAGTTGAATATGAATCTGAATGACGTGCTTCAGGGTGACCCCAGCGGTGACGGAAGTTACGATATCGTTACAGCCATGAGCGTGATAGGTGTCAAGGACGAGGAGACTCCTCCGCCTACTGTTGAGGTCAATGACGTTACATTCACTCTCGCAGGAAGGGTCATTGACAATGACGAGACGTCACTCTACTGGTCCTACTGGAACGACAATGACCCAGCGGTGAACCTTCAGCTTTGGTTCTCCTAAGCCACACGACCTCATGTAACCAGGACCAGCCTGTGGTATAATGTTAGTACCAACCAAGGAGGTCCAAATGGATTTGAATGTTGATGTGATCGATAATGAGACCGGTGAGATTTACCGGGAGGGCGTGCTGCTTGCGAGTGCACATATCTTTATTGCCAAGGAGGCTGGTAAGATTGTCCGGGATGAGGTAGATATTATTGACCTGGATGATATTGATGGTGGTGGCCAGATGGAGGTCCGGAGTATTTATGTTGATTTTCCGGAAGAGAAGTTGAAGAGAGAGTTGTCGGCTAATGCTATTATCCGGGCCAGGGAGTTCTGGCAGTATGAGAAGGGTGGCGGACAAGTACGATAAACGTGCAATTCAAAGTCAACTGTGGTATAATAGAATCACCAACCAAGGAGGCCCACAGTGGCAGAGATCAGAAGTTACCGTTGTCGTTATACCCCAAGATGGAGAGAGGGTGAGAAGCATAAGACCTATGAGGTTCCAGTTTCCTGGTGGTCATATCGTGATGACCGAATGGATGCCCGCTGCCCAGCTGAAAAGACGAAGGCTATCGTTTCCGTGATGGCCTATGATGCCGAGGAGGCACGTCGTCTGGTTTTCAGGGAGTGGGGTAACTATTCCATGCTGATCGGTGTTGGTCAGGCCAAGCTGAAGGAGGTGGCAGCATGATCGCTTTCATCCTAGCGTCTATGATCCTCGGGATCTTCTTCATGGCGATTCGTCATGACAACTACCTTGACCTGCGTGTCAAGCGAGGCATACCGTACTGCAAGAAGCACGGAGTCTCCTGTCTCAAAGGATGTGCACTAAGATGATCTGCGAATCCCCGTGCATCTGGATTGACCTGCTTCAGGTCCTGCTCATGACGATGGCGGTCATCACCGCCTGGCCGTTCATTGTCGATCTCTGCGACCTGGTCGATGACCTGGAAAAAAGATTCATTGAGTCCCGTGCGTCCCGTGCAAATCGTGACTAGCTGTGGTATAATATAGACATGGAGGGGAGGAACCCCGCCAGTTAAACCAAACCAAGGAGCCAATCATGGCAACAGCAACTTCCCGTTATTCTTTCGAAATCACCTCCGACGAGGCGCTTGCCGCCCACCCGAAGTCGGGTCTCCCCACGGTCATCGTGACCGGGATTTGTACCGACAAGGACGGCAATAGTTTCGACTTCGTCGCCACCAACAACCTGGACCAACGGTACCCCGAACGGTTCAAGGTGAACTGGAACGGCTCCAAGGCTCGGATGCCTGAGGTCGTCGGCTTCGGAATCGCGGATGACGTCCGCTCCGGTCGCAAGGTCTCGAATGACCTGTACTTTACACGAGGTGCACGAATCGCAATCGCTCGGAAGTGCCAGCAGATCTGGCCAGAATCTCGTCAGCGTCGGTCCGTCGCGAAGGTCGCCACCAGCTAGGTGGCCCTTCCCCTCGGGGAAATCACAGGCGGATATAAAAAAGATATACAGTCTCCAGAGGGGGCTGTATCTTTGTCGCTTATTCAACTAAGGAGGGAAGCATGATATCACTAGGAATCAGCGTGTATGCGAGCCTATGGATTATGGCCGGAGTCGCCATGGCCTACGAAACAGTCAGGTAGGGATTCAGCGCAGGGCCCTTCAGACAGTGCAGCAGTGGCTCTCAGACCCTGGGGGGTGCCAGCCCTTCACAGAACCTCTCTGACCCCGGGGGGCGCCCTACCCCGCAGGGCCCTCTCTGGCAAGCTCAGGGAGCCCTCTGGGGGCCCTTCTGGGGGCTAAGGCTCTGCACCGATCTCCGGAAATTTTAGAAACTACAGACTCAGCTCCTGCACTCAGGAGACTGAGTTGACTAGTATTTGAGCCCAAAGACCGCCTCTACTACTCTACCTGGTCAGCACCTGGGATCAGGACACGTGGTTCACCGTGGAATACATTTGAATCGCCAGATAGACCGGTGAACTTGAAGAGTAAAAATGCGAAGAAGAGCATGCCTGCCAGTGTCATCACGACCCCTGTCTCGAGCATCTCTTTAGCATCCATGCGATGGGCTCCTCATTAAATACATATACACTTAGTGAGAAACTCAGCATTAGGGCCCGAAACCTAGACTAAAGTCAAAAACCAAAAAAGGCATTCTTGCTCAAAAATTTCAGAAGAAATTTTCAAACTACTCGAATAGTTATATCCGTGCAATCTATACAGAAGGCTACCACAATGAAAATCACACGTAGACAATTAAGACAAATTATAAATGAAGAAGTAGAGCAAGCTGTTCATGAGGCAGAAGAGCTTGACCCTAAGACTGCTAAACGAGTAGCTAGAAAACGTGACGCGGGTGCTAAAAAACGAAAAGGAAGAGGTGCCATTGACGCAATGGAATGGCTCAATCAGGCTGTTACAGAGTGGGGATGGACGATTCTCGGAGCATCTCACAAGATGAATGGTGACGAAATTCAAATTACCTTTAAGACTAAGAACAAGAATGGCATTGAAGCAGAAAAACATTTCTATGTATAGCACATAGGAAATCGCTGGTATCAATTCAGGAGGCGCAAGACGCCTCCTTTTTTGTGTCTCGTAAAAAAATTTCCGGAGAAATTTTCAGAAACTTTTACCTAGTTATAAGATGTAAAGGAATGAAGAGATGAAGATAACGCGCAGACAGATCAGGCAGATGATACACGAGGGACTATTTGATCTCTTTGCTGAGCCTTCTATTCCAGACTTCACATATGACATGGAAGATGCGTGGAAGAGCTCGCAAGGCGACCCAGCTGCAGCAAAGTACGCAATGGACCCGGGCCCGCTAAAAGAGACAGTGAGAAATTTCCTCCAGGAGGCAAACAGGAAGTCAAAGCTATACTGTGTAGAGATGTCTGAGCACTGTGCCTCACCGGAGCAGAATGCAAAGAGCATGATGAACATGCTACAGAGATTCGTCAGCAGCCCAGATGACTTCGCATAGCCAGGACATCGCATATGAGAATAAAAGAGTCAGAGCTAAGAATTCTCATCAGTGAGAAGATATCTCGTATCATATCAGAGGCGTCATCAACAGACGGAAGACCTGCAACAGCAGGAGAGCTAGCTGATATCGACGTAAGTGAGATAAAAGCTCTGTATAACATTGCTAGATCAGAGGTAATAAAAGACATCGAGAATCCGGGCGCAGCAAGGCAGTCATTCAAACAAAGGCTTGATAAGAAACTATCTGAGCTAGACCTTAAGACACTTTCTAGAGATGACATCGTGAGCATAGATGAATACATCTCTGACATAACAATAGAATTCTACGTACCCAGCAGTAAACGATCAGCACCACTAGCATACTGGGACCCTGGTAAGAAGCAGATAGTATTCAACATCCTTAGTGCAAGAACGAAGAATCCACTTCTCAATATCTTTTCTCAGAGATCCAAGGAAGAAGTGTCTAGCACGCTGTACCACGAGCTCTTCCACGCCGTAACAGATGTAATAGAGGACATCGTGAGCAATAAGCGCGGGAGACACATGCCTCTATCAGACATATACAAGAAAGAATTCGACACGATCATACACTTCAGTGCACTTAACGAGCCAGACACATGGATGTACCTAGCCAAGACATCTGGGAACCACGCGTTAAGACAGTTTGCTCTCAGGCACTTCGGTCACCTATCTGACCAGAGACAAAAAGAAGACCTAGCACTCATGAAGTCTTCTGATCACTACTACGTCGCTCTGAAGCAGCTAAGACGTATGTTCCCTGTGAATACAGTTACAAGAGCATGCAATGCAAGCGCATCAGAATTCTCTAAGATGAGTCACTGGACGAAGATGCTAATTCCTGCACTATCTTGTTCACCTTTGTCAGATGAGGCATTCGAGAAGGTCGCATCTATCCTCTCTGATCCAGCTGTAAAAACTGTTTAATTATTTTTAATTTCTTTTCAGCGCTGCTTGTAAATCTTTCAGTATATTGTTATAATCTTTTCATTGGTTAACAAAGAGTTGACCAATCTATGCTAAATACAATCAGGAGAAAATAGCATGTCATATACAAAGTCCAAGTCCACGAAGCGCTTCAGCTTCGGCATCAGCCGTAACCCCACTGCCAAGCAGGCAGGTTCTAACATCGTAACTATCGCGACGCTTCCAGCAGAAGATAGCCATTACAGTGTTGGTCAGACCAGCCTCACCATGACGGTGAGAGAGGCTGTTGCCCTCCAGGGTTTCTTGAATGAGAACCTCGCTGGCCCGAGCCTGTAAGCCTTAAAGGACTTTTCTTTGAAATGCCCGGTGTTTTTGCACCGGGCATTTTTTTTGTCTTTTTTCTGAATAGTTATATGTATTGACCCTATGTCATGGAGATAAGACAAGTGAACCTAACAAGATCTAAACTTCGGGGAATGATCAAAGAGGAGTTGCTGCGGATCCTATTAGAGCAGGAAGGAGTAGATCCAGAGCTCGAACTCGACACAGCAGAGCCAGTAGACACTGACATGGGTGACACCCCTCCTGGATGGCTTGTTAACCTGCACACGTATGGGCCTAGATGGGTCCATGAGCTCCGAAGTGGCACATACGGTCACCCAGCTATAATTGACCTATTAGATTTCGTCGAGAATAAGATGGATGAGATCCCACTGCTATTCGATCTACTTGACCAAGCCATTCCAGACCTAGATGTATGGAAGCTAGATGCAGTCGTAACAGACCTACACCAGACTGGTGCCATTCTAGATGCCTATGACAGTGCAGGGGGCGGCGAGAATGGCTCTCAGGCGATGGCTGATCTCATCAAGTCGAGATACCAGTATATGGAAAGCCCATGAGGATCACACAGAGGCAGTTAAGACAGCTCATTCGTGAGGAGCTTATCGGCACACAACAGGGAGACGTGAAGCTAGACCTGAGAGATACTCCAGGGTCCGAGTCGTCTGACGCTGGCGTCAGTGATGAGGATCTGGAAGTAGCTGTTGAATAATAAAATAGGAAATTTTTTCAATGAAAACACTAAATAAGAAAGAGCTAAGACGTATCATAAGTGAAGAACTAACACGTAAGTCTGAGATGACTGAGTTCGGTCGGTCCCGTAGTGGGAAAAAAGTCGTGCAAGCTGGTGGCAAAATCTCCTCCGCTGCACAGGTCATAGCTGAGGTCTCCATGGACCAAACAGGAAACATGGCACGCACGCTCGAGAGTCTATCAGAATTCGTCGGGCGCATCGGTGAGACACTATCTAGCCTCGGAACACTGCAAGAAGGTGAATCTGCGACAGACCGTATGCCTACCGTATCAGAGTTAAAAGCAGTTACAAAGGCAATACAAAAACTAGAGAAAGCATGAAGATCACACGCAGACAGCTGAGAAGAATTATCAGAGAGCTCGCCACACCGGAACCCATGGCACAGGGTGCCATGATCCAGCTTCCGGGCTCCATTACAAAGCCTCACAGAGCCAGCGATATGCCGTATAAGCAGGTCGCAGCAAAGACAGGCGATAAACCAGACCGATCGTGGTTGACCGGTCATGAGTACAATGCGCGTGCCGAGGAAATGCTAAGTCAGATCAATAGGGCTTATGATAGGTTTAACAGATCGTGGAAAGGCGGAGGCCCTAAGACACAAGTTCAGGGCTGGGAAGCCTGGCCTGAGGTGATGACAGCTCAGAAAATGGTCGCGGGTGAGAGAGATCATGCGACGCTTCAACACATTTACAACTGGACCCACCAAAAAGATCCCAGTCATGGCCATTGGAAGAATGGTGAGATCATGTTTCCCGAGCTATTCACAGCAGAGGCAGATAAGCGATATGGAAAGAAAAATGAATCACTCTCACGTCGACTTCTAAGGCAGATGATAAGTGAAGAGATGCTGAAGTTCCGAAAGAGATAAAAATTTTCTAGACCAGCCGCATTATCATATTTTAAGCAATAAATATTTAATATGGATAAAATATGAAGCTATCAAGAAAAATGCTTAGAGGAATAATCAGAGACGAACTATCATCTGTTATCAGCGGGCAAAGAATAGATGAAGGATTCGGTGATACCCTAGACTTTGCATCTCTCTTTGGAAAGCTCACAAAAGATGCTATAGTCGATGCAGTTGTCCGTACAGGTCTTGGGCTTGCAAATGATGTCCGCGCGAGAGGCGGCTTCAAGAAAACTGGTGACATCAGTAAAACTGCGAAGACGATTGTAGACGTTGCGACATCAGCTGGCTATAATACAATAGACACAGTGATAAGTCTTATTGACCTCCTGGCAACCAGGGTTGGTAACTACTCTAAAGAGATCAAGAACATCGTCGAGAAGAGAGGCGGATTTGTAAACGGAATGCAGCTAGATGAGATGTCGCTATGGATAGCAAAGTATCTAACAGCGCACGCACCCGATGCCTGGGTCCCAATCACCGATGGATCAGAATTTGATGCAGAGGCAAAAAGATTATCATCATCAATAAGAAGAGCTGTATCTAATGCAGGCGTCACCATAGCATAGAAAAGAATGCAACGGTGTAATAGTTATAGGTGATTAGTCACCACATAAAAGGAGTGACAGTGAATCTTACGAGAAATAGACTAAGAAGCATAATCAAGGAGGAGTTAGTCAGACTAATTGTTGAGCAGGAAGAGTATGGTGAATCTCTTCTTGATGATGAGTATCCTACATCTGACGCGCCTTGGATTCCTCAAGGCTCACCTGTTACTGATACCCAGGTTACCGCGGATGTGCCTAAGGGATGGCTTGAAATGATAGCTGACAAGGTTGATGATGTAATCGGACTAGACAAAGTAGATGCGTTTATGGATTTCAGAAATGAATTCTTGCCTGCAATATACCTAAGAGCTGAACACGCTAATATGGATCTCTGGGAGATGTACCCAGCCCTAATACAGATCTTGCGTGATCTCTACGACACCGGTGCATTTGAATCAGCGATTGAAACAGGTGGTGCTCAAGGATATGGAAAAGCAGTTGATTTAGTTATAGATAGACTTAAAAACGTACAGCCTGACTGGGGACATCTCCCGTCAGAACACTGATACTCTTGTAAAAACTTATAAAGGAAATAAAAAATGTTAGAACTATTAGAAACACTATGGGCCTTGGTCCTCGGACTCGGACATGTCGTCTGGGGTCTTCTCTCTGTTGTTACCATATTCTTGGGTGACATACTACTTTGGCTCCACGTAGAGTCTCCTCGTCTTGAAGGTCTCCTCCTCGGAATTGCACTTTCATGGCTTCTTCTCCGCCGCGATCGGCATCCACTTCTTCGAGTTCTTAGCTCTCCGCTAAAGCTTGTTCTTGACATCCTAGACCTTGCCTGGGATCAGGTAGCTGAGATAGTGAAGGATGTATGGGGCGTCGCCGTAGGATGGCTTAGAGGGTCACTGGGGTGGCTCTGGGGACGTGTTACAGGGTGCTGGTCATGGGGACTTGGACTATTAACTGATCTTCGTGACAGACTAAGAAAGAAAGAGTAATCTGGTGATACATGCAAATTTCAAATGATGAATTGCGCGAGATCATTCGTCAAGAATTGATCGACGAAGGCGTAAAAGATAAAGCTGCTGCAGCTGCAGTTACTGTCGGAACAGAACTAGTTGTCTCTATGCTATCATCTCAAGATGGAAGAGACAAGTTAGCGGGTCTTTTAGTATACCTTCCTGACTTTTTCAAACGTGTATTGTGCGACAGCGGCTTACCGAAGCTTCTTGAAAAGGTATCTCCAGGAAAGGTATCGTTCATCATTCCGTATCTTTCAAAGCTCTGCTCATTCTCATTTAGCATGATAGGCGCTCCTCTGTACGTTGTCGCTGCTCTTATTAGAACTATCGGCGACGAGGAAGCAAAGGTGCTCTCTAATCAGGTGAAAAAGACAGCAGGCGGTACAGCTCAGCCAGGACCAGAAGAAGATCCCTCAGATGAAGCTGATGATATAATTGATGCTGAGTGGGAAGAGGTGTCGCCTGAGCCTGCTCATGCAGGGACTGCTCCTGCGGGTCTGTGATGAAATCATGATTCCTGTAGTTGTTAAAAATAGCAAGGTTCCAGGAATCATGAGCATCATTATAGATGTATATGCTATAACATTGTGGCCATTTATATTCTTCAGAGATGACGGAAATGATATAACCCTGCAGCACGAGAGCATACACATCAAGCAACAGACGGAATTGCTTGTATTATTCTTCTATATTCTCTACGTGTGGGACTGGATTGTCGGAATGATAAAATATAGGGATGGAGCAGTCTCGTATAGAATGATAAGATTCGAGCAAGAAGCATACGAAAATGAACACGATCCGGCATATCTAGACAATCGACAGCCCTATGCATGGAGAAAGTATCGTGTCTGGAGTGATAAGTAGTAAATCTCACTAAGGGTATAGTACTGTGGGCTTTTTAGATAAATCATCAGGCGGGCTGACACTCTTGCAGTTCAGAGGAATACCTGTAAATTTACACTATACATTCATTATTCTGTCTATAGTGATTTCAATATACTGTGTGGCGACATTTGGAGCTTCATCAGCATACACCATAATCGCAACACTCATTATTCTTTTTGCTTCAACACTCCTTCACGAGATGGGTCACGCGATAATGGCTGCAAGACTTGGATTCACAACTAAGAATATAACACTGTATCCATTTGGGGGAATAGCACTTGTAAGTCTAAACAGAGATGACTATGATGCGGACATACTTGTTTCAGCTTCTGGACCAGCTGTAAATTTTATGCTATCGATTATATCAATTCCGTTTATAGTCATGGGATCGGAATATGGAAAGATAGTTTTTTTAATAAATGGCATCACTTGTATTTTCAATCTAATTCCTGCGCTTCCGCTTGATGGAGGAAGAATTCTTCGTGCAATTTTGAGAAAGAGTATAGACGGTGATAGAGTGGATAGAGCAATGTCGATGGTGTCATTCCTAATATCAGCATTGCTAGTTTTGTCAGGAATAATATTCAATGTAACTGGGCTTATAGTTGTGGGGCTAATAATGATATTAGCACTCAAAAATACAGACACTAATTAGATCACTGAGAAAACTGATGATAAAGTTTAATAAGTTTACCATATTTATAACTTGATGATTATCACCATCGGAGATAAAATGAAAAAGATTGCACAGTCAGAAATCAGACAGATGATTCAAGAAGAGATGAAAAGACTCAATCGACAAAATGAGGGCCTCGGGTCATTAGCAAAGTCTGCAGCGCTTGCTGCTGATCCAACAGGCATATCAAGATTTGTATCTGATTACTCACGAGCTGAGGGCTTTTCAGATGTAGAGGGTTCTCTTGAAGATCTAGAGTCTAGAGTCTCGGCGCTTGAGCTAGCACTTAAGGCACTTGCTGGAATGGATTCTGCCTCTGAATACACAGGGTAGAGACTAAAGAAGCCCTTCTATCCAGGAAAGTATTGTGGTCTCATTCCATCCGTGAAGACCATTGTATATGACCATTTCCTTATCTATCACGACCATGGTCGGCCAAGATGATATCGGGTAGCCAGTTGTACCCGTGAGATCTACTATGCTTCTATCTCCAACGAGGACCGGACTAGTCTCTATTCCAAACATTGTAGACCAATCCTGTATATCGTCTGCAGTAGGTGGCTCACCAGAAGAATTGTCTACAAGAACTGTAACCCATAGAAATCCGCGTGGGCCATACGTGTCTTGATACGCCTGTATGTCAGGTGCAAGATTCTGACAAACAGAACACCACATTGTAGAGAAGTCAAGAACAATGACCTTCCCATAGTTATCATATAGCTCGAATGTATCTCCGTACTGATCTTCAAATGAGAAATTGCATGGGTGATTTCCTGGCATTGCATTGCATGAATCCCAGTCTTCTGGCACCGGAGATCCTCCGTGAATATCAGAGGCCTGTGCATCTGTCTCTGTTACTGTCGTGTCAAAGTCTTGATCATCTTCTATTTCAAGCTTTGGATTACATCCAGCTGCGACTATAAATAGAAGTGCTGTCAGCATTTTTGTGATTTTCATTTTTATCCTCATGTATAATTAAAATCGTGATAAGTTTGCTTTGAATGCCTGTCTTATTGACTTTTTAATAAATATTTCGTAAATATCATATTCGAACCAGCTAGTGTCACTAGTGATCTTAAATGGTCTTCCAATCCTCTTTATGACTGTTGCAATGTCGCCTTCTTTTACTTTTGTAGTTCCCCCGAAAAAATCATTGAATGATGGGTAGCTATTGAGATTGATTATTTCAAAAAGTATAAGACCTTCATCATTACGGCCAGCAGTTGCCCAGCCGTCCGGTGTGTATTTTAGACAACCAATTCTTATTGTTACAAGATCTCCAGGATAAAATAACTTCATTGCATTTGCAACACCTACACTACTACCTATGTCATTTATGAGTTTTTAAAACGATAGAGCTTTTTTAATTTATTTGACATATTTAATGTAGTTAGGTTAAAACGGAGAGTAGAATGCATCACAAGGTATCGGGAAGCGAGATCAGAAAGATAATTCAAGAAGAGCGTGAACTAATTGAACAGTATCAAATTGTTGATAAGATTCTTATAGCAGAGGCCCGGGCAAGAAGGCTAGACGGATTTTCCACACAAGAGATAAATGAAGGGATCATAACAGATATCTTAGGTGGCCTTGGCGGAATAATAGGCGGGCTTCCCAAGGGATTCATTGACCAGATGAAGTCTAGGCTGGCGCTGTATGTATTTGACAAGCTAGGCCTTGACAAGACAGGTGTACTTGCAAAGGCGCTAGCAAACGTTATAGAAGCTATAAGCTTTACAGATCTGCCAAAATATTTTGGACCTCAAGGATGCAATGAATTTGCAGAGGCAGTAACTCACGCCATGGGTGAGACAATGGTAGAAGAAGGCGTTGAGAAAGTGTTAAACGATGTTCTTAAGATAAATAGTGACAGTATTATCAGAGACACGTTTAGAGAGAGCCTGACAAACGCTATGGCAGAGTCAGCGCTCGGAAATGAAATAAGATCCGGCATAGCGAACTTTGTATGTAGCATAGATTTCAGCGATGTTCTATCTGCTGCGAAAGAAGTTCCTTCCAAGATAGGCGGCTGGCTAGGAGATCTATTTGGTGGAGATGAAGGCCCTGAAGGCCCTGAAGTCGCAGAGCCGGTACAGTGAGCAATACAAGCCTTCTACGAGAGGCTATTCAGCTCATGATACCAGAAGCGCTTGGAAGTTTAAAAAGTAGAACATTCCAAGGATACGGATCATCAAATCCCGTCTATATACATTCAGAGAAGCAGCATCTTGGAGATGACTTCTTCATGCGCAATGAAGACATGGAAGAGTTTGTATTAGGTGCAAAACTAAAGAAAAGAAAGAAAGAGATCGCTGTTAGTAAGGCCTTTGATGAAGACCCACTAGAGGACTCTGAGTTCTAAATCTTTTCCAGCCTGACAGCTAGCTTTTCTGTATCCATTATGCTATCTAGACAGAACATGTCATGCCAGTAGTGACCTAGCTCATGTGCTATGGTCTCCTTTATGAGCTGCCTGTCTATATCTTCTGCTATAAAGATCGATGCAGTATTAGATTCACTATATCTTCTATCATATAGACCATCGATCTTTAGAGTGCTGCTTATATCAAGAAATGACATCACAGACCTGTCATTTATCTCCTTGTATGACATACCATACACGTTTAATCTTGATCTCCTGCACTGTGTTACACCAGTCTCCTCACGTATTATCTTTATTGCGTGAATTGACGATACGACTATCTGATCAATTATCTCATCACCTAGTGATCCCTGATATGTGAGATTAAGATATGCACCCTCTATCTTTGTTGACTTCTCAATGGTATTTGAAAATTCAATATTTTCCATCGCCTTAGCATGTGTCCCAGCTTGGGCGTTCAGGAGAAATAGATTTGATACGACTAGAGCAAGGACTCTTCTCATACAGGCATTATACAGATATCATTACAAATGTTTCAATAGCAATATTTAAATTTCACTCACTGTAAGATAGTTATATGTGTAATCTGTCTACAAGAACGTGGAGATAAACTAGATGCTATTATCTGAAGATAGACTTAAACGCGTCATAAGAGAAGAGATAGAAAAGAGAAACTCTAAGAAACTTCTTCTTGAAGCACCCGAGGATGGGTTCGATGAGCTCATAAAGAAGCTTGGTGTTGACGACACCGATGGTGTTGATGGAGAAGAATTTAATCAAAAGTGGGATGACTGGATTGCAGACAACTTCGTTGCCTATGAAGACGGGCCCAGCAAGAAAGACTTTCCATCTGATGATGACAAAAAGATCATAAAGAACATAAAAAGGATAATTGACAAAGCTCCCAATGTAGACGATACAGGGATGTCTCAGTTTGAAATGATGGTCTGGCTGATGGACAACAGGGGTGGGGCCCAGGGTAAAAAAGAAGAAAGCATAACAATTCCATCAAATGTCAGCGGCGACAAACACAAGATAACAAAGCTTCAGGTGCTTCCAGACGGACTTCTCAACATAAAGCAGATAAAGACACTGACTCATCATATAGTGAATCACCTAGACTGGCCAATGACACCCGCAGATATAATTACGGTAAAAAATATACTCCTTAAGCTTAAAGGGTACGGCGTCAGAGACACCAGTCGAGGAGAGGACGGTCCGATCGAGTATGCTATCACATTTATCATTAAATGGTATCCTAAAGTTGAGAGACTTGACGTCCACGGGTTGAAGGGAGCCATAGGAAAGAGTGTGGCCTTCTTGATCAGCGCTGAAGCTTCCAACGCAGCTGATGTCATAGATGAGATCATTGAGGAGTATAAAGACAGGACCTGGGCAGGAAAAGTAATAGACGCTGTAATGCCAGAGGCTCGTGTAAGAGATGCTGTTAGAAATGTTATCAAGGATCTAAAAAAAAGCGTAGATAACAATATCTTACACGAGATAGACATTCCGGCTGGCAGGGAGAAGAAGCCTCCCAAGAAAGAGAAGCCGCCTAAGCCTGAGAGAATAGTGAAACCGCCGGGGCCGAAACTCAATCCTCCTCCTCCAGCACCCACGGGACACACTACGCCAGGTGGCTTAAAGTTTACAGATTACGTTAAGTCTGAAGATGATGCAAAAGCATTTGTAGAGTGGCTGTATGGTAATGCACCTAATATGCCTAGCAACTACAACTTCAAGCTGGATGCATGGAATGCACCTAAGATCTATAATTCCAAGACAGCGAAAGACGGTTCAAAAGTAAAAGAGGCATGGGTGTTCGTCACCCGAGGCAAGAAATTCTCGTGGGGAGATTGGTGGGTATATGATAAGCACGACACCGGATCTGGCGGGGCAGGGCATCCGAATGCTGCTGTCAAGGATGAGGCTGAGGGAAATTCAGTGAGAGCAGCTGCACTGAAGCAGCGCCAGAAAGAGGAAGCAGAAAGGGCAAGAAGACAAGGAATGTCTCAGAGCGAAAGGGCTATTGAAGACGCAAAGGACGCAGCAAGACGATTAGCAGCTACCAAACCTGACCCAGATAACCCAGGGCAGCTATCTAGCTCAGACGCTAGTAACATCGCATACATCGGACCTACACAAGGAGACTATCGTAGAAAAAAACCGCATAAAACCAAGGCCAAGGACGTCAAGGGCAATCCCTACCAGCAAAGGACATTCATCGAAAAGAATTATGATCTTCCTGAGAGTGACAGTGATAAAGAACGATACGCAAAGAGCAATAGAATGCTCAAGGGACTACCCCTTGGTGGGATATTCAAGTGGAAAAAGTATATCACGTCTATAGAGATAGAGGTCTCTGCGACGGCGATTGAGGTCTCACCAGCCGGGCCTTCTGGCTCACCTGCAGCTACGTGGAGGTGGGAAATACTGACGCCAGCACAAATCTGGGATGCCTGGAGAACTCCGTCAAAAAGACAGAAGATGTATAGCACTCCAGGAGCTGCCGTACCCAATGGGATTGTGAGAATCAGGCTAAACTCAACAGATATTACAAGGGACAAGTCCAAGGGTGGTGACAGAGCTCTCGGACGGGCATTTGCGTGGGTTGCGTCAACAGGTCGATTGAATAATCTTAATGAGTCAAAGAATTTTGATGATATAGACCTTTTGATATCTGAGCCTCTTAATGGAAGCCGCAGTGAAAATAACTGAGAGAAGACTAAGAGAGATTATTCGTGAGCAGCTTACAATTGCGATATGCGAGGTATCGATTCACGCTGATGACATCTTTCTCACGGAAGAAATACTAGCTGAAGAAAATATATTCAAGCGCCTGTATGATATCATCTTTGCAAAAGGTGAGGAAGAAGAAGAGGATATAGGCGCAGAAGAAGATGAGGAGTTCACAGACGACGCAGACGGCGAGCTTGGAATTTTTGGAATCGGCGGCGGAGATGTTGACGCTGTTGCAGTTGCAGAAGAAGAGTATAGAAAGTGGGATGGAAGACACGAGAGAGATCCCATGATGAGATTTCTATTAAAGAAATACTGGAAAGCTGCAGGTCAAGACAGCCTTGCTAGATCAGACAGGCCATGGAAAGAGCCGTGGAGTGCTGCCTTTATATCATATTTGAAGAAAGACGACTCTAGCTTTCCAGGCGGTCCGGCACATAAGCGATACATGAGAAAAGCTAGAGAGAACAGGCAGAAGATACTAGACGCAGGAGGCTCTCCTGGAACTATGAGCACACATGGCGTGTCAAAGAGAGATCCAGTCGCATATCTCCCGACAGAAAAGACACCATCGCCTGGTGACCTTGTCTGCAATCCCAGGGGCACGGGTGATGGATTCGATGATGTTGGATCAAAGAATCACTGCGACATCTTTGTCGGTGGGAATGAGGTGATTGGCGGAAATCTTAGTAATACAGTTACAAAGAGACCGTATGATGCAAGCAAGGTCACAATGATAATATCTCAAGATTCAAGGCCTGATCCTAAAAAGATGTCATAAGAGAAGATTTCTTTTATTCTTTATGCTCTCATAGATCTTTTCTCTTCCGGGCATACTCTTTGCGTATAACTTTATTAGCTCACCTGCTTTAGCATTTGCCTGATCTTCATGGAATCCGCCTGCATCTTGTACTGGTCCGTCTATCATTCCTGTTTCATCTTGCATCATATGGGCCATTTCGTGAGCTATTGATCGTAAGACATCAACTAGAGCCCTGTTTTTTCCATATACCATTACCTCGTTTCTGCCAACAAGATACGCACCCGTGGTTTTTATCCCATTATCTCCGCGCTTACTATCGACTGTAACTACGAACCCACCTTTAACAGGAAGTGTATTCATGCAAAATAATATAAAATCTGACATGAGCCCTAAATTTGTGGGAGATAAATTTAGTGATTTAGATATTTTTAGTTTTCTCATATAGGATTCAAAAAAAAATGTGATATTCATATGTAATTATTTCCAATGAACTGTATGATTATGAGAAATGCAAAATATACTGAACTTTTATAGACACAAGAGAAATAATATTAAGCTTTCGCACTGTTAAAAAAGGTGTGATATATAAATCCTGGATCGTCCATGGGGATTATAAGTAAAGTAAGAAGAGGTGAACGATGTGCAGACTTTCCCACATCTAGTAACCACCACTATTATCGAATAACCTAGAAAATATAAGAAGCGATAATGAGCAAGGCATCTGTGGTGATCGCAAAGATCAAGATGATTGAAGACGGAATTATTCCTGCATTCACAAGCAAAGAGCTATCAGTCATGCTAGATAGCATGACTGAAGAAGAGAAGCGAAAGGTAAAGAGAAGATTTAGAAAAATCTGGAGAAACATGGCTAGGCAGAGTAATAAAATGTCTCTCATCTTAAAACTGGGAGACAAGAATCCCGGAAAGACAACTATGCAAAATAGATCATCAGCGGTATCCATATTCTATATGCAGAATACATCTGAAAAAGTCAGTACAGAAGAACCTGATAAAGAGTGCTCTAAAGTAGACTAATTCCAAGGTGACTAGAGGCTTCATACAGGAAAATAAATATCTGGTCACTTCCAACACCGATGCTTATAAACTGAAGGCCTGGCTGTGTCATTTGTATCATTCCAACAATATCCCCGTCTTGATCTAGTATTAGGCTTCCTGAGCTACCGAATGTTGCGGGAATAGAGAAAAAGCAAAACACTGTCTCTTCATCACAACCGGAAAATCTTCCTTCTAGATGAATAACATATCCTAGACCGCTGGTTCCCTGTGGTGCAGATATTGTATATACCTTCTCACCATGTGTAGGCATTGTAAGTGACACATCTATGTCTGGAACATTCATTGCATCTGTCTCTATGAGACACAAGTCAAGATCTCGATCTGTGTATATTGGTACACCGTACGTGACATTCCCTTTCACGTCAGTGATTGCCATCATCTGCTCTGGAAATAAGGCAGCGACGTCATAATAAAAAGAATATTCATAATCATTGTGGCTACAGAAATGATCAGCAGTCAAAATATATGTTTTATCCCCTATTGTTTTGAACGCTAAGCCAGATGCTTGTCCAACTTCTACAAATGGTGAAAATTCAGACTGATCACAGATTTCATTTTCACTATCACACGGAATAGACTCAACAAGATCAAATAACGTAATAGTTGTAAAATTCTCAGTGTAGTAAGTGTCTGGGCTGCTTTTTAGTATATAGATTACTAATGCTGCACAAGTAAAAACGGATGTGCATAAAAAAAATAGCAAAATACGTTTATACTTTATTGACATAGTTTTCCAGGTTTCTACATTTAATACCTATTGAGCAATCAAATTTTCTAATAGATTCTCTCACACAATAGTTATTATTGAATGAAGTACAACATTTATCATTTATTTTAATGATAAAATGATATAAACTTTAGAGAAATTTACTAATTTATGAATAACGCTTATGAAATACCAACAGAGTCTAATGAGGCGCCCTGGAGTGCCGGTGTTGTAATCGTTAAGAAATTTGAAAAAGAGTGGAAATTTCTATCTCTTGTGACTGCATCTGGAAAATATGATATAACAAAAGGAATAGTGGAACCAGGGGAAAAAGATATTGAAGCAGCAATAAGAGAAGCGTATGAAGAGGCTGGAATTTCTCTTTCTCATAGTGATTTTATCTGGGGAGACGATTTTATATCATACGGTCGGGGAATCGCATATCTTGCTGCAACAGAGCAATTTGCTAAAGTTTCTCCGAATCCAGTAACCGGAATACGTGAGCACGAATATGCCAAGTGGGTTTCATTTGAAATCATGCTTGAAAATACAATAAAATTTTTAAAGCCCTCTATTATTTGGGCATTTAGCAAGATAAACGGATAATATATGTCTATTTTTAAAGAGCATAAAAGAAATGCCGATAGATCTGCTAAGGATAGGGGCAGACATCGACAAAAAATTGAAAGAGCAATACGAGAAGGAATCTATGATATAGTTTCTGATGAATCTATCATTGGTCAAGACGGAAAAAAGAAAATCAAGATACCCGTTCGGGGCATAAAAGAATATAGGTTTGTATACGGATCAAATGAAAAAAATAAATCTGTTGGAACTGCACCAGGAAAAAATGTAAGCAGAGGCCAGACCATTTCAGAAAAACAGAAAAAGGGTGATGGTCAAAATGGTCCAGGAAATGAAAAGGGAGAAGAGTTTTACGAAGTAGAAATTACACTAAATGAACTAGCCTCTTATTTGTTTGACGGCCTTAATCTTCCAGACATAGAAAAAAGAAAGCTAAACAACATCACAGGAGAAAAGTTTAAGAGATCCGGGTATAGAAACAAAGGAATAAAGCCAAGGCTTTCAAAAAGAGAAACATTAAAAAACAAGATAAAGAGAAAAAAAGCTGCAGAAAGAACAGGAGCATACAATCCTGAAGATGATGAAAGATTTGCATTTCACGAAAGTGATCTAAAGTATAAGCATATCAAGGCCTCTCCTAAAGAGAATAACAATGCAGTCATATTTTTTATGATTGATACATCTGGTTCAATGACACAGCCTAAGAAATTTATGGCAAGGTCATTCTTTTTTCTCCTGTACCACTTTTTAAGATACAAGTATGATAATGTAGATCTAGTATTTATATCTCACGATGTTGAAGCTAGAGAGGTGACAGAAGATCAATTTTTTGGAAAAGGAAGCAGCGGAGGAACACTCATATCTTCTGCACTAGACTTAACACTAGATGTAATTCAAAAGAGATATCACCCATCAGCGTGGAATATATATTCTTTTCACTGTTCGGATGGAGACAATTGGCCCTCAGACAATGAAAAAGCAATAGATCTATCCAAAAGGCTAAAGAGCATCTGCCAGATGTACTGCTACGTTGAAATAATACCAATCGATGATACGCTGCGGTGGTCTGATGAATCTTCTTCTATGTCTTCTGTATATTCACATGCTGTCGATGGAAAGTTTAAAATTGTAAAGATTAATTCTCCAGATGACATATGGCCACAATTTAAAAGAATATTTGGAGGAAAGTTTGATGTCTGATTGGAAGTTTAGCGATCTAGAAATGTGGGATGAAAAAATATGTGAAATTGCAGAAGAATTTGGGCTTGACTGGTACCCTATCAACTACGAAATTTGTGACTACTACGAGATGATTGGTCACATGTCGTATCACGGAATGCCATCTCACTATGCACACTGGTCATACGGAAAGACATTTGAGAGAACACATCAGATGTATAATCTAGGAATGGAAGGACTACCGTATGAGCTCATAATAAATTCTAGTCCGTCAATAGCATATCTAATGAGGGAAAATCCACTGTACTTGCAACTTGTCATCATGGCACATTGTGTTGGACATTCTGATTTTTTTAAAAATAATAGAATTTTCAAAAATACAAACCCAGACCAGATAGTGATGAAATTTAAAAGTGCTAGAGATAGAATAAAAAAATATGTTGAAAATCCTAGAATAGGGATAAAAAAGGTAGAAAGTATTCTAGATGCTGCACATTCAATAAGGTTTCAAACAGAGCGCTATGAAAAAAAGAGAATCCCGCATAGGGAAATAAGACAAGAATATATTGATGCAATAAATTCAAGTGACTCTAATCTATACGCTGATATTGACGTAGATAGGATTCCCATCGTTCCAGATAATGATCTACTAGGATTTATAGTAGAGCACGGTCATCATCTTGACGAATGGCAAAGAGACATACTAGAGATAGTAAGATATGAATCTCAATACTTCATACCACAAGTTAAAACAAAAATTTTAAATGAGGGCTGGGCATCATTTTGGCACTATAAGATTATGCATCAGTTAAGTTTGAGCTCAGATATTCACCTACCATTTCTAAAGACGCACAATCAAGTCATCAGGCCGCATATTGGTGCTGTTAATCCATATCATCTTGGCTTTCACATATTTAAAAAAATAGAAGAAAATGAAGGTATCGATGAATGCTTTTTTATCAGAGAGATCCACGATGATGCATCTGCTCTGAGATGTCTTATAGGGCAAGATGACTGTGAGGATTTAAATCTTTTTACGTATTCTGAAAAGAAGAGTGCAGTTACTGTCGATGATGTCTCTGATGAAGACGGGTGGCAAAAAGTTAGAAATGAATTGATAAGAAATGTGGGTGTTAATCCAATCCCTCACATATCTGTTACAGGTATTTCTGATGAAGGCTTCCTAGTATTAAAACATGACCATGACAATAGAGACTTAGAATTAGACTATGCAGAAAGGGTTGTGTCGCAAATAAATACATTGTGGCCCGCCGGTGTTAAACTATTTACAATAATTGAAGAAGAAGTCTGGGAAATTTAGACTATTTATCTTTAGGTGCAAGATGATTACATTTATCTACTGGTGTACAAATGACAAAAAATAAGAACAGCTTTCTTAACATAATTGAGAAACAAAGAAAAGAAAAGGTTTCCAAAAAGTTCTCAGGAACATTTTTGGATTATCTAGATATTGTTTCATCTGATAACAATATAACTATGCTTGCTCATAGGCGGCTATGTAATATAATTGAGTCATTTGGGCAGAGTAAAATATCAGAATCTGATCCGCGATGTAGAAAAATATTTGATGGAGAAAAGATCAGGACATACGACTATTTTTCAAATGAGTTTTTTGGAATGGAAATGCCTATTTCAAAAATCATGAGATTTTTAAATTCTGCGTCTTATAAGGGTGAAGAAAGCAGGCAAGTTCTGCTCCTTCTCGGCCCTGTTGGTTCTGGAAAGTCAGCACTTACAGAGCATATCAAGCATGCACTAGAGCAGTGTGATCGAATCTATCATCTTGAAGGCTGCCCAGTTAGAGAAGAACCGTTACACCTTATCCCAAGAAGCTTGAGAAATCAATTTGAAAAAATGCTTGGCATTAAAATAGAGGGTGATCTTTGTCCAAAGTGTAGATTTAAACTCATTAATGACTTTGAAGGTAAGTATGAAAACTTTCCAGTTATTCAAGGAAGCTTCTCTCAGAGGGCAAGACGTGGAATTGCATCTGTGCCGCCAGTTGATGCAAATTCACAAGATGTAAGCGTTCTGATCGGTTCTGAAGACATATCAAAACTAGACATGTATCCAGAAGATGATCCAAGAGTCTTGTCATTAAATGGCGCATTTAATGTTGGAAATAGGGGAATTGTAGAGTTTGTTGAGATATTCAAAAATGAAATTGAGTTTCTCCATACAATCATCACTGCAACACAGGAGAAGAGAGTTCCGTCACCAGGAAAGAACTCAATGATATATTTTGACGGTGTTATACTATCTCACTGTAATGAGGCAGAGTGGAATAAGTTTCAAAGTGAAAATACAAATGAAGCAATATTAGACAGAATTGTGAAAATAAATGTGCCATATGTGCTAGAATTAAATCAAGAAGTAAAAATCTATCAAAAAATAATCGATAGGTCTGATTTTACAGAAATTCATATTGCGCCACACACAATAAAAATTGCCTCGATGTTCTCTGTTATGTCACGCCTTAGTCCTTCTCAAAAGTGCGACATACTAACAAAAATGAAAATATACAATGGAGAAGACGTAATAGAGAAAGGTAGAGTCAAGCAGATTGACATAAGAGACTTGCGAGAAGAAGCTAGAAATGAAGGCATGTCAGGAATTTCTACAAGATTCATTATGAAGGCAATTGACAATGCATTGTCTGACTCTGAAAAAGGAATGATTACGCCTGTCTCTGTTATGGATTCGCTTGTAAAGCAGGTGTCAGAACAGATTATTTCAGAGGAGACAAAAGAGTACTTCTTAGAGCTTCTTAGAAAGACAGTTAGAGATGAATATCTTAGAATTTTAGAAAATGAAATTGCAAAGGCATTTATAGCTGCATATGAAGAACAAGCTCAGAGCTTATTCGAATCATACCTTGATAATGCTGAGTGCTATACAACTCATTCAAAGATTAAAGACAAGGTCACAAAAGAAGAAAGATCACCAGATGAAGACTTCATGAGAGCTATTGAAGAGCAGATTGGAATAACAGGATCGTCTAGGGACGGATTTAGATCTGATGTTACTGCATATATGTTTGCTAAGCTTCGAAGAGGAGAAAAAGTTAACTACAGTATATATGCACCCCTTAAAGAGGCAATAGAGACATATCTTATAGTATCTGTAAAAGATATAGCAAGAATTGTTACGAAAAGCAAGTCTAGAGATGATGATCAAAAGAAGAAGTACAATGAAATGATTAAAACTCTAATGGATGACTACGGATATAATGAGGACTCTGCAGAAGAAGCTCTAACTTTTGCCTCTAATAATCTATGGAGAGACTCGTAGAAAGGCGCGCACCAATTGGAAAAATTTACAAAGCTGCTTGATTTAAATGCATCGAATTCATGCATACAAAAAAGTATTGAATTCATAAGAAAAGACGTGATCGATGATGTTAATAATACTGTCTATATTAATGACAGCATAATTACTAGTGACATTATTCAAAAATACATTTTTTGTAACCATAGTGAATTTCACGATAAAATATTCCAGCCAATTGTCTTAGACGCATGTATGCATGCTGAGTCACTATCAGGCGGCTCCGGAGAAATGACACTATTCCTAATTGCAGAAATGTTGAAAAAGCTTTCGCCTAAAATTCACTGCGGAGAAAGCCCCAGTGCTGTCTCTAGGCTGCTTAAATCAGCACAGAATACATCTGTTAAAAGAATATTAGATACAGGTCATCGTGCAACTGTACATAGCACAGAACAGCTTCTAGTTCAATCTATCAATAACAGTACTCATAGAGAAATAGTAGAGATAGCACTTGAACTAGCTGGAAAAAATAGAAAAATACTTGTTAAAAAGTCCAATCACAAAGAAACTAGAGTTTCTTTGACAAAAGGGTGCCGTTTTAACATAAAGGCTAGTAGCGAATTTTTAAATGACAAGATGGAGTGGGCAAGGACTAATGTTAAATGCATCATTATTGATGGAACAATTATCGAAGTGTCTGAGATACATCATCTTTTAGAAATTGCTTCCGAAACACGACAGCCGTATATTATTCTAGCAAGAAGCTTTTCACAAGACGTCATCAATACACTTCTTGTTAATAAAATGAGAGGAGTTCTTGATGTGATTCCCGTTAATGCTGAGATAGATGAAGATACAATAAACATACTATCTGACATAGCCACTGTTTGCGGATGTGATGTTGTGTCGTCTTTGAAGGGCGAACTAATATCTTCTGCAGTCAAAGAGACCCTTCCTATTGTAGACAGGGTAAAAATTACAGCACTAGGAATAGAAATAGAAAATAGAAAGACTGTAGATAATGTATCACAGCACGTTAGTATGATAGAGAAGAAAAAGAAAGAATGCGGTAGCAATGATCTTTACGACCTTCTTGACAAAAGAACGACGGCGCTGCTTGGCGGAAATGTATCAATATGTGTTGGAACAGAGCTATTAACAAAAGAGCCCAGGGCAATTGAGGAAATAGATAGATTTTTAAGACAATTTTTTTCTCATATTGGATTTGGCTATATAACCGTTGATGAAATAAAAGGGCTGAACATACCAGATGATATTATTTCAGATGAGTTAGTTTTATTTATGAATAAAAAATTTAAAGAGGGTATTGTACCGCTCTCATCTATAATTTCTGCAATTAGAATATCTACCTCAGTTGTTAAAAATATGCTTTCAATAGGCAGCATCCTTGTAAGAGATGTTTAACATATCAGCTTTTTTAATTAAAATGTTTAATTATACACCTAGTTATAACATACGGAGAGGAGTAATAATGAAAGATTCAGCAAGAACTATAAGTGAAGTGAATAGGAGCGTAGCTGTATTTATGTCATTCTTAAAAGATACAGTTAGAAATAACACAGTTCAGTTTTGTAGAAGTAAAAAGATTGAAGTATCAGATAAAGATCTTAGAATGCTGCTAGCAACAATAGACAACTCTATCGAACAGGCCTTCACGAATGGGTACAGTAGTGTCCAAAAAACATTGAAAGAAAATCTCGTAGATAACAAAGAGTAGCTCTGTGAATGGTGTTAAGCATTTAATTCAATGTCACTGTATTCTTCCGCAGTATAAAAAAAGACGTGAACCAGTATTTCATAAGTTTGTTGCTTTTTCAGTCGTTGATGACACAGATTCGTTTATTGCAAAGTTTGCAAAGTGTAATAACTGTGGAGTCATTCACAAAGTTGTAGATGCATGCAAGTCTGAAATTGTTCATAATGTAGAGGATGTATCTTCTATATTGACAATCACCGATATTAAAAGTTCACTTACGCCTGATTTAATATCTATTCTAGAAGCGCATGACTGCGATATATCTACATGGGAGCATGTGAAATTTATTTATGAAAATGAACGGTGGGGAGACTACACAGTGTTATCTAGAGACAAAATAGATGAATCATCTCAAATAAAAATTCTTTCAATTATCGATGAAAATAAAATAAAGATCGAATCAGAAATTAGAGAAGACAGCATAATAGGAGCGATTGGATTAAATTGAAGTATGGAACTACAAAATCAGAACTAGATGCAGACAACATCTTAATGTGTAGAGAAATTGTTAAAGAGATTCTTAATTTTGGTGTAAGTGAAGAGCAGAAAATTAAAATAATTCATCTATTGTCCCTAGAGCTGGAAGATAGGAATTTGATGTTATCGATAGTTAAATCAGTAAATGAAACAGAAACGTTTGAAGAAAATAAAATAATTGACGTATAGGAGAAAGAAATGTCAAAATCAGTATTAGATCAATGGGCAGAGCTTAAAGTTCTAGTTGAAACACTAGACCTCGATGTTCACAAAAATGCAAATGGAAATAAGTCTGCTGGTGTTCGTGCCCGAAAGGGATTGCGAATGCTAAAGAAGCGGGCTTCTGACCTTGTAAAAGAAAGCTTGTCATCTGACAAACAGTAGAAATTTTAACGGGCCCGAAACGGCTTCGACGGGGTAGGAGAGAACGAGAGTGCAGGTGGTCACACGAAATAGCGGACCTAAAACGCGGTTTCAACTTTTAATTGCCAATAACAATTATCACTTCGATTCTGTTCGCCTAGCGGCTTAATCGGTGGGGTTACTTAAGACCTTATTACCCAATTTAAGATAACAGGTAGAGATCCTGCGAAATAAAAAAATCACAATGGTTCCCTGGTACAAACTTACTCCACTTAGAGATAGGTGGATACCTTTTGTATCAGGTGGGGCGCAACAGGTTGATAAGCGCAGGGATCATCAACTACCTTTTCTAATTTGTGATAGTA